>Ga0129345_1000886_pt1 | contig 11223 bp, 19 predicted proteins | sample CPBDNA_FD_94425 | JGI IMG/M metagenome (GOLD analysis project Ga0129345, IMG submission 94425) | Freshwater to marine salinity gradient microbial communities from Chesapeake Bay, USA - CPBay_Sum_20_0.8_DNA | ecosystem: Environmental > Aquatic > Marine > Coastal | place: USA: Chesapeake Bay...
ATTAGTATATAAACTGAGGCAATTTAATGTCTGAAGAAATTAAAACTGGTTCAAAGAAGATTTTGCAAGGTAAGGTTACCTCTAATAAAGGTGATAAATTCATTACTGTACTTATTGAAAGACAGGTGCAACATCCTCTTTACAAAAAATATTACAAGCAAAGTAAAAAAATGCACGCTCATGACGAAAGCAATACTTGTAATATAGGTGATATTGTAAGAATCCAAGAGTCAAGACCGTTAAGTAAAACTAAGAGATGGGTCTTGGTAGATGTAATTGAAAGAGCTAAATAAGGTATTAAAAAATGGTTAGAGAAGAAGCAAATCTCGCAGTAGCAGATAATTCAGGAGCTAAGAAAGTACGTGTCATCAGAGTTCTTGGTGGTCACGGTAAAAAATACGCTCATATTGGAGACAAAGTTGTTGTTTCTGTAAAGGCTGCTATTCCTAATGGTGCTGTAAAGAAAGGTGATGTATCTACTGCAGTAATCGTTAGAACTAAAAAAGAATTGAAAAGACCTGATGGTACTTTCATTAGATTTGATGAGAATGCTGCAGTTCTTTTGAATCAAAAAGGTGATCCAAGAGGTACTCGTATCTTTGGACCTGTAACTAGAGAATTGAGAGATAAAAACTATATGAAAATTATTTCATTAGCTCCGGAAGTATTATAATTAGGCAGAATAATGGCTACAAAATTAAAAATTAAAAAAGGCGATACAGTTACAGTAATTACTGGAACTGATAAAGGTAAAATTGGAAGAGTTTTAGATATTTATCCAAAAGATATGAGAATATTGGTTGAGGATGTAAATATCAGAACTGTTCACTTAAAACCATCGCAACAAGATCAACAAGGTGGAAGAAAAACTAAAGCTCTTCCGATTCATTATTCGAATGTACAACTTGTTGACTCAAGTGGAAAACCTACAAGAGTAGGAATTGAAGTTAATGTAGATAAAAATGGCTTCACAACTAAAAAAAGAATTGCTAAAACAAATGGCAGTGAGATATAAAAATGGCGAAAGTACAGCAAAGTAAGAAATTAAACTTCCAAATGGAAGGTCAAAGAGTTGAAGATTTAGGTGTGCAAGAAATTCCTGCACCTAGACTTTATGCTTTCTATAAAGAGCAGGTAATTCCAAATCTTAAAAAAGAATTTAATTACTCTTCTGTGATGCAGGTTCCTAAAATTGAAAAGATTGTACTTAATATGGGTATTGGTGCAGCTGTTCAGGATCCTAAAGCTTTACAAAGTGCTATCACAGAACTTGAATTAATTACTGGTCAAAGACCATCAATTAGAAAAGCTAAAACTTCTATCTCTAATTTTAAGTTACGTGAAGGTATGCCTATCGGGTGTATGGTGACTTTAAGAAGAGCTAATATGTATGAATTTTTAGACAGATTTGTTAATATTGCTGCTCCTCGTATCAGAGACTTTAGAGGTTTTTCTGATAAGAGTTTCGATGGAAGAGGTAATTATACTATTGGTATTAAAGAACAAATCATCTTCCCTGAGATTGATGTGGATAAGGTAAATAGAATTAATGGTATTGATATTACTTTTGTAACATCTAGCAACTCTGATGAAGAGGCAAGAGCATTATTGAAAGAATTTGGTTTCCCATTTAGAAGAAAAGATAATAATTAATTGGTAAATTATGGCAAGAAGATCAATCACTGCAAGAAATGAAAAAAGATTAAGATTGGCTAATAAATACGCTGAAAAAAGAGAGGCGTTGAAAGCTGAAGGTGACTTTGAAGGATTACAAAAGTTACCAAGAAACTCTTCTCCTACTAGATTAAGAAACAGATGTTCTGTGACTGGTAGAGGTAGAGGTGTTTACAGAAAATTCGGTTTATGTCGTAATATGTTTAGACAACTTGCATCGGAAGGTAAAATACCTGGTGTAAGAAAAGCAAGTTGGTAATTTAGAAGTTTAAATTAATTGGATTTTAATAATGGCAATAGTGTCAGATCAAATTGGTGATTTCATCACAAGAATAAGAAATGCAGGACAAGCTGGTCATAAGACTGTAGAATCTCCTCGTTCTAACTTAAAAGTTGAAATTGCAAAGTTACTAAAAGATCAAGGTTATATCGAAGATTATCAAGATATGAAAGATGATATTCAAGGTAAAATCGTGGTTACTTTAAAGTATTTTAATAGAAAACCAGTTATTAAAGAGATTAAAAGAATTTCTAAACCTGGTAGAAGAATATATGCTTCGGCTGATAATTTACAAAGAGTAAGAAATGGATTAGGTATTTCTATCCTATCTACTTCTAGAGGTGTTATCACTGTAAAAGAAGCTATGAAATTAAATGTTGGCGGTGAAATAATTTGTACCGTTTGGTAAAAAATTGAGGTGTTAAAATGTCAAGAATTGGTAAGAGTCCAATTTCTATTCCCGATAAAGTAAATGTGCAAATTAGTGGTGATAATATTACTGCTAAGGGCCCAAGAGGTGAATTGAATTTTACAAAACCTGAGATCATCAGCTTAGAGCAAGATGGTAACACTATCCATGTGAAAAGAAGCAGCGATGACAAAAGGTCAAAAAGTTTACATGGTCTAACAAGATCAATGATATTCAACATGGTGACTGGGGTATCTCAGGGATTTAAAAAAGTTCTTCAAATTGAAGGGGTAGGTTTTAGAGCTGAAATGAAAGGTAATAGATTGATGTTGAACTTAGGTTATTCTCATCCTATTATTGTATTACCTCCAAATGGTGTTTCATTTGCTACTCCAAATGCAACTACTATCGAAATCGATGGGCATGATAAACAATTGGTTGGTGAAGTTGCTTATAAAATTAGAAAACTAAGAAAACCTGAACCATATAAAGGTAAAGGTATTAGATATCAAGGTGAATATATTAGACGTAAAGCAGGTAAATCTGCATCTAAAAAATAAAGGTTAATAAAATGTCATTAACAAAAGATTTAAAAAATCGCAGACTTAAAAGAAAAATGAGAATCAGAAAAAAAGTTTCTGGAACTGATTCGAGATTAAGACTGTCTATTTATAGAAGTACTACAAATATCTATGCTCAATTAATCAATGATGAGACTCATTCAACTATATTGGCAGTATCATCTATTGATAAAGATTTAAAAGGTCAGATTGGTGCTGATATGAATAAAATCGATCAAGCTAAATTAGTTGGTAGTCACTTAGCTAAAAAAGCTCAAGCTGCTGGTATAACTGAAGTTGGTTTTGATAGAAATGGTTATGTATTTAGAGGCAGAGTAAAAGCTCTTGCTGATGCAGCACGCGAAGCTGGTCTTAATTTTTAATAATATTTTAGGTTTTCAATGAAAGCGAATGTAAGAACATCAGAATTAAATTTGCAAGATAAATTAGTATATGTTGGAAGAACTGCTAAAGTTGTTAAGGGTGGTAGAAGATTTAATTTCTCTGCTATTGTAGTAGTTGGAGATGGTAATGGTCACGTTGGTTATGGTTTAGGTAAAGCAAGTGAAGTTGTGAATGCAGTTAATAAAGCGACTGATGCTGCAAAGAAAAATATTGTAAAAGTAAGATTACATAATAATACTATACCTCATGAAGTTGTTGGTAAATACGGTGCTGGTAAAGTGTTAATTAAACCTGCTACTCCAGGGACAGGTGTTATTGCAGCTGGTGGAGTAAGAGCAGTATTAGAATTAGCGGGTGTACAAGATGTATTAACTAAAAATCTTGGTTCTTCTAATCCTCATAACACTGTAAAAGCTGCTATTCAAGGTTTGGCTTCTTTGGAAGATGCTAACATGGTAGCTAAAAGAAGAGGAATTTCTGTAGCAAAAGTTCTAAAAGGATAATCACGAGAGTAGTAAAATGAAATTAAAAGTAACACAAACAAAAAGTATTATTGATAGACCAAAAAAGCAGAAATTAATTATTGAAGCTTTGGGTCTAGGAAGACCAAACTATTCTAATGTTCTTCCTGATAACGCTGCTACTAGAGGTATGATCAATAAAGTTGTTCACCTAGTAAATGTAGAAGAAGTTAAATAAATTATTAGATTAAGACTATGAAACACATTGGAAATTTAAAACACTCTGAAGGTGCAAAGCACTCGAAAAAAAGAATCGGTAGAGGTCAAGGTTCTGGACATGGTGGAACTTCTACTAGAGGTCACAAAGGTCAAAAATCAAGATCAGGTGCTCATGTATCTATTGGATTTGAAGGTGGGCAAATGCCTATCGCTCGTAGAGTACCAAAATTTGGTTTCTCTAACCATAGATTTAAGAAAAATTTTCAAACAATTAACTTAGGCATTCTTCAAAAATTTATTGATGCAGGTAAGTTAGATGCTGCTAATATCAGTGATGAAACTTTAAGATCTACTGGTATTATGAAAACTAGAGAAGATATCAAAATTTTAGGTAATGGTGATATCAAGACTGCTATTATAGTTTCTAATATTACATTAAGTGAATCTGCAAAAAGCAAAATTGAAGCTGCCGGAGGATCGATAAAGAATAATGGCTAATTTTATAGAGACAATATCGAATATCACTAAAATCGAAGAATTGAGAGATCGTATTCTTTTTACGATTATGATTCTATTGGTTGTTAGAGTTGGTTCTTACATTACTCTACCAGGAATTGATATAGAAGTTTTACAAGCATCCGTAGCAAATGGAAGTGGAAACAATTTGTTCGGATTTTTTGATTTATTTGTTGGTGGTGCATTTTCTAATGCTGCTATTTTTGCATTAGGTATTATGCCTTATATCACTGCATCAATTATTTTCCAGTTGGCTGGAATTGTAATTCCTCAAATTCAAAAAATGCAAAAAGAAGGCGAAGAAGGTAGGAGAAAAATTAACCAATATACTAGATTAGCTACGGTATTTATCTCTGCTTTACAAGCTATTGGTATCAGTATTAAACTTATTAACCAAAATGCGAATGGAATTCCTGTAGTTCCTGATGCTGGTGTTATGTTTTTCTTAACAACAGTTCTTTTGTTAACTGCAGGTACTATGTTCTTGATGTGGTTAGGTGAACAAATCACTGAAAGAGGTATTGGTAATGGTATTTCTTTGATTATCTTCATTGGTATCATCGCTGTATTACCATCTGCTTTATTCCAAGAATATGAATTAATTGCTTCAGGTGCTAGAAACATAGTAGTTGAAATTGTTATTTTTGCAATTTTGATAGCTGTAATTGCTTCAGTTATATTGTTAACTCAAGGTGCTAGAAAAATACCTGTTCAATATGCAAAAAGACAAGTTGGAAACAAAGTTTATGGTGGAACTACTAATTATATTCCATTAAGAGTAAATACAGCTGGTGTAATGCCGATTATCTTTGCTCAGTCTTTAATGTTTATTCCGAATACAATTTTAAGTTTCTTCCCAGAAAGTCCAGCAATATCTTACTTAGCACAATTATTTTCATATAATTCATTTTTCTATGCAGCTATCTTTGGTTTAATGGTTGTATTCTTTACATACTTCTATACTGCAATAGTTTTTAGTCCAAAAGAAATTGCTGATAATATGAAAAGACAAGGTGGATTTATCCCAGGTGTTAGACCAGGAAAACCTACTGCTGAATATATTGAAAATATTTTAACTAAAATTACGTTACCAGGTTCAATTTTCTTAGCTATTATTGCGATATTACCTACTTTTATAACTAACATATTTTCTGTTACTTCAACTTTTGCTCAGTTCTTTGGTGGAACTAGCTTGTTGATCATAGTAGGTGTTGCATTAGATACTTTACAACAAATTGAATCACACTTATTGATGCGTCACTATGATGGATTCATGAAGTCTGGTAAGTTAAAAGGTAGAGTAAATATTTAACAATAATAAGAGTTTATGGGTAAAGAAGAATTAATAAGAGTTGATGGAACAATTGAAGATACACTTCCTAATACACAATTTAAAGTGAAATTGGAAAATGGGCATGTAATACTTGCACACGTATCTGGTAAGATGAGAATGAATTTTATAAAAATTTTACAAGGTGATAAGGTTACTGTTGAAATCTCACCTTACGACTTATCAAAAGGTCGAATAGTTTACAGATATAAATAATAGGTTAAGAAATGAAAGTTTCTGCATCAGTAAAAAAGAGAACTGAAGACGATATTATCGTTAAAAGAAAAGGTAGGATTTATATTATTAATAAGAAAAATCCTAGATTAAAACAAAGACAAGGTTAATTAAAAGGAGAAAAAAGTGGCTCGTATTGCAGGAGTTGACTTACCAAAGAATAAAAGAGGAGTAATTGGTCTTACTTACATTTTCGGAATCGGAAGATTCACTGCATCTAAGATTTTAGCTGCTGTAGGAATTGACGAAAATAGAAAAGTAAACGATTGGAACGATGATGAAGTGGCTGCAATCAGATTGGAGATTGAGAACACTACTAAAGTTGAAGGTCAATTACGTTCTGAAATTCAAATCAATATCAAAAGATTAATGGATATTGGTTGTTACAGAGGTCTTCGTCATAGAAGAGGTCTACCGGTTAGAGGTCAGAGAACAAAAACTAACTCTCGTACTAGAAAAGGTAGAAGAAAGACGATTGCTGGTAAAAAGAAAGTTACTAAATAATTTTAACACGATATTTAAAGGTACTTTAAAGTGGCTAAAAGAAAACTTAAGAAAAAGACGGTCAGTGATATACATGGTAAAGCGTTTATCCGTGCAACATTTAATAATGTGCAGGTAACGATTACTGATATGTATGGTAATACACTTTGCTGGTCTTCTGCAGGAAAAAATGGCTTTAGAGGATCAAAGAAAAATACTCCTTATGCTTCTCAAGTTTCTGCTGAGAAAGCAGCTACTGAAGCTTTCGAAATGGGCTTAAGAAAAGTTGAAGTTTTTGTAAAAGGTCCTGGATCGGGTAGAGAAGCTGCTGTTAGAGCTTTGGCTCAAGCTGGATTAGAAGTCCATAGTATTATGGATAAGACTCCTATTCCTCATAATGGGTGTAGACCACCTAAAAGAAGAAGAGTATAATTTTTAACTAAAATTGGCTATTATTCTATGAATATTTCAATACAAATGCCTGAAAACATCCTTGTAGAGGAAAACTCAAGCAACAATTTTGGAGTTTTTACACTTCAACCATTAGAAATCGGTTACGGTGCTACTATAGGTAATTCTTTTAGAAGAATTTTAATTTCTTCTATACCTGGAAATGCTGTTATCGGTGTAAAGATTTCAAATGTTCTAAGCGAATTTGAAACTATACCTGGTGTTATTGAAGATACTTCAGAAGTTATTCTTAATCTTAAATCTTTGAGATTAAAACCTTCTGATAAAAAACTTGCAAAAGTTTCTATTAAAGTTCAAGGTCCTGGTACTATTACTGGTGCGGACATTGAAAAATCAACTCCTGGTTTAGAGGTTTTAAATCCTGAGCTTGTGATTTGTAATCTTGCTGAAGATGCGGACTTCGATATGGAATTAAGAATTGGTAAAGGTAAAGGTTATGTTCCTGCTGAAGAACAACCTACTGTTGATTTTCCAATCAATATGTTACCAATTGACTCTATGTTTAGTCCTATTAAAAATGTTATTTATAAAGTAGAGCCTTTCAGGGTAGGTCAAAGAACTGACTATGAAAAATTAGTTCTTGAAGTTACTACTGACTCTTCTATCACTCCTAAAGAAGCTGTACATACAGCTGCAAAAATATTTAGTGATCACATTAAATTATTTTTAGATTTAGATGAAATGGTAGTTGAAGAAGCTGCTCAACCATCTGCTGAAGATGAGCAAAAAATTGCTGAACTAACTAAAATTAGAAAAATTGTTTTAACTCCGGTTGAAGAATTAGAATTATCAGTTAGAGCTCATAATTGCTTGAAAGCTGCAGATATTAAAACTCTTGGAGATTTAGTAAAACTTCAAGAATCTGAATTATTGAAATTTAGAAACTTCGGTAAAAAATCTCTTAATGAGCTTACCGATGTGGTTTATAATTTCGGCTTAGAATTTGGAATGAACGTAGAAAAATTCTTAGAAGAAACAAAACATCTTAATTAATTGTATATTTAGGTTGATTTAAAATGAGACACAACGTAAAAGGTAGAAAACTAAAACGTACTTCTAGTCACAAAAAAGCTTTAATGAGAACTTTGGTGACTCAGTTGTTAGAATACAAAAGAATTCATACTACTGAAGCAAAAGCTAAAGAATTACGTCCTTACGCTGAAAAAATTATAACTAAAGCTCGTCTTGCTTACCAAAGAGAGCAACAAGGTTTACTAGCTGATGGACAACAATATGATGTTCATACTAGAAGATTATTAGCTCGTGATATCAGAAAAAAATCTGTAATTGAAAATTTATTTGATGAGATTTTACCTGAAGTTGGCGATAGACCAGGTGGTTATACTAGAATAGTTAAAACTGGTATCAGAAGAGGTGATGCTGGTAGAGCTGCTCTTATTGAATTAGTTGATTTCAATACTGAGATTGTTGGAACACCTAAGAAAAAATCTTCTAAGCCAAAAGCTAAAAAAGAAACTAAAGTTGAAACTGCTCCTGTGGCTCAAGCTGCTGAAGAAGTAGTGGAAGAAATAGTTGAAACTGCTGAAGTTGTTGTTGATCAAGTTGAAGAAGTAGCATCTGAAGTAGTTGAAACTGCTAGCGATGTTGTTGAAACAGCTACTGACGCAGTAGAAGAAGTAGTTGAAGAGGTTACAGCCGAAGAAACACCTGAAGAAGTAAAAGATGAAGCATCTGAAGAATCTTCAGAAGAAAATAATGATGAAGAGAAAAAAGACTAATTTTCTTTTTTAAATTTCTTAAATTGAGCATTCTGTTTTTACAGAATGCTTTTTTTATGCAAAAAATCTACGAAATAAAAAATATATCTAAGTCCTATACTAATAAACTTAATGAAAAATTATTAGTATTAGATGATATTTCATTTGATATCTACTCAAATGACTTCATTGCTATAGTTGGATCTTCTGGTAGTGGTAAGAGTACCTTACTAAATATACTTGCTACTATAGATGATGCTGACTCGGGTGAATTAACTTATTATAATGATGCAAATCAAGTAAATCTAAATACACTCAACGATAAGTTACTTTCTAAACATAGAAATAGTGAGTTTGGGTTTGTATTCCAATTCCACTATTTACTACCTGAATTTAATGCTTTAGAAAATGTAATGATGCCTGCAATAATAGGTGGTGTATCAAAATCTAAAGCTGAAGATCTAGCAAAAGAACTTCTCGAAAAAGTTGATATGCAACATAGATTAAAGCACAAACCAGACGAACTATCTGGTGGAGAGCAACAACGTATAGCAATAGCCAGAAGTCTTATCAACAAACCAAAAATAGTATTCGCAGATGAACCAACAGGTAATCTAGATGAATACAACTCAAAATTAGTATTAGACTTACTTGTAAAGCTACAAGAAGAAGAAAAACTAACTATAATCACAGCTACCCACTCAAAAGAAATCGCCGAAAACTCAAAAAAAATATTAAATTTAAAGAATAAGAAATTAGTAAGTTGAATTTTATTAAATAAATTTGAATTATTTATAATTATCTATAAAAGCATTTTGAAAAAATTAGGAAATAAAATGAAAATACTTACATTATTAATTTCAATAATAATTTTTACAAAATTATTATATTCAGAAGGTTACTATTTTGAATCAGAATATTATTTTGATAATATAGTAAATAGTAAAAATGAATATTATTTATTTGGAATATCTAATAGTTCAGAGCCAGATTTAGATAAGTACTTTGTATTTGAAAAATACAATGAATTCTATGATTTTGTAACTAAAGATAGTATTGTACTTTATTCAAACAATAAAAGATATTTTTTTCAAGATTATATTGAAATGAATGATACAATTATTATCAGAGGTTATTTTTGGAATGGATTCTTTGTTTCAAATGTTACAGATCCAAGATTATTTTCAATAAAAATAATTAATGATAAATTATACTATGAGTATGATACTTTACAATCAAGTATAACAAATACAATGCTACCTGTCGTAATAAAAAATACTCAGAATATGGGAATTTCTTTTGAAGAAAATTCATTATTTATAAAGATATATGATAACAAGTATCAACTTATAGAAAATATAAAACTTAAAGAAATAAAAGATACCGAATATATTGATGTATATGATTCTTATATGATAGAAGGTAAATATTATATAATTTATAATATTGAAGAATTTAACAGAAATAAATCATTTATAGATATTTATGATGAAAATTTTAAGTTAGAAAAAAAGATTAACATTTTTGAAGGTAGAAATAATTTTGTTTTATCTAAATATAATAATAATAATATTTATATTTTGATTAATCTCATAACTAATAACTCAATAGAAATGAAATCAAAATATTTATTTAATTACGATATAAGGATAGATAGCATAAACAGTGTTAATTTTGGTTTAACATCTTTTGATAATTATTATGATTTAGATTTTATTAATGATAATATTATATTATCTGGTTATAAAAACAAACTTAATGGATCTTCATTTTTGCCAGATTATCCATTACTAACTAGAATATCAAATAATGAGGAAGTCAAGCATGTATTTTATGAAGATGAAGAATATAAACAAAATTATTTTATAAACTTCAATTCTAAAAATGAAAATACTGCAATTTTATTTGGCAAATCTAGAATAAATCAAAACAAATACTTTTTTAAAGAAGTTTCAACAATGGTTTCAGTTGAACAAGAAGAAAGTTCAAGTCCTAACAAATATTATTTAGAAAATTCTACATTTAAAATTAATTCGAATAATAGTAAATACTACATTTACAATTATATAGGCCAAAAGATATATACAAATTCTTACTTTAATGGTAGAGAATTAGAAATTGATTTTAGTAATCAAGATAGTGGAATATATTTCATTTATATTGATAACAATATTTACATTATTAATTATTTATCATTATGAGATTATTAATTATAATATTCATTCTATTAATTTCATCTACATATTCGTATGATAAAGGATTTAAACTAATTAAAACAAATGGAGAAATACTATATTCACAAGATGGAGAGAATTGGCTGCCATTTAAGTTACATACATTAAAATACGCAACTAAATTTAATGAATTTAGATTTGATTTTGATAAAAATATCAAGCCACAGAAAGTAGATGTGTATGATTTGAATGGAATAAAACAAGAATTAGATATAAGTATATCCAACAC
>Ga0129345_1000890_pt1 | contig 11178 bp, 5 predicted proteins | sample CPBDNA_FD_94425 | JGI IMG/M metagenome (GOLD analysis project Ga0129345, IMG submission 94425) | Freshwater to marine salinity gradient microbial communities from Chesapeake Bay, USA - CPBay_Sum_20_0.8_DNA | ecosystem: Environmental > Aquatic > Marine > Coastal | place: USA: Chesapeake Bay...
AAGTAAAGCAAAGTATTGGATCTGACAAGTATGTTTATTCTTGTTGGGTTTCTCCATCAGGCAATGGGCTAAAGGCTTTGGTTCGTGTGACAAACCCTGAGCGTCACCGTGACCATTTTCGTTCCTTAACATCTTACTTCGCTAAGCAATACGGTATAGAGGTCGACCCTAGTGGTGTTAATGAGTCTCGTGCTTGTTTTGAATCTTACGACCCTGACATCATTGTCAACTCTACTTACGAGCGTTTTGGCGGTATGTTGTCTGAGAAATCTCAGAACCAAGTTATGGTTCAACAAGAGAACGTAACAGATTATTACCGACTCAACCTTGCTGCAACTATGGTTCGCAACTCATTAGACGGTGAGAGACACGCAGTATTATTTAAAGCCGCAAGACTTTGTGGTGGCTATATAGCTGCAGGTAGAATAGAGGAAGAAGAGGCTATACGTGTGCTTGTTAGAGAGTTTGCTAGAAGAGATTACGATGAGCATTACAATCCGCACGCAACCGTTAGAGACGGTATTGAGGTTGGTAAGAATATGCCTATATCTGAAATCGTTCAAGACGAAAAGGATGCTAGACGTAAGCTTCAAGTAGCTGAGGGGGATATGTCTTTTATCTCATCAGGAGACGAGGACTTCAAATGGATTACTGCATTTGCAAATGGAGAGATACAAGTTGGTTTAGACACAGGTAACGCTGAGCTAGACAAACACTTTAGATACAAAAAAGACTTTACTATAATCAATGGGCATAGTAACGTTGGTAAAACTACATTAGCTATGTTTCTTATGGTAAATTCATCTATTAGACACGGATGGAAGTGGGTAATCTACTCTTCAGAAAACAGAACCGCCTCTATAAAAATGAAATTGTTGCAGTTCTTGGTTGACAGACCTATAGGTTCTATAGATTATCAAACAATGAGACTAGCGTACAAGTGGATAGAAGAGCATTTTATAATCATCAACAACAAAGAAGTTGTTAGCTATGCTGATTTAATTGTGTATGCTGAGATTATGATTGCTAATGATGAGCAGTTTGATGGGTTCTTTATTGACCCATATAACTCGCTTAGAATAACTATCTCTAACAACAATATAGGTGTACACCAATACCACTATGAAGCAGCCTCAGAGTTCCTTACATTCACTACAGCGCACGATAAGGCGGTATGGTTGAATACTCACGCTGTTACAGAAGCTCAAAGACGTAAGGGTATAGATGGGTTGCCTATGGCTCCATACGCTGAGGACACTGAAGGAGGCGGGCTTTTCGTGAACCGTGCAGATAATTTCCTGACTTTCCATAGAAAAATTCAGCACGATGAGCCTGAGGTTCGTAGAACTATGGAGTTCCACGTTAGAAAGATTAGAGAGGTTGAGACAGGAGGCTCACCGACTCCAATTATGAATCCTATTCTGTTCAAGATGAACACAAGCAATACTGGATTCTATTGTCTTAATGGAGAGATGAAGTTGTTTGATCCAATGACATTTATGCCAACACCGGAGGAGCAAGTACATATTCCTTTCTCAGTTGAACTTGATGATATATTTTGATGAAATCAGGACTAGAAAAATACTGTTATAAAAGGTTAGAAGAAGAGGGGTTTAACTTTGGATATGAAACTCAGACATTTACAGTAGTAGATGAGTTTATATATGAAGGAGATTATTATTCTATGACTAACGGAAGCGGTAAATTGATAGATAAAACAGGTAAAAAGGTTCGGGGTATTAAATATACTCCGGACTTTATCCTCCCTGACAACCGAATTATCATAGAAACAAAGGGTTACATAAGAAGTCAACACAGTTTTCCTTTGAGATTTAAATTATTTTTATCATATTTGAATAGAAACGGTATGGGTGATTGGGGGATTTATCTCCTAAAAAACCAAAAACAAGTAAACGAAGCTATTCAACTGATAAAAAATGAATCCAAATGACCTAAGCCAGCTGTATTGTCTTTCGACAATTAATGCTCATAAAGTAATAGACGAGCTTTATGAGGAGCTACACAACCGCAAAGGAGAGCCTAAGGTAAATCCAGTAGACGTTAAGTCTATAAAGCAATCCTTCATATTTAAAATCCGCCAAGAACTAGATTTAATATCAACTGCAGCGGAAGAATACTTTGATGGGCTGTGAGCTGGAAACCAAAAGAAACAGCTCTGTTTGACCACTTAAAGTCTTTATACATTAAAGATTTAAGTTGGTCTAAGGATTGTTACTCCCATCACGACTGTTACTCTGAGGATTTAAAGTGTGATATAGAACTTAAATGTCGTAATAAACACTACGATGATCTGGTCATAGAGAAATTCAAGTACGACAAGCTTATAGCTAGGGCAAATAAATACTCAACAATACCTGTATATATTTGTCAAACACCAAAAGGTATTTACGGATTCAATTTATCTAAGTTAGATGAGCCAGATTGGTTTATGAAAGGTATGCCCAAGACATCTCACTTCTCTCAAAGACAGTTTATAGATAAGGAAGTTGGAATGCTTCACATTGATTTGGCAAAATACTACAAATAAAAAGAGGGCTAACAGCCCTCTTTCTTTTTCCCTTTAGCGTACTGGCAAGAGCCGTCACATTCCTGTGGTCTCACCTCGCACCATTTAGTTGCAGGCTTTTCTTTCTGCAACAGATTTTTTTTACCCATTAATTTTCAGCTTGTCTTTTTAGTTCTGCGATAAATCTTTTGGATGGTTTAAAATCAAGTGTCTTCTTCATATATGCCAATTGATCTGAAAGCTCCTTCGCACCTTCTCTAGTTTTTAGATCTGGTAGACCAAAGTAGTAAATATAAACTTTAGCCTGAGCCTCTGGGTCTCTGGTATACATTACATCTAAGATGTCGTAAGCATCTTTAATCTTGCTCAAATCAGTCTTAGCTATCTTATTGTAACGCTCAATTGCATATTTTCTGTCTTCTTTTATTTCAATAGTACCTAAGAATTCTTTCATTCCGTCAAGGTCTTTTTCTCTAGCCATCATATCAGTAACCTTCTTGATGCGATATCTAGTGTCACCCTCTAGCATTTCAATCTTCTTGACCTTCTCTTGCTTCTCTTTCTTTCCTCCAGGATAAGAAGAACGCACCACTTTCTCTAGAGCAGACTTCTTGATTCCAGATAGTACTTCTAGAACATTTCCATTAAAGATAGATTTTTCCCCAGTCTCTGGAGTGTATAACATATTTGTTACAAAATCACCCATACTGTAAGCGATAGCTACAAGACCATTCGTGCTAGGAGAAGTGGTAATTGTTTCTACAGCAGATTTCATTCTACGTGGAGACATACCTGTATGCTCAGCAATAGCTTTGTAGAACAATGGGATTCGGTCATCGTATTTTCCTTCCATCTCTGGAGATACAACACCAAACTCATTTTCTGGAGAAATCATAGATCTTCTAAACAAATCGTAATTAGTGTAGTACTTGTATGCGGCTACAATTGTAGGCGGAAGCTTAGATAAGTTTTCTTTTATACCTATAGATACAGGCAATGCATCTTGGATAGAATCCCAAACTCTATCGATTTTTTCATCATTCATCTGAGGATCCTTCTCTCCTTTTGCTGAGTAGTAAATCGATCTACCAAGCATCTCAAACATAGTTAAGAACGGAACCAATGACTGAGTCTTTCTGATTCTTATGTACTGAGGATTACCATCCTCATCCTTAGTAGGAAGCATAATCACAAAGTAATTATCCTTGATGTAGTCTGGGATGTTATCGTAATCATCTTCATCGTCACCTGACCCAAGGTTGTACATAACCAGTGCAGATACCGCTAATCCAATCTGACTGATTTTCGTCATAAACTTACCTGGATTCTTTGTAATGTATTCTCTTGAGATTCTAAAACCTTGAATGGCAGCGTTCAAATAAGGAACCCATCTGTCAAGCTCTTTTGCTGATGTACCTCCTTGGTTAAAGTCCATTGTCTTACGAGCCTTGGCAACCGCAATAGCCTTGATTTCATCATCAGTATACTCGTTTTTACCAGCCTTTCTTTCTTTAGTCAACTTATTTTTAACCTGAGAGTAAGAGGCTAAACGCATAGCGATCTCAGTTTTCTCACCTGTATACTGCAAACCCTGTCCTGCTTTTGCCAACAACTTTTTAGTTGTGCTTCCAATCTTGAGTTTGCCTTCTTCTTCAAGTCTTTTAGCTAGACCTTTCACTCCCTCCTGACCATAAGTGTAGAAGAAGTCCATCATACCTCCATTTTCAACGTACTCATCAAGTAGCTGAGATGCAAGCTCAGCATCTTTAGTATTTAGATTAGCATCTGCCTGAACTAAACCTTTGGTCAATTTAGTTACGTTTCTAGATACTTTAAAGAAGCTTACAGGAAGCAATGCATTGTCATCGTATATGTCTGTAAAGAACAATACGTTAGCAATATCCATAGGAACGTTAGAAATAAAGAACAGCGGGTTGTATCCAGTTGCTCCTGCCTTTAATAAGCTAACACCACCAGCTGCCTTTAGCCCTTCTTTAACTAAGCTGTCTTGCGATATCTTTCTAGTAGCATCGTTCCATTCATCTGCTAAATCTTTTTGAATCTGGAATGCTCTAAGCTTGCCTCCTACACGGTAGAATACGTTTTCAAACTCTAGATTCGGTTTGTTGATTACAGCATTACCAAATTTATCCGTTACGATTTCGCCATCTTTGTTGAGCTTATAGTTTGCTGGCTTATACCAAGGAAGCGCAGTCTGATTTGCAAGCGATTTAGCTAGGGCTGTGTTCATCTCGTTTACAGCAACTCTGTTGCTTATAGAAACTGTAACACTTTCTAGTATATATCTTGAATCTAATATCACAGCACCTTCAGAACCGCTTTTCAACGTCTTGATTTGATCAACGCTAAGACCGGTTTCTTTATACATATCACTACCGCTGTAGTTAGTAGTAATCATCTCACCGTTCTCATCTACATCAACATTAAATATCTTGTCTAAGAATATACGTGTGATGTACTTGTCAGATTTGAATCGCTCATAAGTTTGCTCGTCAATTAATCCTGCTTCGAAAGCAATCTTTAATTGCTCGTTCATCGCAGAGAAATATTTATCTGCAGCCTCTTTGGACTTTGGATAGTAAGATAGCTTTGGAGCTTCATTCTCTAGGAATTCTCTAGCTGATTGCTCGGTCATACCACCTGGATGCTTCATTACACCGTTGTCCTCTATCCTCTTTTTAAGCTCTTTGGTTTTATCGTCAATCTTTTTGATTAAAGATTTGATTTCTGCTCTTTCTTCCTTAGATAGATTTAGATTAAGAGCATCCTCTAACGCTTGCTTATTAGCATTTATTTTTTCTATTTGCTTAGAAGCTAATGCACGTCTCGCTCTTCTATTAACCTCTATCTGTACGATTCTTTCAGCCAATAGAATTTCCTCGGTTAACTTCTCTTCAGGCTTGGTAAGGTCTTTATAGATGCTTTTTTCATACTTGTGGAATCGGTTAACACCTCTAGCCTTAGATCCAGCACGGTTAGTCATAAGTGACTCAGCTACATTAAGACCAGACTGTAATAGTTTCTTTCTGATAGTTCCCTGTCTATCGCTCCACTCTGTTTTTACACGCTTAATAAACTGCTTCTTACGACCTTCCTCAGACAATAATATTTGCTTCTCTGATTCGTTTCTAATCTCATCCATAATCTGACGAGCGCTACGAGTATCTTCCTCTTCAGCTTGATACAGCGGACCAGAATCCATATCCATCAAAGCTCTTGCGGATGCTTCATCCACCTCAGCGGCAGCTCCAAACATCTCATCAAAGTAAGAATACATATGCTTGCCATCTTTAAGACCCTTGTATTCGATGTAGTTTCCTCCATCTAAGTCAAGTCTACCTCCAGGCAGCTTTAATGGATCGTTTTTCTCTTTTGCTATCTGAGTGAAAATCTTTCTTTTAGCAGCTTCTTTTTCAGCTTTGTTCTTGAGTCGCTCTACTTGTTTTTCGCCATCAGATTTTTTTTCATAAAAATCTATAGCTACTTCATCTGTTTCGTTATATAACTCGTATCCAGAACCATCAACAATTTTCTCTAAACGATAAACCTTGGAACCTATTTCATATTTAATACTTGATCCGTCTTTAGCCTTAGATAAAACTTTATAATCTGCAGGGGCTTTTTCTTTTTTAGGAGCATCCTTTTTAACCTCAGCTAATTCTTTAGCTTGCTCAGCCTCTTTCGCAGCTACGTCTTCAACCTCTTTCTGCATCTGAGCTTTTTCTGCAGGAGTTAGAATCATATTATCGAATATGTCTTTGACCTCTGGAGTCAGTTCTCTAGATATAGCTTTGAAGCGAATTGAATCGTATATATTCTTCAGCCATTTTCTTAGGTTATCAAATATCTTTTGTAGCGCAGGTACAGGTGCTTTACCATCATATAGGTATCTTTCAAATCCTCTTGCAAATGCTTCAGAGAAATCCACAGTACCTCTTTTAAATCCAGACCACTTCTCTACAATTTTAATCTCTTCTGGAGTTAAGTATCTCTCGTATACGTGTGAGAACTCGTGAAGCGGTGTTGATACATCTGGACTAGTAAGAGCGTAAATCATAAACGCTGAATCCTCAATTACCATTGCACCTTTAATCTTCTTGGCTTCAGTCTTAGCGTCACGGATGGCTCTAATCTTGTATTCACCACCGTACTTGTAGACCTTGAGGTTCATTAGTTTGTACTTCTTGCGAAGCTCTCTTACCTTACCCTCAGCCTCTTTCTTGTCTTTAGACTTGAATTCTTTTATCTCCTTAGACACTTGAGAGACTTGGAAAAGAATATTATTTGTATCAAACAATGGATCAGAATCCCAGAAGTCAATAAAGTTTACAACATCACCAGCTTTAAGGTTTCTGTGAGAAATAGAGCCTCTATTAAACAAGTCGTTGCTACCTGTGATTTCCGCTGCCAAAATAGGCGTTTGTTTAGTGTAAAATCCTGTGGTAGAAGTTAATTGACGAACTGATCCGCCCTCATTTACTTTGACATCAAAAATGCCCGACCCTGTTCTGATATCAATAACACTTTCTATGTTTCCATTGATATTAATACTTGTGGTTGGATTAAGGTTATCCCAGTCAAACTGGCTGCCTGTTGGTATTATTCTTAAAATTGAGCTTCCAGATAAATCTTCATCTGCATCTAGGTTTTCTTGGCTGAATGTTTCTACAACCTCCCCAATGTTTACATCGTATTTTTCTAGACTAGGTAGGTTTATAGTTAAAGTTTCACCTTCTCTGATGTATACTTTATCTATATTTACGTCAAGATCATTATATGCAATAGTAGGGGGTGGACCGTCTGTGTCTAAGTTTATAATTATCTTTATGTCGCTAGAAGGGAAGTAATATACTTGATCGTTATCTTCATCATAAACTTGCTCAAGGTTGCCTATTTCTTCTAAGTATTTATTGTGATCAAAGTTGTCGTCAGACCAAGAAACAAGCATAACTTGTTCTGGAGTCACACCTAATAAATCCCAGCCGCCTTTTTCATCAAATTCTTTGATAAAACTGTCTCCCAATTCTGGGTCAGATTTAAACAAGAAATCTTTTATAACATTTTCCGCAGCCTCGGCAGTATCAATAGAATCAGGCATTTTGAATTCATCCGTATCTTTAGAAAGCTCTCTTCTTACAAATCTCTCTGCGTTATTTATTTCTTTAGATGTTAAAATGAAATCGTGTTCTTGATTTCTGAATTCAGCTATTCTCTCTTGATTCGTAGAGCTACCCTTTATCTCAGCTATCGTTCTTGTTGAGTTATCTAGATTGATAGCAGTAACTACTTTGTTATTTTTATCAAGCATTAAATAGAAGTCCCCTCTTTTTAACTGAGATGAAGCCATTGTTTTTGTACAAAAAACAGTGTCTTGGGTCATAATGGTTAAATCCTCCACTTCTTGATTGAAGTTAAATGAACTTTCTCCAAATGTAGAATCCGAATCAACGCCTTTAAACTTATAAACCTTAACGCCATTCTTATTGTATACAACACGATTGGCTTGCTCAATCACACTTTTTTTAGCCTCACCCACCATCTTAGTATAAGATTTAAGTGGATGTTCATCTGACTTTCCAGAATTGATCCAATCTATAGCTACTCTTTCAATCAAGAAAGGGAATTGATCAGTAGACTTATTGTTTCTTTTGTAATCTTTATCTGTGGCTAAATCATATTTAGAAACCAATAACTTATCAAAAAGAACGAGCGCTCTAAGTTTTTCTTGAGCATTTATATCTGGATTGATTGTGGTTAATAGAGCTATCCATTTATCAATAGTAGCCATTTGCTCCATACGGATGTTGCGAGCCGTGTTTACCAATGCATCTTCAAATGAAACACCCTTAGCCTGTTTTACCTGTTCGTTAGTTACTTGCTGTGATAAAGGACTGTTAAAATCTGTTTTTATGCCAAGGATTCCTGCAGCATCTAATCTCAACAATGCGTCAAGCGCTCTGTTAGATGTGATATCTTCAATTTTTGAAGAAAGTATTTTTGACTCAACCATATCACGAAGCTCATTCTCTGCTCCTTCAAGGTCGTACTGAACTCTTTCTTCAAAGCCTTCACCCCCTGGTCTTCTGAGTATGTTTTTACCAGTCAGTTTGTTAAGTATATTGATACCCTCCACAACGATTGGATCATCAATTCCTTCCTTAGTATGCTTTTCTAGAATTTTATTTTCAATAGGATTGAGCTGAGCCAATGTCATAGAATCATTGTGTATAGATGTACTAGACATAGAAGTGGTCTTAGAAGCTCTCAGTAGACGCTCTGCATCCCTCTCAGTACCCTTCACATACCGAATCCCCTTCATAATATCAGATACCTCTATACCCTTGCGATTCGCAAGATTCTTCATACCACGGTATATGATTTCAGTAGCGGCTTCAGCCTGAGCATCTTTGAGTCCGAAAGCTTTAGCCATTGCATAGCGAACACCTTTCTTGGTCTTAGGCTTGAAGATTCTTTGCTCTTTCTTTCCCTTTTCTTTCTTTACTTCGACCTCAACCTTTTTAGCATCCGCTACTTTTTTGAATCGGTCATATGTTGCTTTTTTCTTTTTAGCAAACACATCGATTAATCCCTTAGCGTTTCGGATGGTTACAGGCTTGCCGTTTTCAATAGTGGCTGTGTAGTTGCGTTTTCTGTTTCCTTCCGAATCTACAAGAGAGAAGTTTACTCTCTTTTTATTTCCCGCCTCTTCAACGTTCTGAATTACATATGTTGCTCTATCAATAGTAAATCTATCGCCCTGTTGACCGTATGTTCCAATGAACTCGGTCATAGAGGTAGCATTGCCTAAAGATTTCTTAAATTCTTGTGTGAATTTTTTATTTACTAATTCCTTAGTTGCATCCGGAGAGGACTCGGTTACGATATTTGCTGATTCAATCGTGAATGATTTCTTGGGAGCTTCTTTCTTTGGCGCAGCCTCTTCAGCAGCAACGGACTGAGCTTCACTTTCCATTTTAGCGGCTGCTTGCTCAAGCTCGTTTATTTTAGCATCGTACTCTGTTACATCCTTACCTTCTTCGGCAACTTTATTTTTTAAGTCTTTAACGACATTGATAGCATCTCTAAGGTTCTGAGCTGTAGGTCCAAGACCGGCTCTTATAGCCTTAGCTTTTTGCGCTGCTAGTTCTTCTTTTTGAGCTTCTTGAACATCTCTATCTGCTGCAACCTTTTCTTTGCTTGGCTTAGCGACAGGTTCGGCTTTGACAGGGGCTTTCTGCTCTTGCTGAGTACTTGGTACCCCTGTTTCTTTTTCACTATCATCTTTACGGTATTTTTGTTCTACCTTCTTTTTCTTCTCTAAAAGATCTTTTGCTTTAGCCTTTAATGGCTCTTTACCAGCTTCAGATTTGAATGTGTCTATCTTATTTAAAACAGAAACAATCTCTGAATCAATATTCTTTACCTCGTTATAATCCTCATCGCTAAATTCATTGTAGAATTCAGTTTCTTGTTGTTGAGCTTCTTTGTACTGCTCTACTTTCTCGTCACGAAGATCTTTGTATGATTGTCTCTCCTCTGGGTCTAAACTCTTATCTTTTGATAATTCATCTAGATCTACAATTTCTTTTCTAAGATTTGTTTTATTCTCACCGTTCTCAGAGTCTCCAATAACAGAATATCTATTTAAGGCTCTACCGGTACCGCTAAGTACACCACCAGATATGGCTCCAACTAAAAGATTTTCATATCCCTGCTTAGAAAACATAAACTGAGCTGTTTTTGAAACCACCTCAGCTGGGTCTGTAATGCCCTGGGCTATGATTCGGTTTGTTTCCTCAAGCCCAGACTGAATCCATTCCGTAGAACCCTCCTTAAAACCACCTTCAAAAAAAGATCTGGCAATACTCTTTGTGCCAGTCTTTGCCATTTCTCTTGAAAAGTATTTAGTAGCTCCTTTAAAACCAGCTTTCTCAAGAGTTCCTGCTATAGATCCAATAACGGCTGGTACTAGAAATTCATCCTCTCCATCTTGATAAAGCTCATCAATAGTCTTACCCTTTCTATTCGCTAATTCGGTATTATAGTCGTAAATACCGTATCCAATCATTTCAGTGTACATACCTGCACCAGGGGCAGCTATGTTAGCTACAGCCGTTGGTACTATCTGCATTACCGCACTCGCAATGTTTGATGCTGATTTAGAAATGCTATTCCAGCTTTCAGCGTCTGTTAGTGCATTGGTTTGCACCATTTCTTCTTCAAGACTTTTCAGTTTCTTAAATGACTGAGTTTGTAGAAAGTCTTTTGTTTCTTCGAAATCAGATAATGCTGAGGTGATAGGATTTGATGAGAATATAGCGTCAGCCATATATTCTCCAGCCTCTGCTCCAAGTGTCTTTTCTGTAGCTGTTACTAAAGATAATGCCGCACGAGCTGGGATACCCTCAATTTGGGTCCAAATATTTTTGGCGTTGTTTATGAAATTTTCACCAGCTGATAGAGACTGTGATTCCGAAACAGCTGAAGGTTCTTGACCTTCTTTTTTTTTTACGTATTTGTTGTAAATATCATCAAGTTGCTCTATGCTAGCGCCATTGGCACGAGCCTCGTCTAGTAACTGCTGGAGTTCTTTATCCATTATTTAAGACCTTTAGATTTTAGCCAGGATT
>Ga0129345_1000896_pt1 | contig 11129 bp, 16 predicted proteins | sample CPBDNA_FD_94425 | JGI IMG/M metagenome (GOLD analysis project Ga0129345, IMG submission 94425) | Freshwater to marine salinity gradient microbial communities from Chesapeake Bay, USA - CPBay_Sum_20_0.8_DNA | ecosystem: Environmental > Aquatic > Marine > Coastal | place: USA: Chesapeake Bay...
CACTTTTGATATATTGGTACCATGATAAAAAGACTAAACAAACATGGGTTACTTGATGGAGACTTTGTTCTCCCTATCCTTTCCCTTACTGTAATGCTAATGCTAAGAGGTATGGTTATATGATAACAATCAGTGAATACAATCGTAGTGAGATTCCTTTTGAATCGGCTGCCAATATCATTACTACTTGTGGTGGTGGTGATCTCCTAGAGGGTATGAAGGCTATTCATAGAATATATTTGAATGGTGATGAGTCGACTGAAGACAAGTATTGTATCGAATTCAATGCTTATAATGCGGTGTTTGGTCCTATGAATGAACTGTTTCATGGTAAAAAGTAAAAAAACAGGTTGACGGAGTGATTATGAATTAGTATAATGGTACTATAAAGAGTTATCAGAGAAACTCTATTCGTTATGAATACTGTGAAGTCTCTGAGGGTTATGTCCGAACATACATGGGGGAATGAAAAGACCCCCACCGTTTACAAGCGGAGTTGGTCTAATGAAGACGCCTCTATTCCATAGGGGAGATATCGTATCGAACCGTTTACTCCGCTCCATACATGTGTTGTCATGATTGGTAACATGTAAGAACCCTACAGAAAACCGCCAGTAGGGCTTGACAACACACCCTTTTAATGTTATAATGGAAGGTTATGAAACAAACAAAAAGAACACCAGTGAGTACTCTAACCCATTCTAGAGCCTATGTTGTCAAGCATTTTCTTGCATGGAGAGAGGCCCTCAAAGACCGCTCTATGATAGGTCACAATGGTGGCCCAAGACTATGAGACAGTTTGACATCTATACAATCGACAAGAAGATCACTAACATAGATGGCTCCCATACATTGGAGAAACGGACAGAGACACCTTTGAGTCTTCTCGAAGCACAGAAGATGGCCTCTCAGATGTTCAAAGAGGGGCATGTCGTTGAGTTCCGTGTAGTGGAGGACTGAATGCGCAGTGATTTAGGGACCGTATTTTGATATATCTGAGAGTAAACACCCCCGCCCTTGCTTTTTCAAGAGCTATCCTAACCTCTATCCAAAAATTTTTTTCGAGGGTCCACTATGTCTCCTAGAGATTTTATGGTCGCTCTGATCATGTTCTTTGTTGTCTGTTTGACTATCTTTACATTCATATCACAAGAACCTACAGAGGATATCAGAATGGTATCAGAGTATTCTTATTATATTCCTCACTAAAAGTAGGTTGACTCATAGACAATATCGTATTATAATTGGTCTATAAATGTACGGATAAAACTAAACAGGTAACCCCTATACAGTAATTTGTCCGTTATAAACAGGAGAAAACAGTGATAGTATATCATGATGAGCTTATGTCTAAAGGGCTTACACAAAAACATTTAGACTTCTATAACAATACCATGCTTCCTGTATGGATGAAAACAGAACCCGAATCATTTGGCGAACTACTCCCTAAGGGACTAGAATTTGTTGGATTCACTATAAGAGAGACGGATGATGTGCCACCCTTTGAGCAAATCCACCGTGAAACCAAATCAGGTTCAGGTGATAAAAGGGGCAACAAAAATCCTAAGAAGGTTGAGATTGCTGGTTGTATTAGAGACAATGGGTATAAATTGAAATATGTACCCCCAGCAGTATTACTAGGCAAACCAGCACATGATGAAGAATGGTTGACAGGTAATACACGAGGTGAAATATTCAAAGACGAATACTTTAAAAATATTATTGTTTCTGAGTACAAATTCACAGGTACAGAAGCACAAAGAGAAGAAGCAATAATCAAAGCAGGCCAAATATTCAATACGACCCATGATCCTGCTTCACCACCTGCAAAAGAAAATATTATCAAGGCGATGATCAAACTTGGTGAACTTTATAAAACAACTAAGGGTCAAGCTGGTGTAAATCCAAAATCTATTGATCAACTAGTCGATCTTGCAGAAGAACTTTGTGGTAAAGGAGTCTTTAGACTTGAAACACGAACAGATATGGCTTATGTTGTGTATAATCTGAACTCACCTGATCAAAAGATTATCAGTTGGTCAGCAACAGGCGTAGGCAGAAAGTACAACACTAACAGTGAAAGGAAAACCTATAATCTAATCGATAACGATAATGTTAGATATCTTGTTTCTGAAACTGGTTCACCAACAAAATCATTTGCATCTGTGATCAATACACTTGAAGAATATCCTGATTGCGAGGTTCGTCTTGTCTGTCACACTTCTACATTGACAAGTTATGATATTCACAATACTTACAAGGATAGAATTCATGAATATATTGAAAAGATGAAAGGCAAAATGAATCAGGTCAAGAGAGTCTTTGGTGATAAGAACAAACAATTTGAGCGTGTTGTTTTTTGGGGTGCATACCCAGCTATGCAAGAACATCATGATCTTGGAAAGTTGGTACGAATCAGTAAAGATTGTACTCAGATTTACCAAGGTGAAGGCCTTGATGGACATTACAGAGAAGATATTGGTGAAGAATGAAACTTGACTTTGCTGTCCACTTTTGTTAGTATGGTTGCATATCAAAATAGGAGACTGAGAGTATGCATATAAGTGATCAAATAACATTACTGAAAAGCCTTATAAAGGAACATAACATATCCATTGAAGCACAAAGCAGTGTATTATATACATCTTGTGAAGAGCGTGGTATGCAAAAGGGTACGGACAAGACACAGTTTCGTGAATTGATTGTTTCTGATAATCTAGGGCATAAGGTCCATGATAAAATCTCAGCAGGTGCGGAATCGGAACAGTATGGTTCAGATGCATTTGATGAGGTGTCTGGTCGTTTTGCAGAGTATAAATCGAAGGCATTGTTAGATAAAGAGTTGCGCAACTTCTTCCAATTACCTCGTGGTAATGGTAAGACTTTTGCACCTCTGGTCGTCACAGGTGTATACAACGGTGCATACAAACAAGAGGCAATTGATAAGTACAGTAAGATTGATCATTATTTCTCTATTCATTATAAAGAAAGGAATCTTATGGTAATCAAACCTCGAACTGATCTTGTGATTCAGCAGTTGACAGAGAACAATGCAAATCGTAAACCTGGTGCTACCACTAACTGTAATACTGTTCGTATCAATCTAGGTAATACAGACGATTACGAAGTGGTTTACGATAGTGGTGCTACTTATGAGGAACTTATATGAACATAGATTTACAAAACAAAGATTGTCTGGAATTTCTAAAGTCTGTACCAAACGATTCTGTAGGGCATATCAATTGTGATCCCCCTTACAACATTGGCTATGATGGTGGCGATGGTTGGGATACCTTTGCAACCGAAGATGCATACTTAGAGTGGTCAATGCTCTGGCTGACTGAGTGTGCTCGAGTGTTGAAACCTGGCCGTATGTTATGTGTATGGGGTACACAAAAGACGGATCTATTCTTTCGTCTCAAGTTAGAAGTGTTGAATCGTATTGAAGGTCTACATGCACAGTCAGCTATTCACTGGTCGTACAATTGGGGTGGACGCCCACGCAATAATTTTGCACACAAGTTTGAAACAGCATGGTGTTATTCGAAAGGCAAAGACTTCTTCTTTGATCGCACACATGTAGAGGTACCACGAAAGATGAGAATCAATGTTCGTACTGGTGAAGAGTATACCAACGGAACAATCCCCACGACTATATGGGAAGGCAATCTTACCACCAACAGTAAAGAGGCAAAAGAATCTAACTTTCATCCAACAGTCAAACCACAGTTTGTTCTGCAACGCATGATTCATGCTTATTGTCCACCGAATGAAAGTGTCTTAGATTGTTTCTCTGGCTCAGGTTCAACAGCACTAGCTTGTATTGAAACGAACAGAGACTTTCTAGGTTGTGAACTGTTTGAAGAATATTACAACAAATCCTTGGAACGAATCTCCTTGCACCAAGGCATCACAGAATTTATGACATGAATGAGATCATAGAGATTATCAAAAACAATCTGACCGTTGATCTCCTGACACGGAAATGGAAAGAAAAGAACATCGGTAATCCCATGGCAGGCTATTGTTATTATGCCTCTGCTGTGTTGAAACGCTTTTACCCTAAAGAGGTGATGTTGTATCGTGGTGTAGATCACGAAGGCGAGTATCATTGGTGGTGTCAGACAAAGAGTGGTGACATCATAGACATCACAGCAGAACAATACACAAGTAAAGGGTTTACACCACCCTATGAAAAGGGTGAGAAGAAAGGCCCTTTAGGGTTTAGTTATAGAGACAAAGCAAGACTGTTAGAACAAAGAGTTCTAAATGAATTAGGATTGGAATCGTTGGAAGATTTTACTAAATAGTTGAATGACATTCAATCAAGTAAGAGAGAAACTGCTTCAAGGCAAACATCTAATTCGATTTGAATCTTTGACAACGAAAGGAAAGATCAACGAAGTGATAGGATCATTATTGAATGTGAATCTATTTCAATCAGACAGTGATAAGATACTTGTGTTTCTACCAGAAGAAAGTAGATGGCAAGATATCGAAGTGAAAACAATATTGAGTATGGAAAAAATTGAAAAGCATAACACCTAAATTTACAATCGACTGGTACATCAAATGGGTCTCAAGCATCCTCTTGTTGTTTGCTATGTCTATGCGAGGTGTTGATGAGTTATCAGACTACGACTTGTATCTATCTCTCATAGGCGTCTTTGGTTGGTTAGTCATTGGTATTCTATGGAAAGATAGAGCATTGATATTACTCAACGGAATAGGTTTTGCAATTCTACTAAATACATTTATACAAAAGTTGTACGGAGTTATATGATGAGTTTTATATATGAGTTACCTATATTTTTATTACACACTGCAGTAGTACTTTTCTTTTGGCTATCAGCTGCAGGTGTGATGTATTTCATTCTTTGGGATGGTATAAAAAGTTATATACAGCGAATGCGAGAAGTCAACAAAGAAGAACATCTTTCCGATCCAGAAGATTGGGCAGGAGGAAAATAATGGACTTATACATCATACATTTTATTTTTATTTCTGTATGTGTGACTGGATCATGGATTGCAGGATTTCTTTACGGTGAAAAGAATGGTTCTGCTCGAGTGATAGAACAATTTATAGACGACAAACTTATTACCGTCAAACAATTGAAAGATAAATACGGTTCGTAAAAAGGAATATATATTATGAGAATTTTAGGAGTAAACACTTCACACGACACTAGTGTCGCACAAATCACAGACGATACCATAGACTTTGTCTTTGACGAAGCAAGATTTCGCAGAGTCAAGTATTGGGATCCAAGATTGCTTCGTGATGACGATTATGGTCTTCAGTGTGTAGCACAACGAAACATAGAAAAACCAGATCACCTGATCTTTACTACATTCGATAGGAGAAATGTCAAACTTCATTTCGATAAAGAGAGTTTGGTATACAACAGACTTGTAGCAGAAGAGTTTTGTGCTGACATGCGAGAGGCACAGTTATCAACAGTTCGTCTTCAAGAATTAGCAAAGAAATATGAAGGTTCATTTGACTTTACCTTTGAAGAGGGTTCAGATGAATACATTGCTGAAACTCTTTCAAAACAATTACACAAAGATGATGAGGGTTATACTTTAGATCAGAGTCAACATCATTTATACCATGCAGAGTGTGTTCATGCACTATCACCTTGGAAAGGAGAAGAGTGTATAACAATCGTTTGGGATGGTGGTGGTGCCATGAGATTCTTCGATGAATATCCAGGTTACCAAGAAATGGAAACAATCTTTCATTGTGTACCAGGCAAAGTACCTGAAATCAAATGGCAAAGACTATCGAACAATCGAACATTGAATGACCAAAGCTTTGCGTTTCCCAACATGACATACGATTGTTTCATGTGTTGGGAAGATGATGTCAAAGAGATTGACGGTGCAGAGATTATCTTTTCAAGTAAACCATCTAGTGGTATGAACTTCTCTCAACTCTCAGCAGCTTTAGGTTGTGATGTAGAAGGCAGAGCATCTGGTAAAGTTATGGGCATGGCAAGTTATGGTACAACTAGACCAAACACTTTCAATCAATTCACCGTTGCTCAACAATGTGAAGAGGAAGCATTAGCAAACTCTCTCAACATTATTGACAAGGCTAAAGAGTTGATACCAAACATCAACAAGATTCTCTTGTCTGGTGGTTACTCATTGAACTGTACAAATAATTACAAGTACTTAGAAGCAAATCCTGATTATGAGTTCTTTGTTGATCCAATACCACACGATGGTGGTACAGCATTAGGAGCTGCATTATGGTTGAAAAGAAAATTGGAGAATGAATCGTGATTTTGACACAAGTTGTTAGAGATTTAGATATGGTCTTAGACCTTATCATTGACAAAGAACAGATCGTTGCTATGTTCCAAGGAGAATCAGAGTGGGGTCCAAGAGCATTGGGCAATCGTTCTATTCTTTTTGATCCAAGGCATCCCGAAGCAAAACAAATAGTAAACACGATCAAACGAAGAGAAGACTATCGGCCATTTGCAGGTTCAATTATGGCTGAACATGCTGATGAATACTTTCACATGTTGCAACTGAAAGAGTCTCCTTGGATGTCCTTTGCTGTTCAGGCAAAAGAAAAGGCATATAGAGATATTCCATCTTTAGTTCATGCAGACGGCACTTGCCGTATTCAGACAGTCACAAGAGAACAGAACAAAAACTATTACGAACTTATAGAGGCGTTTTATAAGATAACAGATGTTCCTATTATCTTCAATACTTCATTCAATCTAGGTGGTGAGGCATTAGTAGAAACTATATACGATGCTATTGATACCTGTAATCGTTGTGAAATAAATTATCTTTATGTACCGAAAGATCAGGACATAGAAATACCTTTTGAGTGTATAAAACCAAAAGATTTACACAACATGCAAGAAAATGGAAGTTGAAGTAACAGATATAGCTATACAAAAATTATTAGAAAAGAAAGTAGAGTTTATTAGACTAGGTGTGACTGGTGGTGGTTGCGCAGGATTTGAATATGTATTCAAAGATGCTATTGTCCCAAATGACGATGACTTAGTTATAGATTATGGAAGATTCCAGTTTGTTATCGATCCCCTTAGTCAACCATACTTAGACGGAATGACTTTAGATTTTGTCGAAGAAGGCCTCAACGAGTATTTCAAATTTATCAACCCAAAAGAAAAGTCTTCTTGTGGTTGTGGTGTAAGTGTACAATTTGATATATAATATTATGAATCATCTAAAACAAATAGATATGAATTACTTCAAACATTTATGGCACGCATGGAAAGTTGCGTTCATTTTGATTGTACATGGTGTATTACCAGATGTTTGGGAATGGAAAGCAAGTGAGATATTAAATGAAAACAAGCAGTGCAAAGGCCAAGGGTCGTAGACTACAACAGTGGTTTGCAAATAAACTAGTAGAACACCTAGAAGTTGATTCAGAAGACCTAGAATCCAGACCTATGGGTTCCCAAGGTGAAGACATAATAATGGGAAAAGAGACTAGACAAATATTTCCCTATAGTGTAGAATGTAAGAATCAAGAATCGGTCAATGTATGGAAATCATACGAACAGGCAACTGATAATTGTAAAGGCTACGAACCTCTATTAGTGATCAAAAGAAATAATCACAAACCTTTGGTTGTACTTGATGCAGAATTCTTTTTACAACTACACAAGGACTAATATGTTATACGAAAACGGAATCTACTCACCATTTGGGCCTTCAATAGGAATCTATGATCTCAAACCAGAAACACTTAGTGCATTCAAAGATATAGCAAAGAATGTCAGAACTGCAAATGTAGATGATGCAGGAAAATATCTTGCAGGTATTATAGAAGAACAATACGACATTACATCTATGGTCAACCAAGAGTTGATGAACGACATCTTTGAGAGTGCTACTGATTACTTCAACAAAAGAAACCAACCAGAGTTTCCATTTGCATGTGATGGTATATGGATGAATATTCAAAAACCACACGAAGTAAATCCACCACATGAACACACAGGCATTCTTTCTTTTGTAGCATATGTACAAAGTGGAATAGAACCAGAAGATTGCACAAATAATCCTCATGACAAAAGAAATCAATACGATGAAAGTAGAAAGCAAGTTGGTGGTATATTAGAGTTCAGATATGGAACAGCAAGTTACCTAAATAACCATGTGTTTGAATTCTTTCCAAAAGAAGGCAAAGTTATATTTTTTCCATCTTGGCTGACACACATGGTTATGCCTTTCTACAAAGAGGGCGTTGAAAGAATTAGTGTAGCAGGAAATATCTCATTATACGAACCGAATGACAACAATGATAAAAAGCTTTAGCGATATATTACTAAAAGAAGAAGTGAAAGATAATCCTTTTCGCTTGGTAGTTCTCGCGCAGAGACCCATAAAACAAACAGAAAAGTCCACATCATTCAAACTTGCCAAACAAGCAGAGAAAATGGGACATGAAGTTTACAATTGTCGTATCTCTGGTGCATATATTGAAAGAGACGAAGACAGTGGTGTGATCACCTTACATAATGAAGGTGATGAAAAGGGTTTTGAATTAGATGAAGATACAATCGTCTTTGTTCGTGGTAATGTCACTGCAAAAGATTCTTACTTAGACCTTATTTCACAATTAGAAAGATATGCTATTCCAGTCAACAACTTCCGTGAAACAATCGAAGTGTGTTCAGATAAGTTTAGAACATACCTAAGACTCCAAGAAGTTGGTATGACCCAACCTAAAACTGTTCTCATACCAAGTGATGAACCAGAGGCAGTTGATCGTGCTCATGAGGCATTAGATAATGACTTCCCTATGGTACTCAAAACACTACAAGGTGCAAAAGGTGTAGGAGTTCTCCTAATCGAAACGGAAAGATCATTGCAGTCTACAGTTCAGTTGATCAATAAAATTGATCCTTATGCAGACCTGTTACTCCAAGAGTACATTGAAATGGACTATGATGTAAGAACAGTAATTGTCAATAAAAAGATTATAGGTGCAATGAAGAGACCTATGGTGATCAATGATTTTAGATCGAATGTATCACAAGGTTCTGTACCAGAAAAAATAAAACTCACACCAAAAGAAGAAGAGGCAGTTCTAAAAGCTTCTAAAGCTGTAAACGGCCAGTGGGTTGGTGTTGACTTCATGCCTGCAAAGAATAGAGAGACAGGTGATCCATATATTATCGAAGTCAACCATTCACCAGGAACTGAAGGTTTATCCAAAGCTATTGGTGAAGATGTAGTAGAATTAGTATTGAATGAATTTATAAACAGAGATATCTGGAAGAAGGCAGCAATGGAATGTGGTGTACTTGAAAGTATCGAAGTTGAAGGTGATGAAATGACAGTAAAGATGGATACAGGTAACAATGTGTCTACTTGTGCATTACACGCTACAGAAGTTGAAGTGAAAGGTAAAGTTGTCACTTGGCAAACAAATGGAACCAAACACAAAAAACCATTACACAGATATGTCGAACTTATTAAACCTGCTGAGAAAAGACCAGTTGTTCTTATGGAAGTAAAATTTCTAAATACGACTTACGAGGTTGAGGTATCACTTGATGAAAGAAATCAGATACCGTTTTTAGCAAACCGTGATTTTATGAGACGAGCAAACCTGATGATAAATCCTGCTCGCAAATTTATGTTGACTAATAAGATTGATGACACAGAAGATTAGCATACAAGACAGAATGAGAAACAAGGCACTTGAGGCCATGGATCATGTCGAGTTCGAAATCGATAAAGTTATGGACAATGAGAAGAGTTCATTCTCTATGTATAAGTATCTAAGACAATTAGATTATTCTGGTAAAGTTGTACAGTACATGAAAGGTTATACAAACGAAATGTTGTACGAACTAAAGAATGAAGAAGAATGTGAACAACTGGAAGAAGCCTATAGTTTCCTATCTAACAACCAAAAGAAATATGCTATGCAGTTCTTACAAAAGATAGAGAAAGACATAGAGAAATTTTGTGATGAATACAAACCAGTTCGTAAGGTGAGAATCAAAACACCTGCTCAACTAGTCAAAAAATTACCATATCAACAAAGATTCGCTAAGTACGAATCAATAGACCCAACAGAAATAATAAGAGCAAGAATGTTATTTACCTATAACACTGCAAGTAAGAAGATAACCTGTTTTGAATCACAAGGTTTATCAGTCAAGGGATCAAAGATTATAGGATACTATAAATGTACAGAAAAGACCTTGACAGATTTGAAATTACTTGATAGACTGGTGTCAGGTGGTAATGTTATTGCTTCTAAATTTATGGATGAAATCCCTAGATCAAAAGAAAAAGAAGGAAACAATAGAATTACCAAAAATACATTATTAGTAAAAGTGATTAAATGATACTTATAGATTTCACACAGACCATCATTGCAGGTATGATGGCTCAGATGAAGTATAATGACGGTGAGATAAATGAAGACATGTTGAGACACATGATTCTAAACTCAATTCGTAATTATGCTAAACGATATGCAGACGATTATGGTGACATAGTTTTATGTACCGATTCTGCAAGACCTTGGCGTAGAGAATACTTTCCTCTTTACAAAGCAAACAGAAAGAAAACAAGAGAGCAATCAGATTTGGATTGGGATGTAATTTTTCAATCATTACAGAAAGTAAAAGAAGAGATTAGAGATAACTTTCCATTCCATTATATGTATGTAGAGAGTGCAGAGGCAGATGACATCATTGCAGTTCTTACCAAAAAGTATCATGAACAAGAAGACATTCTAATTGTCAGTGGTGATAAAGACTTTCAGCAATTACATAAGTACAAAGGTGTGAAACAATTTTCACCTAACCTAAATAAAATGGTTCAGTGTGATGAACCAGATTTGTTTCTAAAAGAACATATACTCAAAGGTGATAAGTCAGATGGTATACCAAATATACTTTCTAATGACAACTGTTTAGAACAAGGTATCAGACAGACACCATTGAAGAAAGCAATACTAGAAAAATATCTTAGGATTAGTGTTGAAAATGATGATAAATACTATAGAAACTATTTGAGAAACCAAACACTAATTGATTTGGATTTTATACCAAACGATTTAGAAAACACAATCATTGGTGAATTTGAAGCTAGTGAACCACC
>Ga0129345_1000898_pt1 | contig 11121 bp, 16 predicted proteins | sample CPBDNA_FD_94425 | JGI IMG/M metagenome (GOLD analysis project Ga0129345, IMG submission 94425) | Freshwater to marine salinity gradient microbial communities from Chesapeake Bay, USA - CPBay_Sum_20_0.8_DNA | ecosystem: Environmental > Aquatic > Marine > Coastal | place: USA: Chesapeake Bay...
AACGGATTGAGCGAATGGAATCTGAATTTCACGAAATCTCTAATCTTCTGAGGTGGTATCCACCACGTCGTTATCAGGATAATCCTGTGTGGTGTGCTTACTACAACCGTCTTCAAGAACTTAAAGAAGAACTGGATTCATTAAAAGGTAAGCAGTGGTAACCAAAGAAAAACTCAAAGAACTCGAGGATCGCTACATTGATCTAAGAACCTCCTACCAGTCTCGTGCAAAAGAAGAGCTGGATCTTCAAATAGAATCAGGTAACCTCAACCTTCAAGTCAAGCAGGTCTTTTTGTTCTTTGCTGTCTCGTTCTCGGCCTTTGTGATTACCTGGAACCACATGATAGGTCTCTGCAGCTTTCTTCTCTTCTTGTACTCGATTTACTGCTTTCATGAGATGGTGGACTTCCTGGTTAAGAAACTACGTCCTAGAATGGAAGATTTGGATCGAGAAGTCTCTAATCTTAGAAGAGTCTGGGAGAACTACTACCGGGTCTACTTCGAGGACGAAGATGAAGAGGGTCTACTAGATCTGGATCTTAATTTGTTTCTGTACAAGATGAATCTGGAACTGTCTTCCAAGAAAGTTTCGTATTACTTTCGAATCGTTCTTGAGGGTGTGGTGATGATCAAACTTTTCTTGATCTTCGGACCAGGGTTCTCACAAGCTCCCAATATCTGGTTCTTCCTAGTGAGCCTGGGACTCCTCTCCCTTTTCTTGTTCTATGTTTATGAATTCTGCAAACTGTATTTAAACAGCCGGGTCCTCAAAGGGCAATACAAAGAACTTCGTAGGATCAATCGAAGTGAAGAAAGCATCGGAGAACGTATTAAGTTCTTCCGAGAAGAAGAAGGTGACGATGATGAAACTAACAGCGACTCAGGAATATGATCTAAATAGGTTGGAAGAGCTCAAGGACAAAGTCCACAATCTTATCGATGAGCTATTCTCTGTTACCCAGAAGGACCCCAACAACTACAAAATGCCTCTAACTTCTTTAGTTGCGGCTGAGATTCTAGGGGAGCCTATCTTCTCCCGTAAAGAGAGATCTCAGAATCTAAATTCTCAGATTGTGAAAGGTTTCAAAGGATCGATCATCACTTTCTTAAACATTCCGGGGAATCGAGACAAATTCCGAAGATTCCAGAAGTCCTATAAGTCCATCAACAAGACTATCGATAACAAGATGCTTCAACTTGAGGATCTCAAAAGAGAATTTGATGGTCGAATTAACCAGATCCAGGGGCTAGCCAATCCGAGTCAAGATCTTCAAGACGAGCAGGCTCAACTTACTCAGGGCAAGCAAGAAGCTAACGAGCTTCAGGTTCAGATCCGAAGGATGAAGGACACCATGAAAGAAGTCTATGATCATGTCTTTCGAGTCAATGAACTAACTTCAAAATACTCCGAAGACCCCGGTATGTTGGAAATGATCGGTAACGGTTTTCGAGGCTTACTTAAATTAGTCGGAAAAAATTGATTTAACTTCCCAACTCCTGATATCCTAATGATTAAAAGGAGAATTAACAATGGGAAGCTTAAATTACATTAAGGGTGACCTAATCAAGACCGAAGCCCGAGTGATTGTTCACGGGTGCAACTGTTTTTGTAACATGGGGTCTGGGGTAGCCAAGGCTATCAAACTTCATTTTCCTGAAGCTTTTCAAGCCGATCAAGAGACCACTCGAGGGGACAAGAAGAAACTAGGTACTATCTCTTACGCCGAGTCCAAAGGTAAACTGGTAGTCAATGCTTATACCCAGCATGGTTACGGCCATCAGGCTCGTCAGATCAAGGGTAAGAGCGACTTGTTCGAGTATCGGAAGTTCGTGAGTTGCTTAGCCGCTATCAGAGAACTGACCTCCGAGGATGATACAATTGCTTTTCCTAAAATCGGAGCTGGGTTGGCTGGAGGCGACTGGGATAAGATCGAGGAGATGATTCGTAAAGGTCTACACGACCGCAACGTTCTCATCCACGTCATCTAGAACCATGGACACCAGAGCCTTGTCTAGATTCTCCCAGAGGTAGGGAAGGTTCCCTGGGCTTTTATAAACCTGAAAATCTTCCTCTTCTGGGTTATGGTGAGGAAAAAGGTGTCTGGCTAGGAAAAGTCCGTTACGATCGCAGGATTTCTCGATCTCCCACTCGTGTTTCCAGTTCGAGTAAAGATGGTGTTTTCTTCCTATGATCGAGTACATCCAAACATGGACAAGTTCGTGGCAGAGGGCGAATTCCATCTCACGAGGATCAACCGTAGGCATAACCACGACCGTGTTTTCTAAAACCCGGTAGGTTCCAGAACAATCATCTCCGAATGGCATTCTGAACTCGATCTTGGTCCCGAACAATTTCTCTAGAGTTTCTATCTTGTACTGGGTAGTAGTCTCCGGAGTGAACGGGCCTGTTCCGTCCAGGATCTCATATAACTTTTCTTGGACATAAGAATCGTCGACGAACTTATCAACCACTTCTTTAGGAACTAAATCGAAAGTAAGACGAGCTTCTCTTCTAATAGCCTCTTCAAATCCTTCGGTATCTTCTCCCAGGTAGATGGCGTGCATTAATCCGAGAGCGGAATCCAGGTATTCACCGGCGAGGATCAATACATCCACGTCCATGTCTATCTTACGTTCTTTAAGAACATCGTACAAACCTTGACGGCCAATCTCTTTAAGGTAAAAGTCACAATGGAGTCTTCGGCAATGGTGTCGGACAACTTCTAGATCCTCGGTAGTGAAGATCACACCAATCTCATCGCCGTAGTCCTCATTCCACTCAGCGATCATATCCAATCCATAGAGATTATTGCGATAGTTCTCCGCGAAAGCCTCAAAAGCCCCAGAATAGAAAATAGAAGTCATGAAGAGCTCCGTGAATTATTCGCCCCAGAGAGTCTTCTTGATTATAGAAAGAACATTTCCGGAAGCCTTAGGTGTCCCGTCCCCTGATTTCTCAGGATCAGCTCCTTCAATCTCTTTAAACACTCGATTGTTCTTTAGCTCACGAATCAGTCTTCGATCCAGTTTGTCGTTGAACTCACCGTCTTTGAGCTTATGGACCAAAGGAAGGTTTTGCTGCAACCAATCGAGGTCTCCCAACTTAGGAAGGTTACTCATAACCTGTTTAGAGATGAAATCGGCGAACTTAGATAAAGAAAGATTCTTCATCTTTCTCGTGATCTCCGGAGCTTTTAAAACGATAGCCGCGAGAGTCTTATCTTGAATAGGAGCTAGGTTGTCTTCCAACTCTTGGCCGTCAAGTCCCTGTAACCTTTTGATGAGCTCGTCCAGAGATTCCGGGCTCTCTTCGATCCCCTTGACCATGGCCTCGTCGGTAATCTTACGATCGAGCCTTTGGATCTTCTTGAGCTGTTCAAGCTCATTGACGTTTAATAATGTTGATTGTCCCGCATCGTTTAGAGCCTTGGCTAATTCTGCTAACTGCGACTCTACATCTCCGTAGTTCATTTCTCACCTATGAATTCGTGGGTTTATAACTACTCTGAAAAATTAAACGGTTATCAATCAAGAGAGATCGAAGGATCTACCAGGACTTTAAAGTAGATGCTCTTCTTATCATCCTCACTCTGGTTCTCCCCCATGAGGCGATCATAGAGCCTGGAGAATAGACCTTTTGGCTTAATAACAACCACCAACTTCTTTTGGAGATCCTCCGCTGAGATACCTTCTTTAAGTAGTCCCTGATTCTCGAGTGAATGAAGAAGTGCATTTTTAACATCATTTCCAGTTTGAATCAAATCTAGATCAGTGAAATTGTAAATTTTCATCACAGGACCACCTCATCTTGCTTTTTAGCGTTCTTTTCTTCGTCCTTAGGCTTCCAAGGATTTACCGAAGGTTGTTCCAGAAAGTCCAGGGCGAACTCATCGTTGTAGTTGTTTTTACTGAAGAACTTAGCATAGATTCTCCCAAATAGGTTTCTCCTTCGAACAAGAATCACTAATTTCTTAGCTAAGAGGTCAGAATCAATATTCGGATGAAGATATCCGCGTTCTTTCATTTCTTTAAACAAAAGATGCTTAGTGTTGTTAAGCATCTCAGTTAATTGGTTAGTGGTGATGGTGTAGGGGTAGTCCTTAACCGAGTCTTTATTTTTTTCGTCACTCATGGAACTATATTAACGTGAAGTCCTCAGAATTAAAAGCCTAAAGTGGTGTATTTGAAGTTAGTGCGGAAGAGAAATAGCCGAACTCCATCGAGGCTAGGTACTTCTTATCGCCTATTTTATAAGTAACCCAGTAAATGTCCGACTTCGCTCGGTAGATCGAGACTATCTTAGCTTCGTTCGGTAAAGTATCTACTATACCTTCAAGATGAGACAGGGACCGAACTTTCTTAGACCCTTTCTCAATGGTTATGTTCAACTTCTTCATCTTATCCGAGAGAGCTTCTTTGGAAGAGTCCACTCGATCAAAGGCCACTAGAAGAATGATCACAATCATCAGGGTCGGGGTGAGGTACTGTAAAAATCTTTTCATTATACGAATTCCTGTCTTATTAAAGAAAAAAAGCCAGGGACCTAATCCCTGGCTCTAGAATCATTAAAAATTCAGTTTAGAGGCTGGCGTTAGCCCTCACCTCGTCGAAGGTCCACTCTTTCAGAATCTGGCCATTCTCAAAGATAGTTATCAACTGTCTTTCACAATCTGGATGATGAGCAGTGTCTCTATCTGTGAACAGTTCTCCATTAGGTCGTCGGAATAGCTCCAACTGACCTTTCTTGGAAACCTTCATCTTCGAAGTCACTGGTTCTTTGTACACATCATGCCAAACTCCATCGATCTGAATTGCCGAACATTTCAGAGCGAACTTCTGAGTATCCCTGTCGAGTTTCTGCAGAAGGGCTCCTCCCATCCCGAACGCTATGTTCGTTGCACAGTAGCCCATCTCGGTAATCGCTACCAGGATGTCCTTGATCGAATCCGGATTAACTCCGTCACCCTGGATAAGCTTAACATGGTTTAAAACCTTGAAGCCCTTCTCGTTCAGGGTGTGTCCGAAATTATCGTCCGCCAACTGAATACACTTCGAGACCACAGTGACCGGATCACCGGAGTCAGGTCGAATAACCAGGGTGGACCCAGAATCGATAATCGCCTGCTTAAGTTGCTTACCCCAGATATTATCAATCGCGTTGTAAATATCATAAGAGTCAGAAACACAGGCCAGGATCTTACCATCTCCTCCATAAACCTCAAGAAGGTTACGGTAGGCATCAGCTTCTCGCTCTCTGCCCCAGGAGGTCATGGTTGAGTGCTCTGTCGCCGGAATACTATACCCCGACATTCCATCCTTAGTACCATAACAAATATTGGCCAGTCGAACTCCGGCTACAGTGTCGCTTCCAAGAAAGTTCACTAGATGAGCTGCTCCACCAATCGCAGAGGACTCGAAGGAAGAAGTTCCTCGGGCTCCGAAGTCATGAAGACTAAACGGAACTCCCTCGGTGTTTCCAGCGGTCATGAGGTGGAATTCAGACAGTAGCTTCTTAATTTGGTAGCTAATCGTAGCAACCGTAGTCGGGAACCAAACGGCCCTTAAAAGCATGGTTTCCAGAAAAGATGGTAACCAGAAAACTTTCTCATCCGTACTCTCGATTACCATTAAAACATTTTTAGTAGGAACCACAGTTCCTTCTTTCACGGCCTTGATGCGAATTGGCATCATGCCCTGGTGCTCCTTCAGAATGTACTCCCAACCTTCTCGATTGAAAGGCTCTCCGTGAGCAGTGGCGAATTTCTCAGCTTCGTCGATATCCTGCTGAGTGATAGGCTGGGTCAGATACTTTTTGAGAACGTACTGCAGACCAAAGAATACAGTCTCGGAGTAAACTCCTCCGCGAGACTCAACATAACCGGAATAGCCGTGAGCCCCTTCCGGGTACTGCTTCCAGTGAGAGAACTTGTAAGAGTCTGAGTCCAGGATCAGATTGTATCGATTCAGTTCTCGGAACAGACTTGGTGAATTTTGGTGAGTGTTGATTGTTGCTTGTGCGTGTGATTTTAAATTCATTAGGAACCCCCTAAATGTAATTGCCTTCGAGCGTCTATCGCTTAGGCGTTTTTGAACTTTTCCTTTAACTCCAGAAACTTAGCGTATTCTGGATCTTTTTTATAAGCTTCTCTTTCGATTTCAATTCTGGCCTCTTCAACATGCTCATCGAGCCACTCAGGAATCTCTCTGTTCCAACCAGATAGGAAAGCGTTTAGTTTGGACTCCATAAGCGAAGCCCCTCCATCGCCGTAAGACCCACCATAAGCTGCGGATTCCCTCTTATCCTGAGCTTTTTTCCTGTAAAGACCAGCAGCCCTCTTTAAGATTCTTTCGTCCATCTTAACCTCCCAGAAAATAAGTACCGATTGCGTAGTGATCTTCAAACATCTGATCTCGCATATTCAGAAACTCGTGAATCGGAATCCACTGAGCCTTCTCAGCATCATCAGCTCCCTTAACTCGGGGGAGCTTACCGGTTTCTCGATCCGGAGGCAATTCCATGAAGAAAGCGTGAGTAACGATTCTACCCCGAATCGATCTCTCGGGATCGTCGAATACCTTCTGCTCTCGAATGTGACCATCCAGAACAGGAATTGGAACTTTAAGCTTGGTCTCTTCACGAAGCTCTCTAAACATAGACTGCTTAAGAGTCTCATTCTCATTAAGATAACCGCCTGGGAAGGCCCACAGGCCCACTCCTGGCTGTGCTCTACGTTTAACCAGTAGAACATGCCCTTGGCAGGCGATTACTGCATCCACGGTGGTTAAAATCGGACCGCCGTACTTTCGAACAGCGTCGCAGTTCCAAGAGTCTTTGTGAATCAAGGAGAACTTGTATTCTGTCTTGAGTCTGGTGTAGTCGGGAGACTCAGCACGAGCGTGAGCCGCTTCGTGAACCTTGAACTCCTCCATATAATTAGCAACAGCTTCGGGAAGCCAGAGATTTTTGACCTCACCGGTCTCGAAATAAAGATTTCGAATATCGGTTGCATTAAGAATATACTCCCCATCCTGGGCAATGAACTTCCAGTTTGGAAACAAATCCAGGTAGTAAGAAGTGTGATCTTTCTTGTGACCGATGATACCGATTGTGATCTCTTTGTTTTTGATACTCTCCAAAGTTCTGTACCGAACCGCCCTACACATAGCCTGATGGTTTTTAAAGCTAGTCGATGCTGGAACTTTTTCGATGTGATCGAAGATGATTTTCTCTTCAGTCGTGGAGACCACATCAGCTACCCACATTTGATCATTGTAAGTTCGATCCGGCACTCCGTAAACATGAACTCGTTCACGATCAGCTTCTGGTAGAGAAGACAGAATCATATGACGACGCTCGTCTACTGTCCATGGATTTCGAATGTCTCTGGGTTTGTCAGCCGATCCGCAAATTACCAGTACTTGGTTTGCTTGGGCTAGTGCTTGATTGAGCGTTTGCTCGTGGCCATTGTGAAATGGTTGGAATCGTCCTAGAAAGACGATGTAATCTAGTTTCTGCATCAGGAACCCCCTGTTACGTTAACCTCAACTTGGACTTCGGTCTATCCTTCGTCCCTCACCGTGAGGTTTCATTAATAGTAATCTACTAAGAGATTATAAGTCAACAACTTTTTTAAAAGGGACTGGATTCCTCCAGTCCCTAAACTCGCTGCTTTCGAGTAGCATACTATTCGTTCTTATCACTGACCGTATACCAGGGTGCTTCGCAGATCCCTTTAATGTTTAAAGACAGACGGGACTCATTGCCGGTCTATGCTTTGTACCGCAGACTATCTCACGGTCTGGTAAATATTGTCAATTAGTTTTGGAATTCTTTTAAAATTTTCGAATTGTGTGTAGTATGGTTTCAACGCCCTACATGAAAAGGAAAAGAATGAAAGTTAAAGACTTAATCAACCAACTACAAAAACTAGACCAAGAATCTATTGTGGTTCTGAGCCGTGACCCCGAAGGTAATGGGTTCAATCCTTTAGAAGATGTGGAATCTTCTATGTTCCATGAAGAATGGGAAGAAGTACGCTTAAAAGAGCTAACGCCTGAACTTGAGGAGCAAGGATATTCTGATGAAGATCTCGGATTGGAAGAAGACGGATTCATTCCTGCTGTGGTTCTTTGGCCATGATTCCCTGGGATTAAAAAAGGCTTTTAATTTTAATCCATCCCGCGTAGTATAAACCAACGAACTAAAACTTGACCCCACGGTGATACTATGGAAATTACATTAGCGAAAGCTCGAAAACTAGAGAAGGATCTGGTCGGTAAGATCGCCCAGACCCGAGTAACCCTCATCAACTCCAACAATGTAAAGATCTCCCCTCACGAGAATCTAACTGAGGAGGATTACAAGAAGAGACTCGAAAGCGGATCGACCAAGTTCGAGGAGGTCCTTCAGACCTGGAATAAACTGAACGAGGTTCGGTATAATATTCGCCGAAGTATCGGGGATGCCAATCAGAAGTTTGGGGTTAGTGATCTTCTAACCAAGCTCAAGGAGCTGCGATCTACCCAGAAAGAGTTTCTTCAACTGGCCAATGTCCTGGACCGTAATTTCGAGGAAGATTTATCTTTCCAGTATCTTCAGTCCAAGGTTGAGACCATGAAGGAGCACGGGAGTCGCTGGGGAGAGGCCAAGGTTGAGATTCCTTTCTCTACTCCAGAGATGGTAGAAACCTTCAAAGTAAAATCATTAGAAATCAAATCCCAGGTCGAAGACCTTGAGGATAAGCTAGCTGGTGTCAACCATAGCACCAAGCTTACTTTAGAAGAGAATGACGTGACGTTCCTTAAGGAGCAGAAGATTATTCTCTGATGTTGTTCGTGAAGGGTGTACTGATATTGTCCAGTGTTTACTGGACTCCTTTTCCCAAGATTTGATCCCATTCGTCCCCCAACCAACCTAAATATGCCCGGTTCTAGGGTTTGTAGAGTTGTTGTAAAGGCGAAGTGAATCATGAAGGGCTTGTAGAGTCGTAGAGTAGCAGAGTTGTTACCTCACCCGGATCGATCGACATCGGGCGGCTAATTCTAGTAAAACTTCGGTTTGAAAAAATTAGTCGCCTTTTTCTTTTAGTTTTGAATTTCTCTTCGTAATATACACCCATGGAATTCAAATTAGTCGAAAGAAACGTAGAGTCTTCCGAGTTGGTAGACCTGCAGAAGCAACTAAGTAAAAGCACCAAACGCAACCAACACCAACTTAAGTTGGGCGAGTACGACGAGAACGTCGAAGAAATCAAATCACTGGTTGAAAAATACCATGAACTAAATCAAAAGATTCGAGATGAGTTGAGCTACATGACCAAATACTCTCTCGTAGCGATTCTGGTGGTGATCACCGAACTAGTCTTCCCCGGACCTCTGATTTCTTTTGGATTAATTCTAACAGCAATAGTCGGAGTTCCCGCAGTTCTTAACCATCGAAGTATGGTCCAGGACCGGGAGGATCTCTTCAAAGACATCGAATATCTTCACGGTGAGAACTGTTGTACGATCTACAGTATCGTTCGAGATTTAAAATCCGAACTGGAAGGCCCAGGTAAGGACTACACTGCTGAAGATATGTGGCTGGACTCTCGTAAGGAGATTCCTGCTCTGGTAATTATTAATGGTATGGCTGGGAGTGATGAAAATGACGATCAGGAATCTAACTGAGTACCTAGACAATCTAGGAAAGGATGAGGTGAACGATGCACTGCAAGGAATGGTATCCGCAATCAAGAAAATGGATCAAGTCGCAATCAAATCTCAAGAGCTCTCGATGCAGCTCAGAGAAGCCCTTCACGATTACGAATCCGCCAAGTCGGAATTTAAGACCGCTCTGTTAGACCTTCTAGCTAAAAAACCCAGGGCCGGTTCTAATCCCCAGGCTGAGAAAACTATTCAGTCTGTTTCGACTGCTCCGATTAATGCTAACAACTTAGCAACCTCCACCTACCCTTCAATCAACCAATCGATCCATGATCGTTGCCGTCTCTACCCCTATAAGGAAGGGAGTGCGGATGAGGATCGGCTGGCTTTTAAACTGACCGCACTGGGAGATCCCAAGTTCGATCAGGTTAAGCGGGCGATGTTGTCCAGAATCCCAAAGGAAGACCGGTTCTATAATCGTCATGAAAAGATCTGGGTCGTTCGGGGAGTCTGGAGACAAGAATTAAAAGCCTTGGCGGTTAAATTTAATTTGGGGATTTCCAAATCTATCTGATAAACTAAATGTCAAAAATTTAAACTAGGAGCTCATTTATGTCATTGTTTAAGAAGAATTCCCGAAGAAAGCTAGTCACCGTCTCTGGACCTCCTGGGGCCCTGAAAACCACACTTTGCGTGTCTTGGGCTATCCAAGCCTCCAGAGCGAATAAAAAGGCTTGCTTCGTGGCCCTAGAACTTCCTCCGGGTCAGGTTATTACTAAGTTCAGAGAAGTGAAGGAAGAGGACGAGCGATTACGGAATATTGATATGATCGCTCCCGAAGAAGATTCTAATTCTTTTGAGGAGTTCAAGGCCACTATCTACGAAGAAGATAAGCCGGATGTTCTGGTGATCGATAACCTTTCTTTATTCGTTAGTTACTTCAATCGCAGTTTCAACGACATTATCGACTACCTTCAGTCTTTCGTAGACGACGGGGTTAAGGTATTTGCTTGCTTCACTCACGGTAAGAAAGTTCAGCAGGTTCTGGCCGGTAAGACCAAGATTCCTAAAGATGCTGAGACTTCTGAGTGGGAGTATTCTCTGAGAGAAGCCGGGGACGCTCACTACTTCATCACCGAGGCTCCAGTGGGTCAAGATGCTTTGACTATGGTCGAGGTCAAGCAAGGTAATGGAAAAATGAAACAGGAGCCTGTCAAGGTTCCAATCCTCGAAGGGCCTAAGCTCCAACTCTAGGCATTCCTCCCTTCCCGGATAAGTTAAACGCTCAGCGAAAGCCTCTTGAATTTTCAGGAGGCTTTCGTCTATTTAAAATAATAATTGTTTTATAATCTCGTATAGACAAATATTATCATGAAACTATCTGAATGGGCTAAACAAATGGGAATTACTTACACCACCGCTTGGCGGTGGTGTAAGTCTGACCGTATGCCGTGCCCGTGGGAGAAAACTCCCACG
>Ga0129345_1000902_pt1 | contig 11101 bp, 10 predicted proteins | sample CPBDNA_FD_94425 | JGI IMG/M metagenome (GOLD analysis project Ga0129345, IMG submission 94425) | Freshwater to marine salinity gradient microbial communities from Chesapeake Bay, USA - CPBay_Sum_20_0.8_DNA | ecosystem: Environmental > Aquatic > Marine > Coastal | place: USA: Chesapeake Bay...
ATCTTTTAACCAATTTTTTCACCGAACAAATTGAGGGGATGAATCCACAGCAACTCTCGGCGGAATGCTACGTTCCTAGCGCACTACAGTCCTGTGTCGAACGAGGTCTTTCGGTTCCGGTACTCGAGAGTAATTCTGTCTGGTTTGGAGTTACCTATCCGGATGATGCGCCTATTGTACGTGATTCATTGCTCGACTTGGTACAAGAAGGGGCTTACCCAACGCCTCTTTGGACGCAATAAGCTATGTCAATAAAAAAAAGATCCTTATCAGAGCTCATACATAAAGTACACTCATTCATACCTGAGATACTGGTTGATGAACTTGAGGTGCAACAACTAGGACTTGGCCACATTCATGAAAGTTACCTCATCCAACAATCAGGCACACCAACCTGGATTCTTCAGAGAATTAACACACAGGTTTTCACCAAGCCCGAACAGGTCGAAAAAAATCACCACGCCTTAGTTGATCTATTCAAAAGAAAATCCATTGACACGCTAGGGATTCAATTACCTAAAGTGGTACCCTACTCGGCTCAAAGCCTGTATTATTGGGATGCAGACCATCAGCCTTGGCGACTGTATACCTTTTATGGTGAGCATATTTGTTATGAATACTGCTCTTCGCTTGAGATTGCCCGAAAGGCTGGTAAAGCGTTTGGACGTTTTTCACGAGTACTTAATAAACCTGAGAATAACCATGAGAATGAATCGGAAAAGCATGATCCAGAAAGAGTAGAACCTAGTCTTGAGAATACCGTCACTTCAAAAACTGCCGGGATTGCTGAAACATTCAAGCCTACACTTGACGCCTTCCACAGCATACACCATCGAGCCCAGCAACACCACGCCGCACGGGCAAAGTACCATGGGCCCCTAAAATTAAGTACCCAACAGGGATCTCACCTGCTACAATTTGACCTTGAGGCCTGGAACATCACCATCGAAAAACACCTCCCCTCGCTTATGAGCATAGAAAATGCTCTTATCAGCGATGACGGCCACCGTTTTAATCGATTATCCCATAATGATGCCAAGCTGAATAATCTGCTCCTTCACCCTGAAAATGAACCCGCTGTCATACTTGATCTAGATACCGTGATGCCCGGATCCTTCTTGTTTGATTTAGGCGATGGCCTACGTAGTATTTCGACATCGTCTAAAGAAGATGAACCAGACCTAGCCCAAGTTCGCATACAATGGGAGTATCATCAGCAGTATAAAGAAGCTTTTTTAGCCGAAGTCGATTCAATGCTAAACCAGGTTGAACAGCGCTATATCTCCTTTGCCGGGCCTTATATGAGCTTTATCATGGGGCTCCGATTCTATACCGATTTTCTAGACGGTAATCGCTACTACTCTTCCAACTATCCAGAACACAACTTGGTACGAGCTCGAAACCAATTCCACCTCTTCCATCAAATGATGGAAAAGGTGAACGGTTAAAGGACATGCTTTGAGTGGCTTTAGCGGTAAATCCTACCAGAAGATAGCATAAAGAACAGCCGTAATAATTAGCACGGTATACGCACCAATATTAAAGGATCGACTCGTTTTGAAGGTTTCCGAAGTGGTAATAATAGCTTTCGGGTCATCATCATTTGGATTAGTCGTCAAAGAAACACCTGCAATTACAACAATGGTAAGAATCAAGGTGTAATACATTTGAGTTAAAAACGGTAGTTCCAACGACGGTACCTTTAACAATAATGCAATCACAATGGATGAAAGTACCCCATAAATAGCGGCTTTGGTGGTCGTTTTCTTCCAGAAAAGCCCCATGATAAAGACGGCTAAGATCCCTGGACTCACTAAGCCAGTATATTCTTGAATATATTGAAACATCTGAGGAATGTTGCTTAATTGAGGTGCAACTAGAACTGCAATAATCAAGGCTACAATAGCTGTTAAGCGACCCACTGTTACAGTTTGTTTATCTGTTGCTTCTCTATTGAAATAGGGTTTATAAATATCCATTGTAAAGATAGTGGCTACCGAATTAAGCATGGAAGCTAAAGATGAGACAATAGCGGCTGCAAGTGCTGCTACCACCAAACCTTTGAATCCAGGCATCACAAATTCACTAATTAACCAAGGATATGCCTTATCGTTATCAAGTCCACCGCCTGCTTTAGTGAAGGCTTCTACTACTCCAGGAATCGTATTGGTTCCCTCAGGCTGGGAAAACATCACATAGGCAACAATTCCAGGAATAACAACAATCAAAGGAATGATGAGCTTTAAAAATGCTGCAAAAACAATCCCCTTTTGAGACTCCTCGAGAGACTTAGCGGCTAATGTCCTCTGGATAATATATTGGTTAAATCCCCAATAATATAAGTTCGCCACCCACATCCCGCCTACCAAGACTGCAATTCCTGGGAGGTTATTAAATTCCGGATTATCTCGATCCAAAATCATGTGAAATTTATCTCCGGCTACATCATAGATATGGTTAATTCCGCGTAACACACCACCGTCTGGTGTAACTTGATCCAAAGCTATAAAGGTTGTTACAAGACCACCTAAGACCAACAATACGACTTGTACAACATCGGTCCAAGCTACAGCAGATAATCCACCATAAATAGAGTAGGCTGCTGCAATTAATGCCAAACCAATGAGAGAGGCCCAAATTAGACTCCCATCACCTACCCCGAAAATAGTATCCAACGCTTTTGCACCCAAGAAAATGACCGTAGTCAGGTTTACAAACACAAATAAGGCAATCCAAAATACCGCCAAAATGGTTTTCAAGGTGGTATTAAATCGCTGCTCAACAAATTCGGGTATGGTATATAATTTTTTCTCTATAAAAATAGGAAGGAGAAACTTACCCACAATTAAGAGGGTAATGGCAGCCATCCATTCATAGGTAGCGATGGCAAGACCTACCGCAAAGCCTGAGCCAGACATACCAATAATCTGTTCTGCCGAGATATTTGCCGCAATTAGTGACGCCCCTATCGCCCACCATGGTAGCGATTTACCAGCTAAAAAGTAATCTTCTGCATTTTTTTGGTGCCCGTCTTTATCTCTAGAAACCCAAAGCCCAATTCCTACAATCAGCATGATGTAGGCTACAAAAACAATAATATCAATGGTCTCAAATCCGCTCATATGTGTATATTTTATTATGGTTAGTTCTGCGCTTAATAAAAGGAATTATATAAACATTTAGAATACAGAAGTTCTTTTTTTATTTTACGGTATAAACTAACTAAAGAAAAACAGAATTACGTTTCTATTCTAATAGCGACAAAAACCCCAAATAAATTAGTACACTCATGAAAAAAGCATCTCTATTACTGTTTCTAATGGCATTTGCCATGATTGGATTCTCTTGCGGTGAATCCGAAGCAGATCGTATGGCCAGAGAACAAGCACGAATAGATTCTATTCGAGTCGCTGAACAAGCTGCACTTGAAGCGCGGATGCAAGCCGTAGAAGATAGTTTAGCTGCGGTCGAAGCCGTCCGATTAGCGGAGGAAGCCGCAAAAACAGCCTATACATTTGATGAAAATGGTAGTTATGTCATCCAAACCGGCGCATGGCGCTCAGAAGTAAAAGCAAATGCACTAGCTGCTCAATGGGCTAGTGAAGGTGTTTCTGCTGCATATGTCGTCCAAACAGGAGATGAAACAACCGGCGATGTTTGGTTTCGAGTTCGACTTGGTTATTTCCCAACCATGCAAGACGCCCAAAACTTTGGTACTGATATGGGTCTTAGTTACTGGGTAACCACTAGAAACTAAGGTCTGGATAGCAGTTCTATTGGCTATTTGATAGTACCTAATGCGTGAAATGGCTTATTGATATGCTAAAAAATATTTTAGTTGCTTATCTCGCAAGCAATTAGTTAATTGAGTCAACGCTCAAGTAGCGTCTCTCTTGATGAATAGTCAGGGCATTATATCGGAATGATGTAATGCCCTATTTTTTTGCATCAACTTATCTATATTATACGTATACGTTCCTGATACGTACTAACATCCCGGAATATCCTATCGCCCTGAATACGCTGACTCACTAGTTATGATGAAACACTTTACGATTACCAAACGCCAAGAAGAGCATATTGCGATTCTTGAAATAAATGGAGAACTGGATGCTCACACTGCCTTCCAGCTTGAACAGCAATTTAAAACCTTAATTGAAACAGAGGCTTACCACATAATAGTAAACTGTTCGAACTTAGAGTATATAGCAAGTGCTGGGCTGGGTGTGTTCATGGCCTATATTGAAGACATTCGAAATCTTGGCGGGGATATTAAACTATCAAATATGACCGATGGTGTCTATCACGTCTTTGACTTATTGGGTTTCCCTAGTTTGTATGATATTCATAGAGATGAATCTGAGGCACTTAGCAGTTTCAAAACCCAAAAGTAGTCCGTTTTAGTATCTTGAAAGCTTCAACTTCGCATAGCATTAATGTATCCTCCTCTACTGAGTATCTGCGAGAAGTACGCAACTTTGTTCAACATTTTGTCCAACAATTTGATGTGAATAAAAAGGATTTAGACGAAATCATTTTAGCGGTTGACGAAGCTTATACCAACATCATAAAACACGCCTACAATAACGATCCCAATCACAATGTAAAAATAGAATTAGGCACCTCTACAGACACATTATGGGTACGACTTAGTGATACTGGTTCTCATTTTAATGCGGATGAATATCAACCCCCGGATCTTCTAAAAAGAATTAAAAATAAACAACGTGGTGGCATGGGTGTTTATTTAATTAACAAACTTATGGATTCGGTGGAATATTCTAGCGCCGGTAAAACCAATACCATATTGATGCGAAAACGGATCTAACAAATGAATGGATCTAGTTCAAATGATCGAGCCCTTCAATTAGGGCGTTTTGAACAACGTACGCTCTTGGAGACTGGCCGAGATTTAATTGAGTCTCAAGATCCAGAATTCATTTTAAACAACTTACTTCTGATCAGCCTTGGGAAATTAAGAGTAAGTAGCGCCTGTATTATCATACACAGACCAGGTGAAGATCATTATGTCATCTCAAAAGGAAAAGGTCGTTTTTCCCATCTTGAAGGTCAAATGCTTACCCATGAGCCCGAAATTGGGAGCTTAAAAAAGGGGTCTACCCCTCCAGCGAACTCCCTGAACTTTTTGAGGGGCTAGAGCTCTCAAAGGATGCTGTGATGTTTCATTTGAGAACATCTACCCATCATATAGGGTTTCTTTGTATTGAACCCACCTTTAGGTCTGAGGCTATTACGAAACAGGAACAGGATTTCATTGAAAATTTATGCCTCATTACCTCAGCTACACTTTCTAGTTCAAGAATGTTTGAAGAACTTAAAAAAATAAACCGACGACTCGACAGAAAAGTCCATGATTTAGATTCGCTTTTTGAATTAAGTAAAGACTTTAACCAAATGCAGTCAATTGATGAGTTAAGTCGGACCATGAAGTTTGCTTTATTAGGACAACTTTTCGTAAATCGCTTTCTATTTTTATTCAAAGAAGGGGGGAATGCAAAAGTGTTGGTTCAATCTGGACTTCAAATAAAAGCCCCGGATCATAATCCCTTAGTACTTTTTGACATACCCAGAGTAATGACAGTTGAGGATATGGCTGAATTTTGGAGTGATAGCTCCTCAACAGATGAATTAGAAGCCTGGTCTACTTATTTAAGCCAACAAAAAATTCATTATGTATTGCCCGTTCAATCTCAAGGAGAGACTTTAGGGGTTATAGGCATAGGCAACAAAAGTACAGGGCAGGCCCTAGCTGATGATGAACTTGATTTTGTTCTATCATTGGCCAATCTAGTTGTTCTTAACATAAAACGAATTCAATTACTGCAAGAACAACTACTCAATCAACAATTTCAAAAAGAATTAGAACTAGCTCGAACCATTCAGGAGGGTTTACTACCAAAAAAATTACCCATTATAGAAGGTTTGGATGTAGCAGCCATAAATATTCCCTCAAAGCAAATAGGTGGCGACTATTTTGATTTATTCCGGTTGAATGATGGAGGACACCTATTAAGTATAGCCGATGTTACAGGTAAGGGTATTCCAGCTGCTTTACTCATGGCTAATTTGCAAGCTATGATTCACGCCTTAGCCTTGCAGGATACCACTCTCGAAGCTGCCACAGGGACTATAAACGATTTTATATACACGAATACCCCAGCAGATAAGTTCATTACCTTCTTTTGGACTAAAATTGAAGCTGACGGTAAAACCCTCAAGTTTGTGAATGCGGGTCATGACCATCCCATTGTTTTTCGCAGAAGTAAAACTGACCCGATGAATGAACGTAACGAACAAGTTGAGCAAATCGAATTGAGTGAAGGAGGTTTACTCTTAGGCGCTCTTCCTACATTAGCCCCCTATACGGTTTCGTATTTTACCTTAGAAGCCAATGATGTAGTAATTTTCTTTACAGATGGAGTGACTGAGGCCATGCACCCTACAACAGAGGAGGAATACAGTGTTAAACGGCTAAAAAAAGTTGTCTTAGGGAACTTAGATAAAACAGCGGAAGAAATAAAAAATGCTATTATATCCGAGGTCAACGAATTCTCAAAACACATACGATTTGATGACCTAACCCTAATTGTGGTCAAGAAAGAATAGAAAATTAACCAGCTATTTTTAAGTTATTGAATCCTAAAATTCCTTTGGGTTCAGGCCTAGATTCCTGACTTAACACAATAATTGCCTTATAGGTATTATATCTATTTAAAATATTTTGAACGTATTGAACCGTCTCAATTCCTCTGGCATATCCGTGACGAGTTTGTTCATAATACTTTGGCTCCATCTTTTTTAACAAAGACGGTGATACATCTGCCCATTTATTAGGATCTTTATTGTGATCCATTGCAATTCTTCGGGCATCGGCTATGTGTCCAGCTCCGGCGTTATAGGTAGCCAAAGCAAACGACCAGCTTTCCAATGAATCCATATAAGAATAATGCTGTATATGCTCGGATAAAATACGGGCTCCTTCTCGAATATTTATTTCAGGAATAAGTAACGAATCGGCGGTTTGTTCTGAATATTTAGGGATTACCTGCATAATGCCAACAGCACCTGCCCAACTCACCACCGTCGGATCAAATTTAGACTCTTGAGCAGCCACCGCAGTAAGCATAACCCAATCCAATCCAAATTCAGCGGCCACTTGTTGCATTAAACTGTCATAAGGAGATAGTGCCCCCATATTTTGCTGATCTTTAACAGGATTAAAGTAATCGGCCATTTGCCGACTTCCTTCGAAATATTTTTTGCGCAGTACATTAAGAAACTCACTACGCTTGGGAGTTCCATTTTCATCAATCCACATATGCTGGGATAGAAAAGAGTTTACCTGTTTTTCTAGTATGGGCGCATTGGTACGTAGAGCCCATGCAATATCATCATTTCGGGTGAGAACAGGGCCTTCTATCAATCCGCGCATATACTTTTTTGACGCCTGTAATATATGATCATCCGCAACCGTAGCTAGAACTTCTCCCCGAGCTAAGTCCATAAGGATACTTTCAGTGGAACGCTCTTCTTCTATGACATTGAGTTCCAAATTCCATCCCATGTCCTTTAATCGTAACAATACGGGATAGTAGGAGCTATTTTGTTGGACAGTTATAGGAATACCTTCTAACTCATTAACCTGATAGGGAGTATATCCTAATGCCGAGGATACAACAACTACTTGATTTACTTTATTGTAGGAGCGCGAAAAGCGAAGCCATTTCGAGCGTTCTTCGTTGATCGTTAGATTATCCGCAATAATATCTCCCTTCCCATTATTCAACAATTCAATTGGTGATTGGTTGGGCGCAGGTATTATGACTTCAACGCTAAGACCGTGAGATTTGGCAAAAGCCTGAACAAACTCATATTCAAAACCAGCCTGAATACCATGATCTAAAAAATAACTCCCCGAACTATAACGAGTGATCATCCTGAGAACCCCTTCTTCTTTTATCTGATCAAAATCTCTAGATATTGGAGCTGAAAACTCGCTAGATATGGATTCAATAGCTGTGTTATCTTCTATCTTACCACTACAAGAGAATAAAAGAAATGAACCCAAACCCAAGTAGAGAGTCTGTTTATAGCGTTTCGATATGGTAAGAATAGATGACATTCTTTTTGGTCTTGGCAGGAGGTAAATCATTGTTTTGCTCCTAAGACATTGATAAATATACGGAATATTTTTTTATGATACTTCTTAATGGCTTTATCGTGGCTTAATGCCCCTCTAAGGGTATATTATCGGGACTTTTTAGCCCATGTTAAGAGGATGCCTAGAAATATGACCCCCATTCCAATCAAGGACCAAAACAGAGGTACCTCTCCAAAAATAATGAAAGCTACTACCGATGATAATACAGGTTCAAAAAGAATAAGGGTCGATAGTAAGGTTGGTGAAACAAACTTAACCGCGTAATTCAAACTGCCATGCCCAATAATTTGAGGACCTAATGCTAGTGCCACTCCCACCCATAACAAGGAAGGATTTAAGAGCTCCCTAAGCCCTAAACTCTCCCCACTAACCGAAGCTACGATTCCTTTCAACAGTACGGAGTCCGATGCATCAATCCAGCCCCAATGCGCTGCACTATACAAGGCGAATAAAACGATAAACGCGGTTGCAGCCGCCCAACCATATACAGGTACAACATACTCTATCCAGCTAGTTTGTTGCCGAATACGATTACCAACTAAAAAGTATACTGCAAATATTATGGCCGCTAGCACAGCAAGGGAATTCCCTAATACAGGATTTGGATACATACCCTCGGCAGCTTGATCACTAAAGCCTAAAATAATGGACCCAATAAATGCAATGAACACACCTACCCAAACAGTCCATTGAAATCGATACTTAAACGCTATTCTCTCAACTAAAATGAGCAGTATCGGATGAATGGTTACTAAAACAGAAGCTGAGGCTATAGAAGTAAAATAGATGGAACTAATCCATGCAATCAAATGAAGGCCTAAGCTGGCGCCTGCTAGGGCCATCCACCAAAATTGTTTCGAAACTTCGCTTTGCACACCCTTAGTGTCATTGGATGAGACTTGTGTATCCTTAAACGTTCTCCTTCTATACCAAAAATAAAAGGGTAACAAAACTATATAAGCGGTAAGGGTTCGTACGACCGCTAACAAGAAAGGTGAACTATCCGAAGCAAATCGAACTAGTACAGGAGAAAAGCCAATTGCCGAGAGTCCTATTCCCATGATTAGGAACACTCTCCATATGGGGATCTCTTGTGTGGGGTTACCGCTATGCATTTATTTAGACTGTATTACTCTTTAGACTAACGCAGCCGGTCCATAGATTTAACAAGTTCTTCATCTTTACGAACCCCACGAACAGCTAAAAACTGTACACCGAATGCAGTAGTAACCAGGGCAACACCAATTGCTTCGTCCCACAAATAGGTGCCTATTCCACCAAGTGAAAAGAGAATTCCAAAGGAACCGCCCACTAACATAATTTGAAATAATTGGGCTATTCGAATGGTTTTCATCTGCAGTGTTCGATTCGAATATTGAAAAATAGCCCATAAACTAATTACCACAGAAAGCGCCGCAACAACTACAAGCCCAATCCATATCCAATCCTGCGGCCCTTCTACTGCTCTTTTAAAAAGTGCCGTAGCAAACATGGATCCATTTAGTATAATACTACTTATTAAATAGACGGTCTGAACACGTTGAATCATACGTCAATAATTTATTCCGTTATAGGTTTGCTTTCTTTACGAGCAAAAAATAGTTGCTGCAGAGATTGTTTACCTCGCTCAATAACACTGTATAGGACAGGCACCAATATTAGAGTAAGGAAAGTAGAAAATAACAGTCCAACAATTACTGCTATAGCCATTGGTCCCCACCAAGCTGCCTGTTCACCCCCCCAATAAATGTATTCTCCTAGATGTGTAAAAAATTCGATGGGGTTATTAACCAGTGTGATAAAATCAAAGTTAAATCCAACTGCTAGTGGAACTAAGCCCAAGGTCGTGGTTATAGCCGTTAAAATAACCGGACGAAATCGAACTTTACCTGCCTGCACTAACGCTGAGCGTAAATCAAGACCGTCTCTAGTTCGTAAAATATCCACATAGTCGATAAGTACTATAGCGTTATTTACTACTACCCCAGCTAAAGAAATTAGCCCCAAAAAGGCCATGAGTCCAAAAGCCATCTGAAAGGTTACCAACCCGTAAAATACTCCTGCGGTCGACATAACTACGGAACTAAGAATAATAACCGGTTTTACTATGGAATTAAATTGAGAAACCAAGATAAATGCAATTAAGAAGACAGCAATCAGAAAGGCTCTACCTAAAAAAGCAAACGATTCGTCTTGCTCCTGCTGCTGCCCCGTCCACTCATAATTATATCCTGGGGGTAAACCGTCTAAATACCTAGCCAATACTTGCTGCGCTTCTGCTAAGACCGCATTGGATTGATAGCCGGAACGAACATCTGCACTCACCGTTATTACTCGCTCAGATTCTTTATGTCGAATTCCACCGAAGCCGTCACTAATCTCCCAGGAAGCTACTTCAGAAAGGGGTATTTGTATCCCTTCATGAAATACCGTCAAATCCGATAAGGTGCTTAAATCGTCGCGATATTCCTTTGCTAGCCGAACTACAATCTCATACTCTTCCTTCCCATCCCTGAATTTTGAGGCTTCAACTCCATTAATTGCTTGCCGAACCGTCATCCCAATCATATTGGTGTTCAGTTCATATAGACCTGCTTTTTCTCGATCTACTTCCACTCGTATTTCTGGTCGAGAGTCCGGTAGATCTGTTTCTAAACCATCCATTTTTGCAAAAATTGAGTCTGCTTCCAAGGCGCTTAACACATCATTAGATATTCTCGTCAATTCTGTCATATCAGGACCAGAAATTTCTAAATTAATTGGGGGGCCCGTTGGTGGTCCGTCCTGCGGTTTTTCTACGGTAATTTTAGCCCCTGCTATAACACCATTAAGATCATTTCGCATGTACTCCATCGCCTCAAAGATATCTCCCTCACGAAGTTCGTAGTCAACAAAATTTATGGCTACCGTTCCTTTGTG
>Ga0129345_1000904_pt1 | contig 11100 bp, 7 predicted proteins | sample CPBDNA_FD_94425 | JGI IMG/M metagenome (GOLD analysis project Ga0129345, IMG submission 94425) | Freshwater to marine salinity gradient microbial communities from Chesapeake Bay, USA - CPBay_Sum_20_0.8_DNA | ecosystem: Environmental > Aquatic > Marine > Coastal | place: USA: Chesapeake Bay...
AGCGCTCCCGGCCTGACTGAGATGGCTTCACCCCATTCGCCATCTCCATCGCTGGCACCACAGGCTCGAACAGTCCAGCCGGCGTCTTGCGGCAGCTTCCACTGCTGGCGGCGACCACCGGGGTTGTGGACCTGAAGACGCACAGAACCCCCTGGGGCTTCGCTGGTGAGGGCAATCGGCACCAACCCCGGCGGAAGGCCCGGCAACAGACGTTGGTCTCCTGCTGTAGTCGCTTTGCCCCACCAACCGGTTTCACGAAAGGCGAGGGCCGCCTGGGGAACGGCGCCTCGCTCCCAGCCCTCCGGAACCGGCATGAGCGCAAGCCGTTGGCGATGCCAGCCCCGATCCGCCGAGGGATCCGGCCAGGTAGGGCCGCGCAGCAGGGAAACGCCAAGCCGATCCGGCACCAGGTCCACCCCCTGCGGACCATCCAGCAACACCGCGAGCCCCCCTGCTGGAGCTGCCGCCTGGCTAGCTAGCCAGGAGATCACCGGCACCTCCCAACGGGCCTGCTCCCTGGCGGTCTGAGCCAAAGCCGGCCGTTCAAGAACCCCGCCGCTGGTGTCCGCAGCCCAGCGCACGGCTTCGGTGGCCAGGGGAAGCTCCAGGCGCAGCAGCTCATGGGTCTGACACCAGTCAATGCTGCATGTGATCTCAATCCAAGGGTGATCGGCACGGAGCTGCAGATCCACTCGGATCCGACTCGCACCGGCGTTACAGCGCCACAGGCAACGGGCCAGCAGCGGCCCCGATTCGACGAGTTGAGGCGCATCAAGCGGCCCCTCGAGAGGCAGGGGGTGCTCCCGGTAGTCAGCAGCCAGATCCCAGGCATCCCAAAACTCGCCGTGATCACCAAAACGGCGGAACTCCAGCGGGGCGGACAGCTGCGGAGCTCCAGCAGCATCCCTGAGCTGACGAAGTCCAGAGGCATCGATCTCGGCGGAGACCAAGCCGTTGCCGATCCGCCAGCCACCCCCTGGGAGGGTGGTCACTTGCACAGCGCCCCGCACTGGCGGTTGTGTGAAGACAGCAGCCTGTTGGAACGGCACGTGCTCGAGCGCAACCGCCGCGACCCCTCCTGGCAGGGCAGCTGCACCCAGCTGCCACCGGTGGGCGCATCCTGAACAGCCAACGCCTGACCGGCATGGGTCCAGTGCCCCCGGGGCAGGCGCAGCAGGGGTGACCAGCGCGCCAGCGGCTGCAAACCAACCCAGCACCAGCGGTTCTCTCCCGAAGCAAGCCCGAGCAAGTCGCGTAATCCCTGATTGCGCTGGCGCAGGGCCTGCCGCCGCGAAGCCCGCCAGACGGGTTCAGCCTGCTCAAACACCTCCGGAATCGACGTTCCAGGAAGGATGTCGTGAAATTGCTGAAACAGAAGCGGTCGCCAGTCAGTAGCAGCGGGGGCACCGGCACCAGCTCGAGCACTTAACCCTGCGCTCAGCAATGCAGCCACCAGATCCGCCTCTCTGAGCAGCCGCTCCAGGCTGCGGTTGTGGCGCTTCTGATCCGGACGGCTGGTGGGGCAGCCCCGGTGAAGTTCCAGATACAACTCATCCCGCCAGACCGGCAGGCTCTCGATGTGAGCCTCCAACCGCTGCAGATAGTCACGGAGACTGCCTGGCCGCCGGGCCGAAACCTGGGGATGCCCCTCCCAAAGCTGCAACTGCTCGAGCATTTCAGCGGTGGGACCGCCACCGTGGTCACCCACCCCTGGAATCCAGAGGGCCTGGTCTAACGCTGTGGCCGCTTCGAAGGCACGCTGTTCCGCCTGAATGGCCCCAGGGTCCCCATCGGTGCCGATCGGCGGCAACATCAACGCCAGCACCTCAGCCGCACCCCTGCTTCGCCAGCGAAACAGGCGATGGGGGAAGGGGTTAGAGGCATTCCAGGCCAGTTTGTGCGTACAGAACCACCGCACCCCCTCCATGGCCGCAATCGCCGGCAGGCCGGCGGCAAAGCCGAAACTGTCGGGAAGCCAGGCCAGCTCATGGCGCCAGTCGGGGAACGCTCGATGGCTGTAGGCCTGGCCCAATGCGAATTGGCGCCGCAGCGACGCCGTGCCAATCAGCACGCAGTCGGTCTCGACCCAGGGGCCATTGATCGGTTCCCAGCGGCCAGCCGAACTGGCGACCTGGATCCTGGCGAATAAAGCCGGACGGAAGCGCTCGAGCCATGCATAGAGGGCAGGGGTGGAGTGGGCGAAATGCAGATCAGGGAATCGCTCCATCAAGGCAAGAGCAGAGCGGAAGGTGCGCTCTGCGGCCTCCCAGGTGTCGGCCACCGGCCAGAGCCAGGCGAGATCGAGATGGGCGTGACCAAACCAATGCACCTGGCCGGCCGCAGGAGCGAGCCGCCTCAACGCATCCGCCACCGCCTCAGCCGCGGCGTCCTGCAGGGGATCCAGATCCAGACATGACTCCGGCAACCCTGTCTCGGCCTCTTCCTCAGGCCCTGCCGGAGAGGCCGCGAGCGCTAAATCCAGTGCCTGAGGCAGCAACAGCCGTTCCGCCCCATCGGCTGCGGACGGCGTCTCTGGCTCAAGAACGATGGCACTGCTGATCAGGGCACCGTCGTCGTGGAGAGGGCTGCGCAATTCCAGCTCCAGAACGATCGGCCTGCCGCTCAACCAGACCGAGGGAATCGGCCAGCGACAGCGGGTATCGAAGAGGTCGCCCTCATGGACGAGCTGACCGTCCACCCAGATGCGCACGGCATCAGCCCACCAGCTCAAGACCAGACGCGCCTGGGCTCCCGTGCAATCCCGCCAGGCAGGCGGGCAGCGGATCTCCTGTCGCAGTCGCCTCCAAACTCCACCTCTCGGCCAGACGAGCAACCCCCGCTGCACCCAGTCGGGACGGTGCTCACGCCCCCATGGATCCTCCAGAGCAGGTCCCCGTTCTGGGGCGTCGCTGCGCAGCCAGTGACCGATCAGATCCAGACGCGAGCGGCTTCGAAACGTTTCAATCCACCCCAATCGCCGGGCCTGGAGCTGGGTTTGCATCGTGATCACCAAACATTGCCCCATAGGATGATGGCGCTGTCCCAGACGCCGGTCGGTCTCCATGCTTGCCCTCAAGATCTCCGTTTACTCGGTCGTCTTCTTCTTCCTCGGGATCTTCGTGTTCGGCTTCCTGGCGAGCGATCCCAGCCGCACCCCCAGCCGCAAGGACCTCGAAGACTGAATCCAGAGTCGGCTGACCGCGCGTTCAGTCACGCCAGACACTGGACAACATCTGCAGAGTTGAGCCTGCTGCGCGTGGCAAGATCAGCGGCCACAGCAGCAGCAGCGCTTGCCGGCTCGCAACGTCACATCCGGTCATTCGGGCCTGCTGGCCAGGCGCTTCTACACGCTTGTGCTCCTGGGCTCCCTGATCAGCCCGATCTCGCCAGCGGCGGCAGAGACGCCTGCGCACGCGGAAAGCAAGTCAGCCGGCAGCACAAAGGACTCGGAGCAACCTCCCCGTCCACCGCTGGAGATCAAGCTCAAGGCTGATCAACAGAGCTACGACTCGCGCAGAAACCTGTTCATCGCCGAGGGCAACGTACGGGCCGTCCTCAACGGCGGAGTCCTGCAGGCGGACCGCATCGAGTTCGACAGCAACTTCAACACCCTGTTCGCCCGTGGCAGCGTTCGTTATCGCAAGGGTGCGCAGTATTTCCAGGCCAGCACGCTTCGCTTCAGCCTGATCCAGAGGGAGGGCGAGCTGGAAGACGTGTACGGCGTCCTGGATCTCGACAGCGCCGCCATCGATCTCAACCCCTACGGCGGAGCCAACCCCCAGCCTGCGGAGAAGCCCACGGATCCATCAACTGGCACGTCGCGCCTCCTGCCGGTCATTGAAAGCAGCGGTCTGGGGTTCCCCACAGCCCTCGGCATCGAATTGGAGGCAAGCACCCCCGAGCGGATCAGCCCCCAGGGTGACGGCAGCGGCTTTTGGGACGTGGAACTCCCGCCGGCACCGGAATGGCAGGTGCCCGATGCGGCACAACCCAACAACAAGCCCGCCGATGCAGGGATGGCCTGCCCGCCAGTGCTGCCCCCGGTCCCCCCCTGGCATCCCCATCCCTGGGCTGTGACGGCCTGGGGCGGGCAGATGATCGATTCCAACTTCGGCGATACCTTCCTCTTCAACGGAAGGATGCGACCGGAATACCTACTCGGCCTGAGTATTCAGAAGCGCATCTGGCGGGCAGGCCCCCTATCGCTGGAACTGGAGGCCGACCTGTTTGGCCACCACGCCTACAGCCAGAAAGGCGGCCAATTCAACCAATCAGTGCCCTATGCCGACACGCCTGATCAGACCTTTGCTGAAGGGATCCTCGGCCTAGGGGCGCGGCTCTGGCTGCAACCCTGGCTGAGCTTCGGATTTGTCGAGGGCATCAGCTACAACACCTCCGTCAGCAACTACGAGCGCACCTACCGGGAGATCTACGCGCAGCTGCTCAATTACCTGGCCTTTGAACTCGAGGCCGCCGTCTCTCCCGAGCTCTCAGTGGTGGGCAGGATCCACCACCGTTCCGGCGCCTTCGGCACCTACAGCGGTGTCAGGGAAGGCAGCAACGCTTATCTAGTCGGGGTGCGCTACCGCTGGGGCCAGGATCCTGCAGCGCCGGAACAGGCGGTGGTACCGCCACCCCTGGGCTGTCCCGACCCTGACCGCGCCAGTCGCGTGCCACCGCAGAGCCTGAACGAGCTGCTGGATGACATCACCTTGGGCAACCCAACCCCAACCACTGCCCCGCCACCTGTCACCCGTCTGGCTCAGAGCGAGACCTCCAAGCTGTCCCTTTCAGAACAAGAAGCAGAGAGGGCCAGAGCGATCGCAGCCATCGACCAGCGCATCAGCAGCATCCAGTTCCAACAAGCGCTCACGGTCGAACGTCGCCTCGGGGTGCCCGGCACTGTGCAAAACAGCGCTGTAGAGGAAACCAACGACTACGGCGGCGTGCGCGCTAGCCAGCTCAATCAGATGGGCCGTACCCAGCTGGTCACCGGCGAGATCAGTCGCTGGCGCATTCAGGCGGCACGGGTCCGCGTGACCCCAGAAGGGTGGCAAGCCGATCGGATGGGTTTCAGTAATGACCCGTTCACACCAGCCCAGACCCGCATCGATGCAGACAACGTCATTGCCAGGGAACAGCCCAATGGCGACATCGTGATCCAAAGCGATCGCAACCGTTTGATTGTCGAGGAACGGCTCCCGATTCCAGTGAGCCGCACGCAACGCATTCAGAAGGAGGAGGAGATTGAGAATCGCTGGGTGTTTGGCATCGACAATGAAGACCGTGATGGATTCTTCATCGGCAGAAACCTCAAGCCGATCGAACTCAGCAGTGACTACACCCTGAGCCTGCAACCGCAGTTTCTGGTGCAGCGGGCCATTGATGGCCAGACCAACAGCTACGTGGCACCGGGCTCATCCGTCGACAGCGGCGATGTGACTCAGCCCACCACCATCGGCGATTTGTTTGGACTGGAAGCCGAGCTGAATGGCCAGCTCTGGGGTTGGGACACCACGGTCAACGCCGACATCAGCACCTTCAGCCCTCAGAACATCGCCAATGGCAGTCGCTATTGGGGAAGCATCCAAAACAACTTCACGCTTCCTTGGATCGGGGAATTCACCACCCGCTTCTTCGGCGCCTATCGCTACCGGACCTGGAACGGTTCCTTAGGCGAAACCGATGTTTATTCGGCGTTCGGCGGCTTCGCCGAACAGAAGGGCAACGTGAACTGGGGCAAACTCAGCAATTCCTATCTATGGCGAATCGGGCTGGGCAATTACCAGGCCGAAGACTTCGAGAGCACCAACCTGAGCGAACTCTGGAGGGCAAATTTCTACGGCTCCTTCAACAGCAGCTATCCGCTCTGGCGCGGCAAAACAGCTCCCCTTACTCCTGAAGGGGCCTATCGCTACTCACCAGTAGCGATTGTGCCTGGCCTCACCTTCAATACCAACGTCAACACCCTGCTGGCGGCTTACGGCAACGGCACATCGCAGAACACGATCAGTCTGTCGGGCGGCCCAACCCTCACCCTGGGCACCTTCAGCAAACCCTTCCTCGACTACACCCAGCTGTCGGTCAGCGGCGGCGGCACGCTCAAGCAGGGAAGCAGCCCCTTCGACTTTGACCAGGCCATCGATCTGGGCACTCTTGGGATTGGCATCACCCAGCAGATCGCAGGACCACTGCTCCTGAACATGGGCGTGGCTCTCAACGTGGATCCAGCCTCAGAGTTTTACGGCGACGTGATCAACTCCAACATCGAGTTGCGCTGGCAGCGGCGCAGCTATGACTTCGGCTTCTACTACAACCCCTACGAAGGAATCGGTGGCTTCCGCTTCCGTCTCAATGACTTCAATTTCACCGGCACCGGTGTGCCCTTCATCCCTTACACCCCGCGCAACCTGCCGAACACTTTGGAAACCAGACCCTTCTGAACATCAGTCGGGCCCACCTCCATAAATCAGATGGCTACCGGTGAGATCGGAGCCGGCAAACTGCATGCCCTTCGTTTGCACCCCCGGTGCATAGGCATTGATCACAACCGCGTTGCGCAGATCGGCATGGCGAAGATCCGTGCCGGAGAGCTCGGCATTGGTCAGCATCGCCCCACGCAGATCAGCCCCGTGGAGGCGCGCACCACTGAGATCAGCTCCCTCGAGGTTGGCATCCGCGAGCTGGGCAGCGCGCAGATCGGCATCACGGAGATCAACACCGATCAGATGAGCACCGCGCAGATCAGCACCACGCAGATCACAGGCTTGGCAAGCACCAACGGTGAGTAACTGCTCGATGGGCGCCATGAACGGCTGCACCTGGAGAGGCACCACGCTCTCGCTGCGCAAGGGTGCAACAGCGGTCAGGCCCAGGGTGAAGACCCCCGCCAGGACAGATGCTGAGGCTGAAATGGAGGCCATGGACGGAAGACTCCTCTCCTTCCGTCATAGACACTCAGGCAAGTGTCCGCAGCCCCAGGCTCATCCCCGCGTGCTCAGAGGGGGTGAAAACCGTTGAGATACGGCAACCGTTGCAGCGTTGCGTTCAGCTCCGCCTCCCTAGCCACAAGCTGGGACGTGGCATCCCATCGACCGCTCAGCAGCATCTCCCGCGCTCCTGGATCCAGGCGCACCTCCCAGTCGCCCGCCCGCTCGTTCTGACAACGGCCGCGCTCCAGATCAAGGGACCATTCGAGCGTTGGGTCAGCTTCAACCGCTGCCTGCAAGCGCACCACCTCATCAGGTGTTGCCGTTGCACAGGGAATGCCCAAAGCGAGGCAGTTGCCGTAAAAGATCTCAGCAAAACTGACACCGATCACAGCACGAATCCCCCAACGCATCAGTGCCTGAGGCGCATGTTCTCGGCTGGAGCCACAACCAAAATTGCCGTTAACCACAAGGATCCTTGCCCCGACATGTTCGGGCTGATCAAAGGGGTGAGCACCAGCGAGTTCCTGACGATCGTCCGCGAACACCTGATCGCCAAGCGCTTCGAAGCTCACACATTTGAGATAGCGAGCGGGAATGATTCGGTCGGTATCAATGTCATCACCCCGCAGGGTGAAGGCACGCCCATGCACTTGGGTGATCATGCCCTGGGGGAAGGCGCCTGACTGGGTCATGGACAGCGTCGGGTGGAGAACTCGGGGAAGAAACGAAATGAGACTTGACTCAGCCGGAGACGGCGTCCGTTGCCACCAGGCTGCGGACATCCGTAACGGTGCCGGTCACCGCAGCCGCGGCCACCATCGCCGGGCTCATCAGCAGCGTGCGCCCACTGGCAGAACCCTGGCGCCCTTTGAAGTTGCGGTTGCTGGAGCTTGCACTGATCTGCCGCCCCTCCAGGCGGTCAGGATTCATGGCCAGACACATGGAGCAGCCGGGCTCTCTCCATTCAAAACCAGCTGCACGGAAGACCGCATCAAGCCCCTCCGCTTCCGCCGCCCGAGCCACCTGCTCTGATCCAGGCACCACAAACGCCTTGATGCCTTCAGCCACATGGCGTCCACGGGCCACAGCAGCCGCAGCCTTCAGATCGCTGAGACGACCATTGGTGCAGCTGCCGATGAAGCAGACATCAATCGGCACTCCGGCAATCGCCTGACCTGGAGCCAGATCCATGTAGCGGTAGGCCTCCTCCGCAATCGGTCGGTCCGATGGCTGAAGCTCATCAGGGGTCGGCACCGCTTCATCCACACCGATGCCCTGGCCAGGGGTGATCCCCCAAGTCACCGTGGGCGCAATCGCAGCCGCGTCGAAGCGCACCTCATCATCAAAGCTGGCGTCTTGATCGGAAGCGAGTGAGCGCCACCAGGTCACAGCACGCTCCCAGGCATCACCGCTGGGTGCCGCTGGCCGACCGGCGAGGTAATCGAATGTCACCTGATCGGGATTCACGTAGCCACAGCGGGCACCACCCTCGATCGCCATATTGCAGAGCGTCATGCGCTCTTCCATAGAGAGCGCATCGATCGCTGGACCAGCGAACTCATAGGCATGGCCCACACCGGCCTTCACACCCAACGTGCGGATCACATGCAGGATCAGATCCTTGGCAAACACGCCTGGACTGAGCTGATTGTCGACCCAGATGCGTCGCACCTTCAGCTTGTTCATCGCCAGGCTCTGACTGGCGAGCACATCGCGGACCTGACTGGTGCCGATCCCGAAAGCGATCGCACCGAAGGCGCCATGGGTGGAGGTGTGGGAATCGCCGCAAGCCACGGTCATGCCGGGTTGGGTCAAACCCAACTCGGGAGCGATCACATGCACGATGCCCTGACGGCCGCTGCCGAGGCCATGCAGGGTGATGCCATGCCGCGCGCAGTTGCGCTCAAGCGTGCTGAGCATCTCTTCAGCCAGGGGATCGGCGAACGGACGCGCCTGGCTTGTGGTTGGCACGATGTGATCCACCGTGGCAACCGTGCGCTCAGGACAGCGCACGGCGAGACCTTTGTCGTCCAACGCCGCAAAAGCCTGCGGGCTGGTGACTTCATGGATCAAATGCAGACCGATGAAGAGCTGAGTGGATCCACCGGGAAGCTCCGCCACCCGGTGCAACTCCCAGACCTTGTCGTAAAGCGTGCCGCTGCTCATGCCCGCCAAATGATCAGCGCATCAGCCTAAGCGTCAGCAACAGCAGCACTCTCGAGAAGGCGAAGGCGCAGGCGGTTCAGGGCCTCTCCCACACTGAGCCGCCTGATCCAGTCACGACCTTGGCTGGCACCAAAACGCTCGCCACTACTTTCGGCACCATCAGGACCGACCACGGCCAAATGCACCAGGCCCACCGGCTTGGTCTCGCTACCGCCACCTGGACCGGCGATCCCAGTAATCGCCACTCCCCAGTCGGCACCGGTGCAGCGACGGACCCCTTCCGCCATCGCAATCGCCACTGGATCACTGACGGCCCCATGGCGGTCGAGCAGCTCTTGAGGAACCGAGAGCAGGTCTCGCTTGACGGGATTGGCGTAGGCAATCACGCCTCCAAGCAACACCTCCGATGCGCCCGGAACAGACGTCAGGGAAGCGCCAAGGCCGCCCCCAGTACAGGATTCCGCCACCGCCAGGGTCTGCCCACGCTCCCGAAGCGACGCAATCACCACAGAGGCCAGGGTGTCGTCATCGGCTCCAAAGCAGAGTCGCCCAGTGCGACGGCACAACTCCTCCTCCACGGGGTCCAACAAGCGAAACGCCTCGTCTTCGGTCTGGGCCCTTGCGGTGAGACGCAGCATCACCTCACCGCCACCGGCATAGGGGGCCACGGTGGGATTGCGACCAGCCAGCAAGTCCTCGATCTGCTCGGCAAGGCTGGATTCGCCGATGCCCCAGAAATGCAACTGGCGACTCGCAATCACCCCCTGGGCCAGATCGGAATCGCGCAGCCACGGGGCTGCCGTTGCACTCCACATCGCCCGCATCTCGCTCGGGACACCAGGAAAGGTGAGGATCGTGAATCCTTCCTGGGGTGACCAGATCATCCCTGGCGCCGTACCGGTGGCATTGGGAAGCACCTGGGCCCCTCGAGGCAGTTGTGCCTGACGACGCAGGCTCGGGCCAGGCTCGCGGCCGCGACTGCGGCACTTCGCGACGATGTCGGCCCAGACCTCGGGCCGCTCCTCCAGGGGAGTCTCGAAAGCTGTGGCCAATGCCTCGGTCGTGAGGTCATCCGGCGTAGGGCCAAGGCCGCCCGTGGTGATCAACACCCTGGAGCGCTCTGCAGCCTCTTGAGCAAAGCGGATCAAACGGGAGCGATTGTCTCCAAGCACCGACTGCCTGTAGTGAGGCAAACCGAGTGCCGCCAGCTGTTCGCCCAGCCAGCGGGCATTGCCATTGAGGATGTTGCCGAGCAGCAACTCCGTGCCAACACAAAGAAGCTCAACGCCACCTTCCCGTTGATCGTCCCGTTCAGCCACGCTGCGCAGGGGTGTTCCCATGGGAACAGTTCGGTGACACACAGGTCTGACGCTCACCGTCGTCGGGTCCACAACCTGAGGAGCGGCGCAGCTCGGCTCGCTCTTCTTGCTGGCGACGACGCAGCACCACAACGGTTCCCACCAAAATGGCTGTGGCCAAGCCCAGCCAGAGGAAGCGCAGCTCCACATTGGCAACCACCATGGCCAAGGCAGCAAGCCACTGGGTGAACACATAGATCAACAGAACCGTCCGTCGATGGCTGAAACCGGCCCTGAGTAAGCGGTGATGAAGGTGGCGTCGATCGGGGTAGAAAGGCGAGCGGCCCTCCCGGAGACGCCCCATGATCACGGCGCTCATGTCGGCCAGAGGGAGGGACAGGATGAGCAGGGGAAGCAGCAAGCTGACGGTCGTGATGCCTTTGGCCGGCCCCACAATGCTGATCGCCGCAAGGGTGAAGCCGAGGAAATAAGACCCTCCATCCCCCATGAAAATGCGGGCGGGATTGAAGTTGTGGCGAAGAAAGCCGAGGCAGGAGCCAGCCAGAGCAGCCGCTAAGAAACCAGCGGCCACCTGATGGAGCGAGAAGCTGACGGACACCAGGCCAACGGCGGCAATACCCGCCACCCCAGCGGCCAGGCCGTCGAGGCCATCAAGCCAATTGATCGCGTTGGTGATGCCCACA
>Ga0129345_1000908_pt1 | contig 11081 bp, 14 predicted proteins | sample CPBDNA_FD_94425 | JGI IMG/M metagenome (GOLD analysis project Ga0129345, IMG submission 94425) | Freshwater to marine salinity gradient microbial communities from Chesapeake Bay, USA - CPBay_Sum_20_0.8_DNA | ecosystem: Environmental > Aquatic > Marine > Coastal | place: USA: Chesapeake Bay...
CTGAATATCAAGCTCAAAATCCAGATAAAAAAGTTGCTCCTTTTGCAGTGAATCAGATATGTCATGGATCTAACGACAGGCTTATGGATGATATGGCTACATGTGTAGAGCATGAGGTTCCTATAATTATTACTTCTCTAAGACCTCCGGCTGAATTAGTTGAGGCAGCACATAGTTATGGCGGGCTGGTCTATCACGATGTAATTAATGTAAGGCATGCAAAAAAAGCTGCAGAACAAGGAGTTGATGGTTTGATTTTAGTTTGTGCTGGAGCGGGGGGGCATGCAGGAGCATTATCACCATTTGCATTGCTTAGAGAAGTCAAGGAATGGTTTAATGGGACAGTTATTTTATCGGGATCTATAGGTGATGGTTATTCTGTAGCATCATCTTTAGCTCTTGGTGCAGACTTTGCATATATGGGCACACGTTTTATAGCCACAAAAGAAGCAAATGCAGACCAGAGCTATAAAGAAATGCTAATCAAAAGCGCGGCTGATGATATTGTCTATTCAAATTTATTTACCGGTGTTTCTGGTAATTATTTAAAACCATCTATAAGAAATGCTGGTCTCGATCCAGATAATCTACCTGAGGCTGATAAGACTGCTATGAACTTTGGATCAGGCGGAAATACAGATGCAAAAGCATGGAAAGATATATGGGGTTCTGGACAAGGAATAGGCGGCATTAAAGATGACCCTAGTGTTGAAGAATTAGTTGAAAGGATAATAGAAGAATATAATCAGGCTAAAAAAGAATTTAATGAAAAATAATATTATTCGGAGGAAAACATGGAGGCAATAATATTAATCCTGATTGGAGCTGTTTCTGGTGCTTCAATTGTTACATTAATGAATATATCCAAGAAAGGCAAAGAAGGAGCAAAGGGCATTACTGAAGAGTATACAACCGAGTCTGGGATTAGAAGAACAGCAAAAAAAGACAGAGAAGATCATATAGTTTAAGAATTCATGGCTAAACGAAATCTAAGAGAAAAATTTGAAGATGGGTGGAATAAACTATTTGGTAAAGATGAAGACAAAGGTAAATTAAGAACTCAAAGTCTATATAGAGCACAACAAAAGAATATTAGCCTAAATGCAGGCACCCCTCATGACTGGGAAGACTTAAAAAAATATCAAGAAGAAGAAAACAAAAATGAATAAAATTGGTTTTGTTGGCCTTGGAGTTATGGGAGCCCCAATGGCAGGGCATCTTTCTAAAAAGAATTTCCAAGTTTCAGTATTTAATAGAAGCCAAGAAAAATCTATTATCTGGAAATCAAAATATAAGGGCAAAATGTGTGAGTCCCTTTCTGATATAGCAACTTCTTCAGAAGTTATAATTCTTTGCGTTAGAAATGATAAAGACGTTAAAGATGTTATTAATGGAAAATCAGGAATTATAGGCTTGCTAAAACCAGGATCAATCATTATTGATCACACCACAACATCGGCAGAACTTGCAAAAGAAATGAATAAGGCGCTTTTGTCTAAAGACTGTTATTTTATAGATGCACCAATTTCTGGAGGTCAGTCAGGAGCCGAGTCTGGAACTCTCTCCATTATGGCTGGTGGAAATCAAAAAGCATATGATGCTTCTAAAGCAATTTTTGAAGCTTATTCAAAATTTTATAAGTTCATGGGCCCATCAGGATCTGGCCAGTTAACTAAAATGGTTAATCAGATTTGTATAGCTGGATTAATTCAAGCCTTAGCAGAAGGGATAAATTTTTCTAAAAAAGCTGGATTAAACACAGCTGATGTAATGGAGGTTATTACTAAGGGTGCTGCGCAATCATGGCAAATGGACAATAGGTGGAAGACCATGCTAAATGATGAATATGATTTTGGTTTTGCTGTTGATTTGATGAGAAAAGATTTAGATATAGTGTTAGATCAAGCCAAAATAATTAATGCAGATCTTGAAATAACAGACTTAATAAATAATTTTTACAAAGAGATACAGAGTTTAGGGGGAGGTAGATGGGATACCTCCAGTCTTCTGAAAAGGGTACAAAAAAAGTAAATTAGAAAATTATTCTAGAAAATAAAGCCATGCCTGCATAAATTAAAAAAGTAATCACAACAACATTTTCTAAAAGGCTAGAATCTAAATTAATAGACTCTTCTGCCATTTCATAGAAGCTATCAGGGTTTCCAACAAGCCAAGCTATTCCCACTAGGTGCATGAACATTAAAATAGCAACTATCCAGTTGAGTGGTTGATTTGTAAAAACAATCAATGAAGTTATTATTAGAAAAACTATTTCAGTTAGTAGATAAATATTAATATTTTCTCTATTCCAAATGTATCTAAGGAGACTGTATCCAGATTTATTAGCATAAAAATACGCAAATGCAGAAAAAATATATAAGAAAGCTAAAAAAGTAATCATTTAATGATGTGGTGGTTTTTCATACTCAATTGGTGGAAATTCAGATTTCTCATTATCTTTTTTATATCTATCATATCTTGAGGCAACATCTGCAGCATCGTCAGATGCTGATGGTAATTTTTCAACTTTTTCTTTGCTCTCTTTATTCATGAATATTCAGTTTAGCAAATGCAATTGCAATTGCATTTTCAACTCTTCTTATAGAATGCAACAAACATAAGTTTTGATTATCTTCAAAGATCTCCCTCTTTTCTAACTTCACTTTTTTGAATTTGAAACTTTTCTCCATATCTTGCTTCTAATTTCTTTTGATTTTCACTTATGACCTCAAAAGGATCTAATCCAAGAGATGCACATGCTGTGGTCCAATACCATATTATGTCTCCTAACTCCCTTTTCATATGAAAGATATTATCTTCAGATGCTGGTTTTCCCTGAAGAACCATTTTTTTTACTATTTCTACAAATTCACCCGTTTCACTACCAAGCCCCAATGCTGCAGTTAATAATCTTGGCATTTTAATTGATGAATTTAATTCAATTTCATCCATGCTCTTTTTTAAAGCTTCTATGTCTAAACTAGGCTCGCTGGTTACCTTAGTAACAAAATCACTATAGGTAGCAAAAAAATCTTTTACTTCTTGGCTCATTAATCTCTCCTGTAATTAAATTATTTTATTTTTAATGACCTTTGACTATCAACTATATTATATAAATGTTCTTGTGCTTCTGGTTTTAACTGGGCAATACCCATGGTCATGACATCGATAACGGCCGTGTATGCAATTCTAGAAGTATGAGGTTTTGTAATTCTATAGTTATCTCCAACATTGATGCTGATTGGATAATCGCAAATATTTGCTAATGGAGTATTTTCAGGCATTATTCCAACAACCTTAACTCCAGACTTCTTTAAAATTTTTACACTGTCTATTAGGGCTGAAGTTGTTCCAGATTGTGATATAGCCAACACTACATCATTTTTAGAAAGAGAATTAGCTGACATTAATTGGATATGAGGATCTGAAATAAATGATGATGATATTTTTAATCTAAAAAATTTATGCTGTGCATCCATAGCCACAGGAGCTGAACCGCCAAACGCATAAACTTCAACCCTTTTAGCATTTGCCAATGCCTCAATTGCTGATTCAAGAATATCTTGATCAATTTGAGATCTAACATTTAATATCTCGCTTATAGTAGTGTCAAAGACTTTCTCACATAATTCATGAATGCTGTCGTCTTCTTCAATCTCATACATCACAAAATAATCGTCAGCTGCTAATTGTTGAGATAGATTAATTTTAAACTCTTGATAGCCTGAGAAACCCAATGCCTTACAAAACCTAATTAATGTTGGTTCGCTAATACCCATTGCAGATGAGGCTTCTGCAGTCTTCATGGTTACTATAGATTTAGGATTTTTAAGAACAAAATCTGCTACTAGTTTTTCAGATTTCCTTAATTCAGGAAGAGTATTTTTAATTTGTCTCAATAATTTTGTTGGCATAAGGTTAGAATATCTCTCTTAAACAAAAAAATGAATCCCTAAATGGACGTATCTCACATTTTAGAACATCTTAATGACCAGCAACGAGAAGCTGTTACGTCTGAAAAACAACATTTAATGGTACTTGCTGGGGCTGGCTCAGGAAAAACTAGAGTATTGGTTCATAAAATAGCATGGGAAGTAGAAGCACTTAGAAAAAATCCTGCCTCTATTATGGCTGTGACTTTTACAAACAAAGCTGCACTTGAAATGCGATCAAGAATTGAAGAATTACTTGAAGCGCCAATGATGGATGGTTGGGTGGGTACCTTCCATGGCCTAGCTCATAGAATGTTGAAGAGATTTCATAAAGAGGCAAGTCTCAACAGTGGATTCACAATATTAGACTCAGACGATCAGCTACGGATTATTAAAAGAATCTCCAAAGAGCTGGGTTTTGATGAATCAGTATGGCCTTCTAGGCAGACACAGTGGCAAATTAATGCATGGAAAGATGAGGGTTTTAGAAGCAATTTAGTAGATGATAAAGGAGATTACTTTAAAGAAAATATTAATAAAGTTTATAAGGAATATGAAAAAACATGTATTCGTGACAATCTTGTAGACTTCGGAGAACTTCTTCTCAGATCATTTGAAATCGTTCGAGACAATGAATCAGTTAGAACTTTTTTTCACTCTAGGTTTAAATCTATTTTAGTGGATGAATTTCAAGACACCAACACCATTCAATACAATTGGTTGCTTGAAATAGCATCAGATCAAGCATCTTTGACTGCTGTTGGAGACGATGATCAATCTATCTATGGATGGAGAGGGGCAAAAGTTGAGAATGTAGATTCTTTCACAAAGACTTTTGAAGATACAGAGATCATAAGACTTGAACAAAATTATAGATCAACAAATATAATTCTAGGGGCTGCTAATGCGCTTATCGAAAATAATACAGACAGACTTGGCAAGAATCTTTGGACTGAAAAACTTGAAGGCGAGCAAATAATTTTATACCAGGCATATAACGAACAAGACGAGGCAAGATTTGTTGCAGACATTTTAAAAGACTGGATGAATAAAGGAGAGATGTATGAGGATGCGGCAGTTCTTTATAGATCAAATGCCCAATCAAGAGCTCTAGAAGAAGCATTATTGAGATCTAGTATTCCATATAGAATTTACGGCGGTCAGAGATTCTATGAGCGTATGGAAATCAAGAACGCTATAGCCTACTTAAAAATTATCTTTAATAATTCTGATAACCCAGCTTTTGAAAGATCAATCTCAAATCCTACAAGAGGCGTTGGTGAAAAGACGTTAGCAAAAATTAGAACTGCTGCAAATCAATATAATATTTCATACATAAAGGCTTCTGCTAAATTAATAGATGATGGATCTATATCTGGCAGAGGAGGGACTGGATTAAAATCTTATCTCGAGTTTATTTCTAGATGTAAAGAATTTATTGAAGAAAACCCTTTATCTGATTTAATGGAAGAGATAATTAAAACATCTGGCCTAGTTGCATATCATGCAAAAGAGCCAGGTGAAAAGGGTAAAACAAGAGTAGAAAATTTAGAAGAGCTTGTTTCGGCTACAACTAATTTTGAACAAAGTATTAGGGAAGATAAAACAAATAAAGAAATTGCAGAGCAATACTTAGATATGATTTCTTTGGATTCTGGAGATCGACAAGCTTCAGAGCATGATGATGCTGCCCAACTAATGACTCTTCATTCTGCCAAGGGATTAGAATTCAAGCTCGTGTTAATGACAGGACTTGAAGAGAGTCTTTTTCCTCATGGGAGGTCTATGGAGAACCCAGCCCAGTTGCAAGAGGAAAGAAGGTTGTGTTATGTAGGCATAACAAGAGCTATGGAAAAGTTATATATAACTCATGCTGAATCTAGAAGGTTGCATGGCTCAGATACTTTTAATCCTCCTTCAAGATTTTTAAAGGAAATTCCAAAAGATCTTATAAATGAGATAAGACCTAGAGCACAAACTCATATCCCTTATAATAGAAAAGACTTCAGTGAAACCAAGCTTGAGTTTGAAGATGAGATTGGAATCTCATTGGGTCAAAGAGTGCTTCATAAAAAATTTGGTGAGGGTGTGGTTTTGAATTATGAAGGCTCTGGTGAGGCAGCTAGAGTTCAAGTTAATTTCAGCAAAGCGGGTACTAAATGGTTGGTTATGGCTTATGCAAATTTAGAGAAAATATAATGAGAAAATTTTTATTACCAATATTAACTATCGTTATTTTAGCGGGGTGTTCTGATACAGGCATTGCCAAAGAATCTTCTCAATTAGAAGAGCAAAAGAAATATGAATGGAGGCTGGTTACCTCATGGCCAAAAAACTATCCTGGATTGGGGATGGCTCCAGAAAGAATTGCTAATTTGGTAGAAGAAATGAGTAATGGTCAGATGAAAATAACAGTATATGGAGCCGGAGAACAAGTTCCTGCATTTGGGGTCTTTGATGCTGTATCTAGCGGCTCACACCAAATGGGCCACAGCGGCGGGTATTTCTGGAAAGGAAAAGTTCCTGCAGCTCAATTTTTTACCAGTGTGCCTTTTGGACTAACCGCAGATGAAATTAATGCCTGGGTAAATAGAGGAGGCGGCTTAGAGCTTTGGAGAGAGATATATGAACCATTTAATATTTATCCTATTCCTGCAGGAAATACAGGAACCCAAATGTTTGGTTGGTTCAATAAAGAGATTAATTCTCTTGAAGATATTAAAGGTTTAAAAATGCGTATTCCGGGCATTGGTGGAGAGGTCCTTAAAGAGGCTGGCGGTATACCGGTAACTCTTCCAGGCGGGGAATTATTTACTGCATTACAAACAGGCGTAATTGATGCGACAGAATGGGTTGGACCATATAACGATCTAACCTTTGGCTTTCATCAAGCTGCAAAATATTACTATTATCCAGGGTGGCATGAGCCAGGACCGATGCTAGAGCTTTTAATTAATATTGATGCATGGAACAGTCTTCCAAAACATCTTCAAGTTATTATTGAGACTGCTGCTAAAGCTATAAATCAGGACATGCTTGATGAGTATTTAGCAAGAAACAATAAAGCCCTTACAGAACTAATAGAGGTTCATGGCGTTGAGTTAAGAAAGCTGCCAGATGATGTAATCGAAGAGTTTAGGCTTATATCAGAAAAAATATTAGATGATTTGGCTAAAGAAGATAAGGTTATTGGAAGGGTTTATGAGTCTTATTCAGAATTTAGAAAAAATGTATCGGCATATCATGAAATATCAGAGGATGCATTTATTGAAGCTAGAAATAAGTAGTGTCAGAAAATTTAACTTTTAAATCTCTTGGTCTTTGTGATTATGATGGTGTGTGGCAGTCAATGAAATCACATATCAGGGAAGAAGATTTTAAAAATGAGATATGGTTTTTGGAACATCCACCAGTTTTTACTTTAGGAACCGCTGCTGATCAAAAACATATTTTAAATGCTAAAGGTATTCCAGTTATTCAATCTGACCGCGGAGGTGAGGTAACCTATCACGGACCTGGACAATTAGTTATTTACTTTATGATCGATGTGAAAAGATCAAAACTAGGACCAAAGATTCTTGTTAAGACACTTCAAGAATTCACTAAATCACTTCTTAAAGAATACTCGATAGATTCTGAATTTATAGATGGCGCACCGGGAGTTTATGTAAATGAAAAAAAGATAGCTTCTATTGGTCTAAGAATTTCTAAAGGAAAAACTTATCATGGGATCAGTATTAATGTTGATATGGATCTTGCCCCTTTTAGTTATATAAACCCCTGTGGTTATGAAGGGCTTAAAGTCACACAAATTAAAGATTTAAACAACAAGGCAAACATTAAAGACGTTGAGCGCCTTGCAATTAAACTTTTAGAGCCTATATTCTAAATATGGAGATTATTCCAACACAAAAAATAATTAATAGGGATGGGGTCAAGGCCGTAAAAAATGGACAGAAGCGCAACCAGTATTCTCATATCCCTAACTTAAAAAAACCTGAATGGTTAAAAGTTAAAGCTCAGTTCAATCCTAATTTTCATAAGATAAAAAATCAGGTTTCAGAAAAAAGGCTTAACACTGTCTGTGAGGAAGCGCATTGTCCTAATATCTCTGAGTGCTGGTCTGCTGGCACGGCAACTTTTATGCTCATGGGCTCAGTATGCACAAGGGCATGTAAGTTTTGTTCAGTAGATACAGGAAATCCAAAAGGCTGGTTAGATCAAGACGAACCTCTTAATACCGCAAAAGCGGTTGAAATTATGAAGCTCAAATATGTTGTTCTTACATCAGTGAATAGAGATGATCTTCCAGACGGAGGCGCCAAGCATTTTGCTGACACAGTAAAGCTGATCAAAGATTTAAATCCTGGAACAGCGGTGGAAGCACTAACACCAGATTTTAAGGGACTATCATCTTCTATAGATACCATCGTTAACTGTGGATTAGAAGTTTTTGCACAAAATATTGAAACTGTTGAAAGACTTACTCATCCAGTAAGAGATATTAGAGCGGGCTATCAACAAACTCTTGATGTTTTAGCAGAATCAAAAAAAATTAATCCAAAGGTTCTAACTAAAACCAGTCTTATTCTTGGTCTTGGCGAAACAGATGAAGAAATCGAGCAAACAATGGATGATCTAATAGCTAATAAAGTAGATATCCTAACAATTGGACAATACTTAAGACCAACCTTAAATCATTTACCCATAGAAAGATGGGTAACTCCAGAAGAATTTGAGACTTATAGAGAAATTGGATTGAGAAAAGGATTTTTAGAAGTTGTTTCAGGACCCATGGTCAGATCTAGCTACAGAGCCGAAAGAGCTCTAGAGAAAAATAATGCTGGCCTCTAAGTTAAAGTTGACTTACTTATTTATTTAATTGTAATAATTTTATATATATGTATTAATAATACATAATATAAAGATATATAATATTTAAGTTATATATAAAATATGGGGGATATTAAGAATGAATAGACAATATATCTTAGGAGCTATCGCTTCTCTGTTTATTTTTTCAGCATGTGTATCAGATCAACAGGTAATAGTTGCTCAATATGATGATGAAAGTAAAAATTGTGAACAACTTAAATTCGAGTTAATGAATCTCGGAGCAAAGTTCGAAGATGCAAAAGATGACTCTGGTCTTACCGGAAAAAATGTTGCCTTGGGAATATTTTTCTGGCCTGGAATCATTGTTAATGAAAATCAGTCAAAGAAAAATGCATCATCTGTAAATGATAGGATAGCTCATTTAAATAGAATATATTCTAGTAAATGCCTAGGCAATGAATAATATTCAATGATCATATAGATGTTATTTATTTTAAAATAGCATCTATATTTCTATAAAAAGTATGTTTAAAGTCAAAAACATTAGTGTTTTTCTCTTGTTATTGCTAATTTCATGCAGCACAACGTCAACCAAAGATGTAATTAATCCAGCCGGACTTAACAAAGACTTTACTATTGAAAGAATTATAATCAAACAAAGTACTGGTAAAAATGATGATTTATATATTGATATTGAAAATAGGATGCTATCAAGTATTAATCACCAGCTAAGTAAAAGAAATATTCTTAATAAATCTTTGCCGCAATACACCCTTCACATAAACATTAGAGATTATGAAGAAGGCAGCGCTTGGTTGAGGTGGGTTGTTCCTGGTATGGGTGAAACCTACTTAAATATCGAAGCAATTTTATATGACGAAACCAATCAACCAGTTTCACAACATAGAGCCTCTAGATCAGTGCAAGGAGGAGGGGGTTATACGGCTGGAGCATGGAAAAGAGCTTTCGACTCAGTTGCCATAGAATTATTAGATAGTATCTATCAATCTTAGAATTATTTCAGAACTTCTTGGTGAGATATATTCCTTATTGACCCAATTTTTGTATTGTTTTTTAAAATTTTCTTTACCCATATTATCTAGGATATCAATAGGCCCTTTTTTAAGAGATGTTCCAATGGTCCATACTTTATTAATATCGTTTTTATCTAAAATATTGTCTGCTAGCAATAAAAGGGCAGCCTCTATAATTCCAATATAAAGATCCTTTTGAATAATTTCATAATTATTTTTTTTATGTCCAATATCTATACTGGGATAGCTTAAAAAACCTTTCCCAGATTTTATTCCAAGATAATTTCTATTAATGTATGGAGATAAGAATTTTAATATTTTATCTTTGTATTCAATAAGCCTTGATTCTTTATCTTGTTCTTGCCAGGCATTATTGATTATATCGAGACCAAGCATGTCCATTATTCCAAAAGGTCCTATATTGTTATTATTAATAGCTTTCCATGCACCATCTATTTCATCAATTGAGTATTTGCCTTCAATAACCATAAGCATACTCTGAGAGGTTAGGGCTCCAAGCATTGGATTTAATGCATAACTAGAATTTCTATTTTTGAATTCAATTCCATGACATCCCAAAGTTTTTATGAAGTTTTTTATAGACTTTATAGTTTCTTCATTTGTATGAGTTCCTTTAACAATGTCAACCAATCTAGAGCCTAGATGAAAATGCATCGCAGCAAACTGAAATTTAGGGCTCATTTGATTACTCAATGCCTCTAATGATAATCCAGAAGTATTTGTTGTAATAATTGTTTTTTTGTCTACTAACCCTTCAAGCTTTTGGAATAACTTAGTTTTTAACTCTAAATTTTCTGGGATAGATTCACTTATTAGATCAGTACCATCCAAAGCAAGTTTTAAATCACTGCAGTCATATATTTTTTTAATAGCAGCGTTCACATCAACGCCCTTAAAAAAATTTTCATGGTTCAGAAAATCAGCCAATTTTGCTTGATTATTAGACCTGTTTTCAAGAGCTTCTTCAAAAGGGTCATATATTAAACATTCATATCCAGCCGCTGAGGCTAGCAGTGAGTTAAAGCACCCCATTGTTCCAGCGCCAATAAAGCAGACTTTTTTGATAGGAAGAGACATGTCTTATTTTAAAATTTTTGAAGGTTTGTCTGGAATAAATAAGTTAGTTGCTCCTCTAGTCATCACAGCATCTTCATATTCAAGAATTGGTAACCTTTTAAGTTTATTAATTATATGAGACTGAGTTGGATTTTGTTCCCAGCTAGATGAGTGCCAGTTAACCAACCCTTTACCAAGACTC
>Ga0129345_1000909_pt1 | contig 11079 bp, 7 predicted proteins | sample CPBDNA_FD_94425 | JGI IMG/M metagenome (GOLD analysis project Ga0129345, IMG submission 94425) | Freshwater to marine salinity gradient microbial communities from Chesapeake Bay, USA - CPBay_Sum_20_0.8_DNA | ecosystem: Environmental > Aquatic > Marine > Coastal | place: USA: Chesapeake Bay...
TGCGTTCACGCATTGACTTAATAGCATTGTTATCTTCTTGCATATCTTCTACTGTATTTTCTACTTCGTTTTCCATTATCTCTCCTACTCCAAGATTTTCTACTAACTACATCATCCTTGGGAAAATGATGCGATAGGCGACAAAAAAATAATTTAAGAATAACTAGAATTGTCAGCCACTTCTGGGCTATTCAGATACTAGGCGAATTGTAATACTCAGCTTACACGCCAGTTATAAGCTGGAAGGTGCAGCATCTATTATAAGCCGAAACCTGCAAGGCTATAAAATAATTATATCATTGTTTAAACAAATGTATAGTTTTTAAATATTTATTGTTCTGTTAAACCAGTAACCCTAGCACCTTGTCTAGCAGCACCTGCTACTGGAGCAAATCTACTTTCTTCAGATGCTTGTAATCTTTGTATTCTTTCTGTGACATCTGGGTCACCAAATATTGCAGCTTCTGTAAATTCTTGTATTCCTATTGCTTCAGCTTCAGGTTGTACTCTACGAGATATTTCTGCAAGTCTAGGTATTTCTGCCTGAGCTGTGGTAAATAATTGTCTTGCTTGTGTTTGAGTTAAGCCTGCTTTTTTTAATCTTTCAGCTTGGCTTAATGTTATATCAAATCCTGCTCTAGCAGCTTCACCACCTATTTGTGCTGTAGTAATTTTACCAGCAACTATCTCTTCTCCTATAGTTGGGTCTAATGCACCTAAGAATATTGCTTCAGGTGTAAGGTCAATACCATAGTTGTCTGCATAAAAGGCTTGTACTTCAGGTAGATTTTCTTGTATTCCCTGATATACTCCAGATATTCTTTGTTGAAATTCTCTTGCAGATACTTCACCTTCTATTAAAGATACAAATCTATCTTCTAATAAATCTAATGATGTTCCTCTTGGTATTCCGTATTCAGCTAATGTACCTATATATGATTCTTTTAATCCTTGATATGTTACTTCATCATATCTAACTTGACCTGTAGGTGTAACATTTCCAGGAAAATAATCTTTATATAAACTTGTTTGTCTTACTTGTGAAATAGCAATATTTGGGTCTCCAGTCTGTGACCATTGTTCTGCAAATAAGTTAAGTATTGCATCTGGCATATTAGGATATAAAGATTTTGCTAATAATAAATATTGTTCCATTATCTATTTGCTCCTAAATCAGCTACTTGTGAACCTTTACCCAAAGCTTTTTGTAATGCTTCAGTTGCTTCAATAGTAACTTGTTCAACATTACTTTCTAATCCTTTACTTCTAAGAGTTGCTGTACCTTCTGTAAAATTATTTGTAGCAACCATATCTTGCCACCAACTTTGAGTTTCATCTGCAGCTTGACCCCAAACAGATGTAGTTAAATTTCTCCAAGGTGTAGCAATATCATTGTATGTTAATTCTGGGTTTGTATATTGAGGAAATAAAGCAAGTCTATTATTTTTTAATTGCTCTATTAAAGCTTGTTCATAGTCAGGGTCATTTCTTAATCTACCTGCTTTTTGTGAAACTTCTTCATCAGTAAGTTTACCAAATACAGGACCTAACCATTGTGTATAAAGCTGTCTTACTCTATCTTCTTGTTCTGCAGTTCTTTCTAATCCTTCTACACCAGCAGAAGAAACATAATTTGTTAATTCTACATCTCTTGTTCCTGCTCTAAATGGGTCTGCAAATAAAGCTAACTGTTCTGACGTATAAGATTCAGTCCATTGACCACTAACCCATTTGTTTGCAATCCAACTAACTAAAGCATCAGGTGCTGCTCTTTCTATTCCTTGTTCTGGGTCATATCCACCAGTAACACCTGCAGCTTGTAATGCTCTACCTACTTGTATTTTATAATCATTAACTGTATTTTGTGCTGTAGTTGGGTCTGAATAATATAATCTTTGCCAATTTCTTTCTGCTTCAGAATGTGTTTGATACCAATTAGTCATTCTCCATTCTGCTTCAGTAACTTCTCTACCTTCTAAAGCAGCTTCTGCTAATAATTTAATTGAATCTATATCTAATATCCAAGGTGCTATTTGTGCTTGCGTAGATACATTCTCTACGAATGAAGTAAAAGGATGTGGTGCTCTTCCTGTTTGTGGGTCATTACCAGGTAAGTCAGCAGTATTACCACCGTAAACAAATTTATCTATCTCTTCTTCAGTAAGCATCATATTAATTTCATATGGTGCTCCAGGAGTTAATATTCCTGCTTCGTATAAATCATTATCTTTTACTTCATAAAACATCCATATTGGGTTACCTTGATACAGTACACCAGCTCCAGGTACTGAATACATTAAATATAATTTGTTAGCATCTGATTGAACTAATATTGCACCTTCAGGAATATTATTAAATTGATTAACTTTAGTAGAAATTGTTTGACCTGCTGTTCCACCACCATCACCACCACCATCACCACCACCATCACCACCATCACCTGGTTCACCATCATCATCAATAATAATTTCTTCTCCCTCAGTAGAAACTTCATCTGCACTTGTACCAGAACCTAAATTAGGATTACCTGTTCCACCACCAGACACAGTAATATCGTTACTTGTTCCAGATTTTAAATCATTAATAATTGCTTGTCCTGGTGGTGTAGAACCAAACATAGAATTTTCTAATGCATTTATAGTTTCTAATAAAGATAAATATTTCTGACCTGGTGGTGTTGCTCTAGCCCAATCTGATTCAGCAACACCATAAGTAGTTTTAACTTTAGTTACATCTACTAATACATCTGCTGGGTCTGGTTGTACTTCTGCTTCTGCTCTCCTTATTTGTGCAGGAGTTAATTTACCATTTTGAAAATCTCGCATAGCTTCATCTTCAGAACCATAGCCTAAGAACTCATACCAAGTATCAATACCATAACCAGCTTGTCCTGGTTGTAATGGACCTGAAGCACCTGGTTTTTGAATTCCTTGTTTACCTTCAGTTTGTGCTGTATTTATATCTGAAGAATTTATTTGACCAAAGTTTTTGTCTAAATAATATTTTTGTGATGAAGTTAATCTTAAACCATTAGCTGCGTTATTTTTTATCATTTCTAGTTTTTGCTCTATTGGAGCATTGACTAGTGCTTTCCATTCTGCATCAGTATAATTTCTATTTTGTTGTGCTCTATCTGATAAAGTTGTAACTCCAGGAGCTAAATCTTTTTTTGGTAAAGTAGGTTCTGAAATAACTTCCTCTACAGGTTTTTCTTCACCACTTGTAGTAGTAACTGTTTTTCTAGCTTCATCATAATAAGTTACATCTTTTGTTTTAAACTCTGGTAAATCAGAAGTTAATACCCAACCTTCTGCTTCATATACAGGTACTAAATTCTCATCTACCATTGAGTAAGAACCACCAGGTGTACGCATTTGTACTAAAGCCATTACAACATATCCTTTGTATCTATATTTAATTGTGGTCTATCAGGAGTTAAAGCTGCTAATATCTCTGCACCATATTTTGCAATCTCATCATTAGCTGGTATTAATTCTCTATTTGTATCAAGAACATTATTTGAATTTAATTTCATAATATTATTAGCAGGTAAATCAATAATTTCTCCTTCAGGATTATAAGCAGTAGTAAATAATTTATCTTGATTTCTTTGTTCTACATAAGCTTTAACAGACATTTTAGGTAAAGGTTTTTTTAAAGATTGTGCATATTGATTCATCACTTCATTGACATATGTTTTAATATCTGGACCAAATGATTCCATATTTTTTAAATCACCTATAGCATCCATACCTGATTCCATTGCTATCTTTGCTTTACCTGGTCCACCGTACCAAGCAACTGCTACTAATTCCCAAGAACCAAATGTGTTGTAATATTCTTGTAATTTATTTGCAGCCACTATATCTTGTATTTGAGGTATTCTCCAATCAGCACCAGCATAACCTGCTTGTTTAGACCAAGAATTCCAGTTAATATCTAGTATTCCATATGCACCTAATGCCTGAACTTTTTGGACACCAGTTTCTGTATTTGTATAAGTAGGTTTATGTTCTTTAAGATAGTCACCACCAGCATTTTCTTGCATTCTGATAGCGTCCATAAACGCAAATAATTCTTTGTTCTCTACCATATTACTCTGGACGTTGGTTAAGAGAACGCAAAATACTAGCCCTAGTAGCCCTTGAACTATAGTTCTCTCCTAACCTATCCTTTTCCTTTACTATAAGATTATCAAACGCAGTTTGTAATCCAGCTTCTGGGTCAATCTGTGTAAGACCTTCTGCTTCTATTTTAGCCTGTACATTTTCTGCTGCATAGTTTCCATATTCTCCAGCTAATAATCCAGCACCTGTAACTTCTGGAGTTAACATAGCTTCAGCTTTTAAACTTTCTGATTGTTGATATGCTTGTTGTGCTTCACTATATAAAGTATTAGCTAATAATTTAAGTTCATAAGGTTGTGGGTCTCTGTTTAAACTTCTTCTGAACATACCTTTTATACTATTTGAAACACTATCAAAGTCTGGTGGTAAATAAATAGAAGCCTCTGGATACTCAGGTATAGGATTATCTACATATTCTTTTAACGCTGCTTTCCAAGCATCACCAGTATCTTTTTCTAATTCAGTAACACCTCTTCTATTTACTCTTGCTAAGACTGGAGCAAATGCTCTTTGTGTAACTTCATCCCAATCACCTGCAATAAATCCAGCATCCTGTGGTAATAATCCAGCATTAATTAATTGAGCTTGAATACCAGCAATTTCTTCTTCGTCTTTTCCAGCAAATCTATTTATTAAATCTGATTCTGTATAATAATCTGTTGCAGCTTCACCTCTTGGACTAACATATGTAGATGGTACACCAAGTATTGTTTCACCTGCTTGAAAACTTCCATACTCTGCTTGTGCTTGACCTAAACTTAAATCATAAGAACCAAGTGATTCAATACTTTGTGAACCATCTAAAGCCCATTGCACTATATATTGTGGTACATCAAAAGCTAATAAATAACTAGACATAGTATCTAAATCTTGTGCTGAGTTTATTTGGTCAAATTGTTCTGCTGTAAGCATAATCTTACCTTCACCAGTAACTGTCTGACTATTTACATAGCGTAAAACTTCTATAATTCTATTTAAAAATTCTGTAGTTTCCATTATTCGTTAAGTGCTTTCAAAAGTTCTATGTCCTCGTACTCTTCTCTCAATTCTCTTTCAAATACATTTTCTAAAAGACCCTCTGCCTCTGGGTATTTTACCAATATAGCAGACTTAACTCTTCTTAAATGTGCTCTATAAGGAGCAAGTTTTGATGAACTTCTAAAAGATGTTGGTAAATAACTTTCACCAGGTATCTTTGTTGTCGCATCAATAACTTTATCTCTCTCCTTAACATATTCTACCAGTGCTTTTGCTACAGACTCATTCTTTAATTCAGATATTAATTCATATGTTACAGGATTAAACCAAGTATATAACTCAGATATAATTTCATTAATCTCTGGTTTCTTTACAGAACCAGGTATTGATAATCCATAACCATAATACTTAGAAGCTAATTCTGCTTTCTTATTTCTTTTAGCTTGAGTAGATACTTTATCAGTTCTATTAACTAAATCATTTCTAATTAACCAAGCTTCAAATTCTAAATTACCTTTAAGAATATTTTTAGCTCTTTGCCATTGTTCAGGTGTTCTTGGTACTCTTTCACCTTCTACTAATTGATTCCAATAAGCATCATAAGAAAATTCTGCATCCGTTTCATCAATTAAATAACCGTAAGTTAAATCAAACTTTTTAACTAAATCAGGATTTTGTCTTTCCCAATCTGCACCTTCTGCAGTTACTGGTCTTTTCTTAATAGTTTCTGTTTTAGCTGTTGATAAAGTGATAGGGTCAAATCCAAATCTACTTGTGAACTCTACAAGTGCTGTAGAAATATCTGGAGCAGTAGCTTCTATGTTTCTCCATTCTTCAGCTAATGTTTCAAATAAAAAGAAATTACCATTTGCATCTGATATTTCATATTTAGGAGTAACAATACCTGATGGTCCTAAGAATTGTGAAGCTGCTCTAATTAAAACTATTTTTTGTGCATAATCTGCAGCTAAGTCTAATCCTTTTTGTGCTTCTTCTGGACTAGCATCACTAGCTAAACCTGCTAGTAACAATGCTTTATAAGTTTCAATAACTGTGTTATTAAACATTCTTTTTGTTTCATCACTATTTTGTACAAATGCTGTACCAAATTTTTTAAACCAAGATGGTAGAGGGACAAGTGCTGATAATATTTCTCCTGGCGTACCTGCTCTTGGTGGAGAAAAATCTCCAAACAATACAAATTGTGTTATTCCTTCAGGTTTAAATATTTTAAACTTTTCATTTAAGAATGCTGCTGGCACTGTAATAGTTGGACCAAAACCTGGTATTACATTAGCTGCTAAGTTTATTGATTGTAAATAAATAGGTAGATTTACTTTAACTCCGTTTTCTTCTAAATCTTTAAACATCCATTTTCTAATTAAACCTTCACCTGGATAACCAAATAGTTCTTGATTAGTTAATGGGTCACGATAAAAGAATCCTTTATTAGCTTCATCATCAAATACTGGATTTTCTTTTCTACCTGATTGTATTAATTGTTGTGCTCTTCTAAGAGGACGACCTCTTTCTTGTGCAATTATTTTAGCCCAAGTAGTAAAAATTTCTACAAACGCTTCACCGAATGGAAATAAACCTCTTGTAGCTTGTCCTAACCTAGTTCTTGTAGTTACATCATAAAGTATTTTTTTGGTTTCATCTAAAGCGTAAGATGCACCTATCTTATCTATTATTTCAATATTCTTAATACCATCTTTATCGCCTTTATAACTTAATAATTTTTTATAAGCTTTTCTTTCTCCAGCTTTACCATTAGGCAAACCTGCTTTTTCAGCTTGTTTAATTATTTTTTTAAGAGTTGCTGGTGTAGCGTGTTGTGCAGCTTCAGATACTTTATTCCAATAGTTAGCTCTAAATGATGGTGACCTAGATAATTTATTAGTAGGAACAGTCATCAACATATCGTATAATTTATCTACTGTATTATTAAATACTTGTATTGATTTAGACTTATCAAACAATTCTGCTTTAACTGTATCTGGTAACAAATCTAAATATTTATCAAAGAAATCTTTTTTCACAGCTTGTTGGTTTTTAGCAAGTTGTTCTGTAATTTTGTTATATTCTATATCTTCTAATTCACCTTGCCAATATTTTTTAAAGTCTACTTTTTCTAAACCTGACATATCTATATCAGCAAAAGGTTTGCCGTCAGCACCAGTTTTACGAGATATAAATTCTAGTAGTTCATCTTTACCAGTTTCCTTAATCCAACGAGAAGATGCTGCAGTTGCTCCTGCTTTAGTTGTAGTCTCTACAAAACCACCAGCTACTTGTGCAACATTAGCATTTACATAATTAATAAATTCATCAGCTAAAGCTTTGCCTTTATTAGATGCTTTACCTGCTCCGTGAAACATATGGTCTTTTGCACCAGTAACTTTTCTAATATGTTTATTTAATTGACTACCTTGTGTATTAGCTTTTTTCTTTAAAGCTCTCATTGCATTATTTCTTGCAGAACCTTGTAATCTTTGTATTGATGCTAGTTCTTTTGACATAGGGTCAAAGTATGCTTGCATTACATTTCTAAATGCAGCTTCTTTCCAAGCTGTTAAATTAGTTCCTTTATTAATTGTTGACCAAGTACCTGCACCTGCATATCTTCTTCTAATAGATGATAATGTTCCTACAGTGTCTGATAAAGCTTCCATATGATAGGCATTATTTGCGAATGAATTAATTAAACCAACCTCTACTTGTGGACCACCAGTTATTTTTCTTGCTACAAAAGAAATAGGGTCTGTAAGTATATTTGTTACGCCAGTAGATAATAATCTAACTTGTTCTTCTGCTATAACTCTTAAAGTCCAAGCTGGTCTTAATAAAACTAATGGTTTAAAAAACCCACCATAATACCAATCCATAAATCTTCTAACACTTTCAGGTCCTTGCCCAGCTAAATATTTAGTACCCATAGCACCTAAATTTCCATCTAATGCTTTAGCTGCTCTAGCTAATTTTGCAGGATTAGGTAAATAAATTTCACTAGCTAATTGTGTTGCGACAACTGGGTCAACTAAAGTTGCATCTCCAGGTAAATCTTTCTTTAATATTTTTTTAACCAAATTAGTTATAGGTAATTCATTACCTTTAGAATCTGTTGCATACTTTCTACCAATAGATTTATAATTACCACCATCAGAATAAAAAGCAGCCATAACACTTGTACCTTCATCTACAAGTTTTTGTACTGATTCTGATAATCCAGTAATAACCCCTTTTTTATTTATTGTTCCACCTAAGTTAGCAACAACTGCAGGTTTAAAATCTTTTTGAAAAAATGTAACTATATTTTTTGTAACTTCAGTAGAAGGGTCAGATGAATTTAAAGCATCTAAAGTTTTATTCATATAAGTTTTCATAAGCTTATCTGCTTTAACAGTATCCATTTCACTTGTTGCTAGTTTAAGCAAACGATTCATTTGTACCATTGCATCATCTACATTTTGTGTATTTATTCTTGGACCATAATTTTTTTCTAACATCTTTGTCATACGATTACCTTTGTAATTTATTTTTGGAATATTATTATTTGTTAATTGAATTATGTGGTTATCGATAAACGAAGTAAAAGATTTATCTATTTGTTCAAATGTTTTACCTTTGTTATTATTTTTAAATTTTCTTAAGTCTGTTAAAAATTTTGTATCTTTTATTTTTTCATTTGACCTAGAAATAATTGCACTTTGATTATCTGCATTTTCCCACAAGAACTTTTTAAATGCTAAGCCTGCATCACCAGCTAAAAATTGTTGAGTAGTAGGTCCGTGTATTGTTTTCCTTGCAGCTCCTATAAGTCCTGAATTTTCAAATTTTTTCATTTCTTCTATAGAAGTAAATACTTTTTTAGTTTTACCTGCTTTAGATATACCTAATGTTATTAATGCAGTTGGGTCTAAAAATATTTGTGCAGCTACATCTATTGCACCAGTAATAAAATTATATGCACCTGTACCTGGTTCTACTATTTCATCAAATGGTTTAAACAAGTATCTACCAATAGTTACTGTTGGGTCTAATCCTGCTTCTTTAAATTTCTCTGCTCTTTTTCCTACAAACTGTACGCCTGTCTCAGCTTTTAATCTTTGTTGTTCATATATTTGAGCACCAAGAATATTATTTAATACAAACTCTCTAGCATCTTTTGGTTTTACACCTGATGCAACTAAATTTTTATATTCTTCTGTTTGTGTTGGGTCTGTACTTCCTAAAAATAAACCTTCTCCTAAATCTATTTCTCTTCCTGCTTCTTTAGCTTCTAATGCAGCACCAAACAATGAAGCACTGGATGCTTTACTTGCTTCTTCGTGAGACATACCTTGTTGTCTAGCTTCTAAATATCTTACAGCACGAGGTGCACCTTCTTCCCATAATGCTTGAAATCCAAAAAATAATCCTCTAAGACCTGACTTAGATTTTTCTTTTGCATACAATCCAGCAGATTTTAAAGCACCTTTTCCTTCTTCTTCTTTAATAATTGAATCTCTCATTATAACTTGAGATAATCTAGGGTCATCAGGAGATATATTTAGTTTGACTGCACCTTCTAATATTGAAGCATTTATTGTTGGATATTTAGTAACAATATTTTGTGCAAGTAATGCTTGTTCTTTAGTTACCGTACTAGGTGTTTTATCATTTTTTAAAAGTTCTGTAGCTTGTGAATCTTCTACAAAGTCACTATCAAATATTGAATATGACATATTACCTTAATAATCTAGCTAATCGTTCATCACCTGTTATTGCTATAATATCTTGAATAAACTGCTCAGTTGTTTGTACTGGAGCAGAAGGTCCTGCACCTGGTCCAAATGGCAGCCCTGTTGTAACTGGTTCATTTATTTTTCTTGTCTTATCAAAAACAGCTAAATCTTCTGGCAATAATTTTTTTCTAAAATTTGCTTGTTGTGTAATATCTTGTACAGGTTGCACTTGTTGTGTTACTATTTCATCTGTAAATTCAGGAGTATTAGCTAAATCATTTTTTATTCTTGTTTTATCTCCATAAGTCATAGATACATTATCTATATAATTTCTTGTTGGTGGTTGTACATTAAAAGTTGTTTTGTTAATTTTAGGAGCTCTACTCATCTTCTTCTTCCTCGTCATCATAATACATAAAGGTAGAACTGATTATCATATAACCAAATGGAAACACCATTGGTGGCATTTGGTCACGAAATATTCTAGTTCCTCTTTCATTAGCTGTTTCTTCAAAAATAATATCATCACCTAATTCATCTACATCATCAAGACAAAAATTAACTATTTCTTCAAATTGTTTGTTGATAGACATTATCCACCCATACCCATTAACATCTGAGCAATACCTGGTGGTGGACCAGGTGGTTGTGGCGAGGTCGCACCTCCAAGTAATGCTTCTTCTTCTTCTGACATTTCTGGTTCTTCTGCTGTAAAATATTTATCTAAAATGTTTTGTATATTATTTGGATTTTTTCTTATTTGCACAATAGCCATTAATGCTTTAGGGTTACCTTGTTGTGCTTGAGTAAGCAGTGATGCTTCTAATGCTTTATCCATTTTTTCTTTTATTATTCTTTCATTAACAACACCTAGATTATCTAATCCATCTAAATTTTCCTGTAGTGTTTGTGAATCAATAATACCAGCACTAAGTAACTGTAAACCTGTAACAATCTTTTGAGGTTCATCATATCCAGCCATAGCACCATAAACTCTTCTTGTTTTATAAGAACCTTGAATATCTTTAGTAGGTTCATAATTTTCTGAAAAATATTTATTGTCAGCATAACCTGATAATTGTTTAGTCATACCACCATACATTTTTTCATCCCACTCTAATCTTTTAGCATCTATCATCTCTATAGCATCAGACATTACTGTATGATATTCTCTAATCATCAATGACATAGATGCACCTAGTTCTTCTAATCCTCTACCAGTTGCAAAACTAAGAGGAGATTGAGAA
>Ga0129345_1000910_pt1 | contig 11075 bp, 4 predicted proteins | sample CPBDNA_FD_94425 | JGI IMG/M metagenome (GOLD analysis project Ga0129345, IMG submission 94425) | Freshwater to marine salinity gradient microbial communities from Chesapeake Bay, USA - CPBay_Sum_20_0.8_DNA | ecosystem: Environmental > Aquatic > Marine > Coastal | place: USA: Chesapeake Bay...
GGAGATACTACTTCCCACGGAGGAACAGTGGTGTTGGGATTACCAACTGTATTAATAGGAGGTTAAAAAAACAGAAAAATGGAAAATGTGAAATCTTTTTTAGGTAGAGGATGGTCTTTTCCACCTGAATTTAATAAGACTTCCGGATCTGTGGAAATGGTAGAAGATGATGAAGATATTCGGCAAAGTATAATTATATTTTTATCAACAACGGTTCATGAAAGAACGATGAGGCCAAGCTATGGGAATCAATTAAAAGAGCACCTTTTTGCAACGGTTAATGCCGACACCATAAATAATATTATTGGGGATTTAAAAATAGGTTTAAGGATATATGAACCTAGAATTCAAATTGAAAAAATTGAAGTGGATACCCAAAGACTTTTAGATGGTGAAATTCGCTTTTCAATAACATATGAAATAGAATCTACTAATGTTAGGGATAATATTGTTTACCCTTATTACTTTGTAGAAGGAACTAATATCCAGGGGTAATGGCCAGGAATAAATATCAAGGATTATCGGAAAATGAAAGAGTATTAGAAGCTCTAGATCCAAGTTTTTTCCCCTTGGATGAACGCCAATTAACAGATTATCTGCAGCTGATTAACGATTACTCCAAACAATTAAAATATTTTAATTCAAAAAATGAAGAAGCGGGAAATTGGCAAGACTTTTTCTTGTCAGATGATATTTTTTTACTAGCCGAAATTTTAAATTTTGATTTCAAGAGTATTGAATCTCGAAAAATTAACCTGTTACAGTCTTTTGACACCTTTGCTGATATCGAAAAAAAAACCGAAGTATGGGTTTCGGTTTTTAGGTTATGCCTCCAAATGCTTCAACAAGTAGATCGATGGTATTCTCTAGCTTCTAAGTATAACAAAAACAGATTTCCAACTAAACTCGAAGAAGAATTATCTGCAATAATAGAGTATGTGTTAGCGGAACAATTTAGAAGGCTCATAAGTATCGATATTGGAAAACCTGCTATAGATTTTCCTTTTGGTCCATTTGCTATGCCTTATGATAACTTTTCGAAGATATGGAAAATCGATACGGCATTACCAGAAAATATTTTTGATAGAGGTGATTCAAGTATTGATAAATTGGACTACGCTTTAAAGCAGCTGCAAATTCTATATAGAAATATCTTTAAATCCGTTTCTACACTTCAAAATAAGGCTCAAGGGATTTTAACAACTGAGTTGGAAAAGGATATCCATGAGCCCCATATTGGTTTATTATTAGCCTTTGTTCAATTATTACAAATTCAACAGCATCATTTAAATGACCTTACAAAAAAGCATTTAAATTATTACTACGGAGAACTATTGAAGCAAAAATATGGAGGAGAACATCCAGATTCCGTCTTTATATGCTTTATAATGAGTGATAATAAACGGCAAGTAAATGTTCCTAAGGGTACTAATTTATTAGCTGGGCAGGATCAAACAGGCAATTTGATTAGATATCAGACTAAAGAAGAAGCACTGCTCAATAATGCGCAAATTGTGGATATAAAAACCCTTTTTGTGAGTCGAAATCCTTTGATTAATTCTTTTTCCCAATTTAGAATGGTAAATGGGATTTTTAAAAGTACTATTCTGCAGACAAGCGAAAGTAGAGAAGGGTGGCCTACCTTGGGCGAGGATCAGACTTTCAAAGTGGAAGACGATCGCAATATGATAGAATCATATTTGGGATTTATAATGGCATCTCCTAGCTTACATTTATCATCTGGTAATCGCGAGGTGGAACTAATATTTGAATTGGAGAAACCAAGTATTCAGCACTTGACTATGTTATTGGTGGATATGGCAAATAATAGAGGATTATCACCAGAAGAAATTTTCTATGAAATTTTTGAAGAAGCGTTTTCAATTTCACTTACGATAGAAACGGGATGGTATAAACTTTCCAATTATAAAGTAATCTTGCCAGAAGATTTCTCGAATGCCCAATTGGCCATTAATTTTAGTTTATCCCGCAAAGTACCAGCTATTGTTAATTATAATGAAGAAATTCATCAAGCAGGGGTGACACTCTATCATCCAGCGATTAAAATAGAGCTTTCTAATAATGCAAAAGTTTATCCTTATTCATTTTTGGATAAGCTAAAATTGAATGAAGTTCAAATTATAGTTAAGGTAAAAAAACTAGGGGATTATAAGCTATTTAATAGCTATGGCCCGCTAGATGCGTCTCATGGGATTGAATTTCTAGGACCTATACCTAAGAAAGGCGATTATTTTATGATTGGAAGCAGAGAGTTATTTACTAAGGATATAACAGATTTAGAAATATCTTGGAAGTACGGTACTTTCCCATTTGAAGAAGGGGGGTTAAAAGAATATTTTGAATCTTACCAAAGAGGAATAGAAAATGAGAGCTTTAAAATATCTTTAAGCAGCAGATCGGACTATCAGTTTAATCCTTTTAGGGGAGAAAAAAGACAGGTTTTTAATTTGTTTGAGCCAACCAAAGAAAATGGAATTCGTCCATCGCGAAGCTTGGAAAAAATTGATGTAAAAAAATTAGAAATAAAGCCAGATTATCAATTAAAAAATGAGGAAATAGAACAATTTCACCAAAATAGTTCAACAGGTTTTCTAAAATTCGAATTAATTAATCCTCCTATGGGTTTTGGTTTTGAAGTATATCCAAAACTTTTTTCGGATACCGTAACGCACAATGCTGCTCAATCGGGTTTGTTGAAAGGGGAGGGAGATAAAAGGCCTATACCAAATAATCCTTTTGTTCCCACAATAAATGATTTGAACATTAATTACGTTTCCAAGCATACGATAGTTTTGGACGAACGAAGGATTTATGAAAACAATCCTGAAACGGGAGAAGCAATCTATCATTTACATCCATTTGGCAAACAAATAGTATTTGAAAAGGGGAAGGCATACGGATGTAATTTATTCCCACAGTACGATCAGGAAGGATATTTATTTTTAGGGTTGGAAGGAATTGAAGCGGGAGAAAAATTTAGCCTATTATTTGATTTAGAAAAGAGTGAAAAATGGGAGATTGGAAAGCAACCGAATCCTGAGTGGGTTTATTTGAATAATGACCAGTGGAAATTATTTCCACCCCAAGATATATTGAGGGATCAAACAAAAGGGTTAATAGAAACTGGAATTATATCGTTCAGACTGCCCAAAGATGCTCAACGATCAAAGACAATAATGCCGGATAATAGGTTTTGGATTGGTGTGAATTTGAGAAGTAAGGCAGAACTAGTTAGTAAGACTAAGCGGATATATTCAAATCCGGTATTAGCAGAATATAGAATGGATGTCGATAATCAAGAAAGAACGTATCCTTTGCCACCATTTACGATAAGCGAAATGGAAGAACCTATTCCAGGAATTATAGGTGTAATGCAACCACTACCATCGTTTGGAGGAAAAAAGAGGTTAAGTGATATAAAATATTTCAATAAGGTTAGTGAACGATTAAGACATAAAAACAGAGCTATATCTAGATGGGATGTCGAACGATTAGTTTTAAATCAGTTTGAAAAGGTTGGACAGGTTAAATGTATTGGTAATTTTCAGAACGAGCATTTTATCAGAAAGGGCAATATAATAGTAATAGTAATTCCAAAAATTAATGATTCTAGTAGATTTTATGAACCAACATTTAGTCAAGGGGAATTAAATAGAATAAAAGAATTTTTGCAGAAATTGTCCAATCCGTTCGTTCACATAGAGGTGCGCAACCCGACCTATGAGTATTTGCGTATTAAAGGAAAGGTTATATTCAATGGTTTGGAGAGTGGAGAAGGGATTATGAATTTAGTTAACGATACCGCTCAATTTATTTGTCCATGGTTTTTTGCTAATAAAATGCAAGCAGCCCTGGGAGGAAGTATTAAGATATCAGATTTTTTTAATTTTATTCAAGGCCTACCGTATGTAGAATATCTTACTGGTTTTTCCATTGCACAAATTAAATCTGATTCTTCTGATAAGGTTTTTTTAGTGGATACAGCTAATGAGGACTTTAAAGGAGAGGTTTTAGAGGGTGGAACTCCTTGGTCGGTGTTTTTATTAAGTATGAATCACGACTTTGAGGTGTTAGAAAAGGCCGAATATCATGCGGCAACGCCAACAAAACTATCTGAAATGAGAATTGGAGAGGATTTGTTGATAGGATCGGAAGATTTTCAGGAAGCCCCATTGAATACCGGTAACGATTTGGAAAACAAGATTGAGAAAGAAGACGAGGGCGATGACAACCAATTTTGGTTTAAGTTAAAATTGTAAATCAATAAAATATGGCGCTAGTAAACCGACAAACACTAAAGAATTATTTTAAGAAAGGAAGCTCGCCCAATGAAATGCATTTTGCCCATTTGATTGATTCTACGGTAAATATAGTCGAGGATGGGATTGGCAGGGGGGTAGATGATGGTTTTAGACTTGCACCACAGGGATATTCAAAAAAATTAATTTCCTTTTTTCAAAATGCCAGGAATCGAACGCCTTCTTGGTTTATTAGTTTTAATGAATCTAAAGATGGTTTAGCTTTTCACGAAAGTGAGGAGGAGAGCAGACTTATTTTAAAGGAAGGTGGAAAAGTTGGAATAGGTACAGATCATCCTATGCATCAACTTGAAGTTAAAGGTACAGCGGCTTTTGATACTAGATCTGGTTCATTTGCCAGAGGAACAGTTCCTGCCGATGGTCAATGGCATAATTTATTGACAGAACTGGATGATATCCAAGGTTTTGAAATAATGGCAAGAGCAAGAGGTAGGAAAGGAAGTGGCAATTATTCAATTGCGCATGCAATAGCCTTATCAACTTTTGGCGGTCGAGGTTCTTCATCTAAAATTAAAGTAACCAATGCGTATTATGGGGGATTTTTTAACAGAATTCAGATGAGATGGAGAGGCGAAGTCAACAACTATAATTTGCAAATTCGAACCAAAAGGGATTATGGACTTAATGACCAAACAGGGGATCCATACTTTATAGTATATAACTTAACGAGACTTTGGAATGAAGAAGAAATCAATCAAGTAAACGCTAATTTTTATCCGTGAGAAAAGAGGCTCAAGTAATAAAGGCCGAACCATTTGACCATTCTGATTTGAATTATGATGTTCTATTGGAAAAAGGTCTAGAATGGGTTCAACGATATTCAGGGGATCATTGGACTGATTATAATTATCACGATCCTGGGGTGACTTTTTTGGAACAGATTGTTTACGCTTTAACTGATTTGGGTTACAGAACCTCTTTTGATATTCACGATCTTTTAATGGTGGGGAAGGATAATTTTCCCCTTTTCGAAAAAAACTTGTTTTTTCCCCCGCAAGAAATTTTACCAGTAAACCCGGTCAATGTTTCAGATTTTAGAAAATTAATTATTGATCGAGTCAAAGAAATTGACAATGCATGGATTATAGCGGTAAAAGATGACCCTTCTGGTTTTAAGGGACTTTACAATATTCTTTTGCAATGTTCAGAGGATTTATCAGAGGGGCAAAAATTTAAAGTTTTGGATCTTGTTAATTCTCTTTTTCAGGAACATAGAAATTTATGTCAAGATTTAAAATCAATAAAAATCTTGACTCCCGAAAGTATTACTTTCTCTGGAAAGATAATTTTAAAATCTGATGCAATCGGAGAACAGGTTTTTGCAAGTATTTTAAATGCCGTAGATGGCTATTTGGCGCCAGCAATAAAATTTTATCATCCCGAAGATTTGTTAAAAGAGGGGTATACAATGGATAAAATATACGATGGCCCTCAACCTATATATGGTTATTTAGAACCATCTGAATTGCCAGAAAGAAAAGATTTAATTTTTACAGCCACTATAAAGGAAATCATTCTCAATATTGAGGGAGTACAAGATTTAAGAGATTTTACCTTATACAAGAATGGTATAAAACTATTTGAAGATAGCCTTACTTTTGAGGAGGGCCTATATCCTGTATTGGGCAGTCTTCAATCATTTTTCGAAAATGCAAACGACAGATTAGACTTTTATAAAGATCAAGTAAGATATATGGTCGATCATATTGCAGTTACCCAACTGTATGAGTCATTGGCCTCTGGCAGGAAAAATTCCTATTTGAATGCTATCAAATATAAAAATGAAATGGCCCTGGGCCATTTCACCTATAAGGAATTAAGTACTTTTTATTCTATTCAGCAAGAGTTGCCAGAATTATATGGGTTAAAAGCAGAAAGCTTACCATCAAATGTAGCTCCTAGAAGGAGGGCTCAGGTTAAGCAACTGAAAGCTTACCTAAGTATTTTTGATCAAATAATGGCAAATTATTTAAGCCAATTAGCGAATACTAGAAAACTATTTTCCATAGAAAAGGATATAGATAGAACCTATTTTTCCCAATATCCATCAGATATTCCGGATATGGATCAAATTACAATTGAAGAGAATCCGGACCAATACTTAAAAAATCTACAAGAAATAACTGAAAGTAAAGAGAACTTTTGGAAAAGAAGAAATAAAGTACTCGACCATTTACTTGCTCGATTTGGAGAAAGATTTATACCTATTCCCGGAATGAATCCAGAAGACATAATAAGAGCAAAAATAAAATTTTTAGAAAATTATATAGTACTGAGTAGAGATAGGGGGAAGGGATATCATTACCAAATCGAAGAAGATCTTCCAACCAATATCTCGGGTTTAGAAAAAAAGTTGACTTTAGCTTTAGATTTAAATATTAACAATGCTTCCCTAATCGAACCTTTATTAGAATTTGGAAAAATTGAAAATGAACCAGAAAGAATTAAAAATTGGCAGAAAAAGACCATTACTTCCAAAGACGGTAAAAATATCAATGTATGGAAACTACCGGAAGATGAATATGAGAATGATTCTTTATCTTTTTATACACAAGCGGATAACTTTATCAAGCAATTATTTCTTTTTGGCATTCAAGACAGGTATTATAGAATAGTTGAAACCCAAGATGAGCAAACAAAATGGCATATCCTTTATACTGGATTTGATTTTGAAATTCCTACAGTAGTCACTGTTTCCAATGAATTGGATTTGGCCAAGCAGACGATAGTTAATTCAATTAAAAAATTTGAAGAATTAAATAAAGCTTGTGAAGGGATTCATTTATTAGAGCATATTTTGTTAAGACCAATGGAAAGCATTAAGTATAGCTATACGCTCTTTGATAAAGAAGGAGGCACATTAATTACTAGCTTTTACCAAACAGATTTAAAAGAGCAGAAGAAGTTAATAGATGATATTTTTTATTTAGGGGTGCAAAGAGACAATTACGGGATTGTAGAATTAAAGGAAAAAAACCTATTTGAGATTATCCTTTATGGTTCAGAAAACGAAATGATAGGTCGGTTTGAAAAAACATTTTATTCAAGGATAGGTGCTGAAAAAGAAGTGGAAAGAGCCATAGCCTTATTCGAAGAAATTAAAGAGGGTAATTTTGGAAAGGAAGAAGCTATTGAAATCAATCAAGTAAGCGGAATGTCACATACTTTTCCTGCAACATTTGGGTTTGAAGACGAATATTCAATTATTTTACCCAATTGGCCAGCAAAGTTTCAAAACGATGATTTCAAAAATTTATTAGTAAGTCAAATAGCAGAAAATAGCCCTTTACACTTGAAGGTGAATTTGTATTTCATCGGAATTAAAAAAATGATGGAATTTGAAGATGTTTTTTTTGAATGGAAAAATATAAAAAGAGCAAATCCGCCTGATCCTATAGTTTTGGACAGTGCTTCCTTACGCCTTGTTCAAACTCTTCAGGGGATGAATGCTTTCAAGTTGGTAATTTAGAAATGGCTTCAATACAAAAGCATATTATTAATAAATACCAATTTGATGTTGTTCTGCAAAAGGAAAAAGATTATCCAGAAATATCCCAAACCTTAACACGACTTTTTTATCGAGAGCTTCAAGAAGAAATTGACAGAATATTCTCAGATCAAAGTATTCCTTCAGAATTAATTTTTTCCATTAATCAAATTGAAATTGATTTAGGAGAAATATCTATAGAAAATTTAGAAAAGGAGTTCAAGTTTAAATTTATTAAGGAACTCAGCCAATCGATAAGGCAGGCGATTTTATTTAATACAGTAGATTCTAGAAGAAATATACATATTCAATCTAGGGAACTAGAGTTGATAAGATTTTACTTAAGGCTTGGTACTTTGCCTTGGTGGTCAAGTATCTTAATGAAATCTTTAGATTCGGTTTTTAGGAATCTTATTTTATCAGAAACTAATGCGGTTAGGCAATTAGTATTTGAGGAAGCAATTTATCCTATTCCAAGAAAAAGAATAATAAATCAATTTAAAGACCCTACTATATATGCTTTATTTGGTATTATATCCTCGGAACCAGCCGATTATTACAAGGATTATACAGATAATTTAATCACCCTCCACCAGCATTCGAGAATCACCAATGAAGGGGACGTAAAATATAAAAAGGTGATTCAAGAATTGACATTCATTTATTTGTTAGACCAGAAGGGTACGAGTATTAACCAATATGAATTTTTCAAAAAGCAAGTAAAAGCTCTAGCGGCAAGATACGATATCGACTATTACACTTTAGTGAAACAAATATTTATTTCTTCTAGGGATATATTAGGAGAAAAAGATAAAAGCAACAAACCATTAATCAACCTTACTAAAAGACTATATGAGGAGGAAGTTTTATCGGATAGAGTCAAAATAAATCCAGAAGAAAAGTTAAGACTATCGCAAAAAATTATAGAGGAGCTCTTTACTCGCGGCTCAAGCACCATACCGTACAAGAAGATTGGCTTTACCAGCAGGGATGATATTTTTCAGTGGGTAGCTGAATCGGCACCAAAACCATTTGTCGAAAGATATAAGATATTAGGAAAGGAATGGTTGGTTAGAGAGAGAACCATCACCTTGTTTGATGATACCTCATTAGGTGTTTTATTTGAAAAGGCGGCTCCACAGAAAAAACAACTGGTATTCGAGGTTTTTGAAATTTTAGAGACTATTCAAGAATCGATAACTCCGACAAACCAAGAGAGAATTGCATTTAAAAAAGTGATTAGACACTTTGCTTTAGAGCTATTGGTTTTTCAGAACCTTAACACTATCTCGGATGAGGTATATTTTCAGAAACAAGTTCAAATGTATTCTAACAAATACAATATATCGGAAATAGATATACTAAAGCTTCTTGATGAGGAAATAGAAAGATTAAAAGTTTATAATCGTGGCTATAAGGTAATTAAAAAAATCCTCAGGCATTCCAAGGAAAGGATAAATAATCAGAAGGAAGAAGATGATTCCAAAATCCTTCAGAGAGGGGAAATTTCTGCACTTTTTTCAGCGCTCAAAAAGAACTATTCTACAGAAATATACCATCGGATTAAAAAACTATTTATTAGATATATAAAATTGTATTCCCCAGAGTTGAATGACCAGACTAAAATATATCTGTTTGTTGCCAATCAATTGGAAAAATTAACTGGTGAGGGTTTTAGCGAAATTCTTGAAAAAATATTAGGGGGCATAGAAAATAAATTCAAGAGAGAAATATTAGAAAGGTCACTTTTCGAGAAAACTATTGGCGAGGCTAATATGAGTTTTGAAAGAATAGAGTACTTATTTGAAAGATTGAAGGAGACACCGTTAAAAGAATGGATATTACTTCAAGGAAAAAAGGATCCCAAGAACATCCTTATTGAATTATTATTCGAAAGAGGTAAAGAATTAGCAGAGTTTGTCAAACAGCAAAAATATGATATTCATCTTTCAAGAATTCTTGCCATACAGCTTGATTGGGTAGAATTCAGACTTCTAATCAAAGAATTTGAACTTAAAAGCCCCAATAGGATATTAGAATTCTTAGAAAACATATTGCTGATACAAGAACGGTGGAAAATTAGCCGATCTTCTAAAAAGCAATTTGAAATATTTTTAAAGGAACAAATCATTCAGTTCATCCAAACGGGTAAACTAGAAGAGATTGAAATGTTCGTTTTGGACAAAATGAAACAAAAGGGGTTAATAAACTATAAGAGTTTAACTTTTTTTAGGGATTATATTGATTATTCAGAAGAATTTTGGCCCATTCAATCGGTAGCAAACCTGTTTTTGGATAGTAGCGAATTAAGAGGAGAGACGATTAAAACTATTCAGCGAATTTATTTACAAGATTTGGTTTTGTATTATTTGGCACATGGGAGTTTTCCTTTATGGGTAGAGAAAGATTTGTATGGAAAGCAGACCATTAGACTGGTTTTTAATGCAAAAATCAAGGAAGTAAGCATCTCTTTTGCCTATAAGATATCAGAAGTATTGGTTAACCAATCTTTTAGCCTTAGGATCTTTGAACTGATTGAAAAGGGAAGGGAATTCCAATTTTTTAAATGGTTGGAAAAAGTCCCAGGTCATTATAATGTCACAAGTGTAATTACTGAAATCCGGCAGTTATTCCAAAGTGCAGCAGCCAAAGATTTTGATAAAAATTTATTTGAAGCGATAGTGGCGTGTAAAGTTTGGTTAATTCCAGGTAAAAAGGTCAGGACCGCTATTATTCAGAATTTTCTTTTGGAAAAAGGTTTTAAGCTGGTTTCAGACCAATTGATAGATGATGATTGGTTATTTATTTATGACTTATATCTTGGAAGATTAGTAAAAGGATCGAATGTTGAAGCGAACCGGAAAAGGGTTTTAGAAAAAATAAAAAAATATCCATTGAGATTTTTTGAGGTATTAAAAAAGATACCTAATCCCGAAAGCCAACTTTTCCGAATTTTTCAACAAATTCCTCGTAATGTATTAATAGATTGGTTTTTAATTATTTTGGAAAGGGGCAATTTTCCCGTAAGGGTAAAAAATTATGGTTTTTTAACCATAAATTATTTTAAAAACAACTCACAAGACAAATATCTGGAACGGTACTTGACGTCTTTTTTGGTACAACTTCTATTTTCAGAACCTGTTCAAAATCATAGAATAAAAAGATTTTTTGAGGAATTGGCTAGCCTTCCTGAAGAAACTAGTTCAGAGATTATTAAAATATTTTTTAATTCGAAGCTTTCAGAAAAA
>Ga0129345_1000911_pt1 | contig 11074 bp, 15 predicted proteins | sample CPBDNA_FD_94425 | JGI IMG/M metagenome (GOLD analysis project Ga0129345, IMG submission 94425) | Freshwater to marine salinity gradient microbial communities from Chesapeake Bay, USA - CPBay_Sum_20_0.8_DNA | ecosystem: Environmental > Aquatic > Marine > Coastal | place: USA: Chesapeake Bay...
AATGTGCCTGTACTTGTGATTGACTTAATTACAAATGAGGTATTGGCAACACTAACCTATACAGAGGGTGGTGCTATTGACTATATAAGTCAAGAGTATAGCGCAAACAGAAGAAAGTTAGATATTGCTATTGTTTATGAGAGTACTGTTGATGCTATTAAAACCGTTCCACGATCAGGAAGCTGTACGGACTGCGGAGGCAATATCAAGTATTTACATTTTTGCCCTTTTGTGGATGGTATCGGTGTAAAGCTTGATTACGATGGCTCGACTATTTCAAACGTAACGAATATATCCAACACTGGAGGGGTAACTATTAATTATGGTGTTGAGTGCGACAGGGATGCTTATATGTGTTCTATTGGTGCTTTTATGGCTACCTCGCTAATGTATGCTACTGCTGTTGAGATTTACGACTATGCTCTAACGATGTCACCAACTGAAAGGGTAAATACAACAGTGACTTGGAGTGTTGATGAGATACGTGAGGCAAGAAATTTACTGGCTCGAAAATACCTTGATGAGTTAAATATAACTATGAAGGGCTTAAGGCTTCCTAATGATAGGTATTGCTTTAGGTGTAAAGATAATTACCGATTTGTAACGATGTTGCCATAATGCCAACGATACAAGAAATAAACGAAAGGACTAACCAACTTCTTGATAGTTGGGAAACGGAGTTTACACCACTTTTTATCTCAGTAAGTGAGATAAGAGGTGTTATGGCAGGGCGTATCTTTGGTGATGATGCTTCTGAAAATGCAGCAGGGGCAACGCTACCAACAACACCATATTCAACAAAAGAACTATACATAAGTACTGATGCTTCACCACGCTCACCGAGTGCATTTAGAGTAGGTAAAAGGGGCAAACCAATAAAATCATTATACTTCCCTCAAGGATACTCACAGCTAAAGCAGACAGTTGACAGACCGCCATTAGAGTTAAGAGGCACACTAAAGAGTGCATTTATAAATACACCTATTGTCAATGAAGGCAACTCAGTACAAATTGTTGTGCCTGATTCAGAAGGTGGAAAGGTTGATGGGTTACAAAAAAAATATGGTAGTATCTTTACCATGAGCGATGAGGAGAGTGAAGAATTTACACAGATACTTACCGAACTTATTATCGAGGCAATAAATAAAGCGATTGACTGATGGATTTATTAGGATACATAATAGACTACATGAATAATAAGGTGTCTGTGGCATCAAATCTATTCAGTAAGCAATACGGATTATCAGAGTTTAGAAAGAAAGAGGGCGATTATTACACCTATCTATCCAAAGGTCAAGGCAAGCCCGTTACAAACTACGATAAGGAAAGAGGTACGATGCTATGGGTAAAGCGTTCACAAGTTACCTTTGGCGATGCACCTCAGCTATTAAAAGATACAGGGTGTGCTGACTATTACACCATCACCTACCCTTTAAGGGCGGTGTGTGTTGTAAAGAAAAAAGAGCTGCCTTGCGATAATGCTACTTCGGTTGATCAAGTCGCTCAAGAGTTACTTACTAAGCTATCGGGCAAAGACAAAGTATTGCGTTCTGCTGTTGGTGCTTCATTGGTTGATATTATACCAAGAGGCTACATAGTATTAGATAACATCACAAAGAACATGGAATATGCCTGTGTAGGTATTGACTACGATATACAGGTAAGTATTAAGAAAAGTTGTATTCCTGACTTATGCGAGGATGTACCATTGCCAAGCTGTGAGTTTAGCGTAACGCTACAAAATAGCGATGGTAAGACTATCTACACAATAACACAAGATACTGCTAATCCATTCCCATTAGGCAATCAGCCTATTGTTGATGGGCAAGGTAATACGGTTAATGTGCCTTATGACCCTGATACACCTTATGTAACAACACCATGTACAATTGTTTGCGATGATGCTACCGCTGTATTGAAAGATACTGATGGCAATACGTTATCAAGTACAGATATTCCAAGTGGTGACACTCAAGATATTGTTGCACCAGATGGCGATGTAACGGTTAATAGTGCTGCTTTTGATTCTGTATTAAGCGGTGGTACATTAGATGTTCCTGTTCAATATGAGAACGGTACACCAGTAGGAAGTATTGTTGGGGGCGTGGTAGAGATACCCAACCCTATTACTTGTAATGATGCAACAGCGGTGTTGAAAAATACTGATGGAACTACGATAAGTTCAACGGATATACCAAGCGGAAGTAGTCAAGACATTACTGCTCCCGATGCTACTGCGGTGCTTAAAGACACCGATGGCAACATATTACTTACTGAGCCTATCCCAAGCAATGTAAGCGAGGATATTGTTGCCCCTGATGGAACGGTTACTGTAAACAGTTCGGCTTTTGATACGGTGCTTAGTGGTGGCAGTTTGAATATTCAGGTAAGGCAGCAAACTGGCAGCACTCAGGTAGGCAGTAAGCAAGGGCAGTATTGGCGTGTTGATGATTCTGATATAAGTATAAACGGAACTCCATTTGATAGTGTTGCTGCTGAGGATAGCATTGATTTAGATGTTCAGTATGCTAATGGCACACCAGTAGGCTCTGATGTTGGTGGTGTGTGGACTATTCCAGATCCTGTTCAAGACTTGGTTACTAAGGTAAACTTTGAAACAGGGGCAACATTAGACTTTGATATAACAATTGATTCAGATACAGCAGGAACTTATACAGCTAATACTTTTGGAGGCAGCACGACAAGCGCAACTTATGAAGTTAATAGTGTTGCTGCTACGTTACCATTTACGGTTGTTGCGACTGATGTATTAACGATATTTCCTGACGCTGATAATGGATTTGTAAGATTAACAGGAACGTATTAATGAGTAGAAAAGTAAATATCTTTAATGTACCTTCAGCAGCCTTTGTTTGCCCAGATGCGGATGTAACTTCATTCTTTGCTAAAACTGAGTTATCCGAAGGCAATTTAGCTACTATGTGCGGTGATTTGGGGATTACCTACAATGAATTAAAAGAAGCTGTTTGCGATTTGATTACAGGGTTAAAAACGGCAACTTTATACACAAGGCTTGAGGCATTGTATTTCTATTTTGGCAATAGTGCTAATTCGATGAAATGGAATTTTATTAATCAAGCCGATTCTAATGCAGCGTTTAGGCTTACATTCTCAGGAGGCAATACTTACGATTCATTTGGTTGGATTCCTAATGGAACAAATGGGTATGCGAATACTCATATTGCACCAAATACATTAGCAGGGACTCCATCTAATTTTAACTTTGGGTGGTATTCAAGGACAAACGACTTTACAACGCCTGCTTTATATGGAGCTTATGAATTTTTAGGAGGAAATAGATTTGCTAGACATAGAACTGATACTGCTAGATGGGATTTAGGGTCTAATTTAGGAACTTCATATACTGCAGACCCATCAACAAGGCTGCAAAATATTATGAATACTTCTACTAATGCTCGTTTTTATCGAGATAAGGCATTTATAAACACCATGCCTCACACTGGCAATTTACCGAATACGTTTTTCTTTTTAGGTGCTTTTTCAGATAGTGTCAATAATCCTAATTTTTTCATGCCACATCAAAGGGCGTTAGACTTTGTGGCAACTGGAACTTGGACTATCGGAGAAATTAATACCTTTAATACTTTAATTGATGATTTTATAATTGCAATAAACCGAAATGTATAAATTAACTACACAACAAGCAAAAAGTCTTTTTGGCGTTGAAATTCAATCGGGTTGGTATTTTAACCCAATTAAAGATATTAACGGTGATTGGTTTATTTCTGAGCAGGAAATTCAAGCGAGTTATATTGATTGGTTGAAACATTTGGAACAGGCAGAATTTATACCGCCTGAAATAACTGATATACCTATTTAGAAAAGATAAAATATAACATAAAAACATAGAAAACATGGCAGGAAGAAAGCTGACAGCATTAACATCATTAGGGGCGAAGCCTGAGTTAGATGATGAATTTTATTTGGTAGATACAAGCGATACCTCAGAAAGCCCACAAGGAACGAGCAAAAAGATAACTGGCGAAAACTTGGCTAAGTTGGGAGGATTTCAGCCTGTAAACAACTTACAAGCTGTTGCAGCCCCGACAGTAACGGATGATTCAAGCGATGGTTATAGTGAAGGTTCTATGTGGGGTGATGGTGATGATTTGTACAAATGTACTGATGCGAGTGTTGGTGCTGCTGTCTGGGTGCAATATTCTAAAACGACAACTAACACAACATTTACTCCAACGGTTTCAAATGAAACAGACGGATCTTTAAGTGTTTCGGACTTTATGATTGACAAGGTAGGGGATATTGTTAATTTTAGTTTTTTCGGACAATTTGTTTTAGATGGAGGTCAAACAAGTGGAAGTGCAAATATAGATTTACCTACTGCATTTGCCCCTGATAATAATTGGAGTTCAAATTCAGAAATTGTAGGTGTGATTGCAAGGACAAATGATATATTTACAGGTGAATGTGTTGTAGTTGCCGATACAGGAGGCAATAAACTTGTATCTCTTGAATTTAATGATACGACAGCAGGTGGTACAATTCGCTTTACTGCGATATGTAGGTATAAGGTCAATAACTAAGTAACCTCCTTACCTTGTTTTCGTTTAAGGGGGTATGGAAACAAGTGAAAAAGGAATAGCCCTAATTAAGCGATTTGAAGGCTTGAAACTTAATGCTTACCTATGCAGCGCAGGAGTGCCGACAATCGGCTATGGTAACACATACTATCCTAATGGCACTAAGGTTAAGTTAGGCGATACGATAAGTAAAGAACAAGCGGATGAATTACTAATTGACATCCTAAAAAAGTTTGAAGGAATTGTCAATCGTAAGCTAAAAGTTAAGGTTACTCAAAATCAGTTCGATGCACTTGTTTCTCATACATATAACACAGGAGGCTCAGATACCTTGTTTAGATTGATTAACACAGGTTCAGATAAGCAAACTATCAAAGACTGGATAGAAACACGCTACATCACAGCTAATGGCGTTAAATTAAACGGACTTGTTAGGCGAAGGAAAGCAGAATCGGATTTATTCTTCCAAACCGATTAAGTTCGGTTTTTTTATGCCTGATTTGCAGTCAGTTATAAATATTTCTTTGAAAAAGTTTGCATAATCAAAATAAGGTTGTATATTTGTGTCAACAAAACGACAACACAATGACAGCTTTAACAAAAAGATTTATAGTAAAAGAGATGATAAAATTCGGGATGGTATTTGGTTATAGAGTTTATGACACAAAGGAAAAAAGATATTTACCATTTGATTTTGATGAGGATGAAAAACAACAAGCAGAAACAAAAGCCGAATTGAAAAACGCATTAAAAAAGTAGCCTTAACTAATGTTTATTGGAATACATAGACGCATATGAAAAAACGAATTGATATTATAGACACCACAAACAAACCAAACACAATTGATAAGTTAGAATGGGGCGGAAAGCGTAGAAATGCAGGTGCAAAACCAAAATATAATGAGCCAACAAAAACGGTTGCATTTCGCTGTCCATTGTCAAAAGTTGATGAACTTAAAATAATTGTCAAGTCTAAACTTTCGGAGTGGTCGGTAAAATAGCAGCTAACATTCTCGCAGATTGCCGATGGCGGGGACTTAGAACCACAAATGTTTGGCTTAACAACAAAATTTAATAAGATGCAGAAAGCAACAATTAACAACGAAAAACCCGCTATTGGCAATGTGCTGTTAGCGGATAGTGCTCGCTATATTCTCTTCCTAATTGATAGCAAGATAAAGCAGCATGACGGTAGGATATTTTGCTCATATAAAGAAGCTCGTGAGTATGCCAGTGATTGCATTACTGAAAATTATTGTGATAAAGCAGTTATTGGTATGTTTTCAATGAATACTCAAGCAAAAGAAATGCTTATTACAATGGTGGAAACTATTGGTTTTGTCGGAGATAAAAAAAATGTCAACCAATTGGAGTTGTTTAAATAGCATTTCCGCTAACTACGTTATACCCGCACATCCGAACTTTTACCCCATCGAGAAAGTATATATTGGGAAGTAAAGTTGCGGATTGGATTAGTATGTAATTCTGCCCTCAAATCCGTAAAAACTATCATCATGCCTGCTCGTACAATTAGGCATGAGAACCATAATACTACTTTTACTGACGCTTTCCGCAACCGCCCAATGTGAAACAAACAGGATTGGGCAAAGCTACTTAGCCATACCCGGATTCTTTAGCCTGTATTTTAATGGGCAATGTATCGAGCAAAACATGAGCGACACTACTATTTGTATTAAAGTGCCACGATTAGATGTCGGGCAGATAGCATCGTTTAGCTATTCATCTCCTAATGGCGCACCTGCATTTGTAGATTCAGTAATTCAATACGATAATACTTGTACACCGATTGAGTATTCGCCACTAATTGCACAGGGCAGCGATACTGTAACGGTGTGTTACAAGATAAGAACTGAATTGATTGATAACTTTTGCCCTTATCTAATTCAAGCCAGTGCTCTAAGTGTTGATTGGGGAGGTATTTACGCTTATCATTCCGATGGGAGCATTTACTTACGATTTATGACGATGAGCAACGCAGGAACAAAGCAGTTTGAGGTTATTCACTCTAATGATGCTCAGATGTGGCAGACCTTAGCTATTGTAAAGCCTTTTGCGGTAACATCGAGCAGGGAGCATGATTATAACTTGAACTTTCCATTTAATCAAGGAGGCGATAATTACTTCGGGGTAAGAGAGGTTGATTACAATGGCAATGTATCAGTAAGTGAAATTGTGTATGTAAGAATTGAGTACCCATCGAAAGAAATATCTAACTTTGATATACTTGGGCGCAGGGTGGAGAGTGATAAATTTATGTACTACGTACAGCCGAGCAAATGAAAAAAATAGATTGGATGCAAGTTTTACGAATTGGAGTTAAGTATTTTCAGCCGACCATTGGAAGTGCTTTCATGCTTGTTTTGGCGTGGTTAGTGGCTTTCAATCAGATGTCAACAACGGTAGCTTTCGAGGTTGCCTTGTTACTTGCTATTGGAGGTTATGTAAGCAACAGTAAAATTGATTCAATCATTAAGTACTTAGAGATTAAGATAAAAGAAAAGAAAGGAGGGGATGATGCCGAATGATACTACTATAACAATATCAAGGAGGTTTATTCATAACGAGTATGTGATGGATAGCTTACCAAGATTGGCATTAAAGAATATTGATGTTAGCCTTGAAAGTTGTAAATTGCAGCCTGTGGAAGCATTACCTGAACTTACCTTTGTGTTTGATACTTTAGAAAGTATTATGCCTATTGAAGCTGAGTTTACTTTCTCAAGGCAAGTTGAGGTCGTGGCTTACCCAATGGATAGCTTGACTGACTATTCAGTACCTTTCATGAGTTTTATAACTGTTTTGTACCTTGTATTTCAATGGGCAAAATGGAGCAACATGATTAAGGAATTAAAAGGTTGTTTTTCGTGAACAATTTACTATATTTGCATCTGATATTTAATATTAACGAACCCTGTTATGCTTGCCGGCTGAAACGGGGTTCTTTGTTTTAATTAACCCGTAACCTTTCCTTTCAAACCACGTAAAAGAGATTGAATCAGGTGTGGTAGCTTGTTTTTCATTTCATTCATTAGGTTAGAGGGAAGCCCCGATCAGAAATGTTCGGGGTTTTTTGTTATGAATATAGTTACTAACACGTATTTATTTTGATTATTTTTAAGCCTCGTTATGGGGTCGTTAGATGAACTAAGTTTTAGCAAGAAGTTTCTGTACATTCAGGTTGATGTAAATGGCAGAATCATTGACTTTAACGAGCTATTCTCGCAGCACTACGAGATACTTATTGACGATTCTGTTTGCGATATTCTCCAAGTAAACGACATAAAAGAGGTTATAAGAATTACCAATTCTCTTAAAAGGAACAAAAACAACCCAGTAGTAATTCGTATCAACACCAACAGGAAAGACAAGGTGCATCTATCCATGTGGAAGATAATATACATTAAGGGCTGTTTTGTGGCTTTAGGCAACGAATTTGAAGAAGAAATAATATTTGCCCTTAATCACAAGTTAAGAAGCAGCAGCGCAACGATAGAGGGCTTGATGCAGTTCAGGAATGAACTTGACAATGAGGAAATATTAGATATGATAGATGAAAAGGTCAAAGAATTGAATAACGAGATAGCTAAATTAATGGCTATTTTGACTAAGAAATAGGGTATCATCTTCGGTAATAGACTGCTGAGTAAAAAGGTGTTGCCCTTGATTGAAAGGTGAGGTTGAGATACTTCACCTTTTTTTTATCCTATGTTTGGTAGTTTAATTAAATAAACTATATTTGTCGAACAATAACACAACAACCCATGACAAGAACAGACAACGACAGCGCAAAAGTTTATGATAGCAATGGCTTCGAGTATAAGGTGTATTACGTTTACAAGCTAACCTATGCCACAAGGGAGTATCCCGAAGAACTCGAAGTTGAGTTTAAGGGCATCTACGATAGCGAGGGCAAGGATGTAACGAACACTCTCGATGAGGACTTGAAAATTGAATTAGAAAACAAAGCAATTAATACAATATAACATGACAGCAAATAACATTTACGGTAAGTTTCTAAAAGACTACCGAAAGAAGAATGGCTTAACGCAAAAGCAGGTAGCAACAGAATTAGGTGTTACCAATGTGTACATTTATCGCATTGAGCGAGGCGAGGCGGTGAGCCTTGAAAGGGTAAAAGCAATTACAAGCATTATCAACAAGCTATCTAAGGGCAGCGATGCGATTGATAAGCAAGCGGAGATAATACTAAATTCAGAAAGTAATTAAAATATTGGCACGAAGCCGATGCCCCTTGTAGTAAGTAGCAAATAGAATATTTTAAGGGAGCGAAAAAGCTGCAAGGGTTTATTTGAAAACAAACACACACACATATACATGAAACAAAAAGATTACATTAAATTCTTAGAATCAAAAGCTAAAACACATATTATATCAGGATTTGATATTGAAGATTCTAAACTCAATAAGAACCTATTTGATTTTCAGAGGTTTATTGTTAAACGTGCATTAAAAGCTGGCAAGTATGCTATTTTCGCTGATTGTGGACTTGGAAAAACTCTCATGCAGCTTGAATGGGCTAACCAAGTATCAATTAAAACAGGCAATAAAGTATTAATACTTGCTCCTTTGGCAGTAACAGGGCAGACGATTCAAGAAGGAGTTAAGTTTGGAATAGATATGTCTAATATAGATGTTAAGAACTATGAGCAACTTGATAATATTGATTGCTCTATTTATAGCGGCGTTGTACTAGATGAAAGCTCTATATTGAAAAACTTTGAAGGTGCTACAAAAAAGCAAATAATTGATTCTTTTGCAAAAACACCATATAAATTAGCTTGCACAGCAACACCAAGCCCAAACGACCCTATGGAGCTTGGCAATCATTCTGAATTTTTAGATGTAATGAGCAGGAATGAAATGCTTGCTATGTACTTTGTTCATGATGGTGGGCAAACGTCTAAATGGAGGCTCAAAGGTCATGCAACAAAGCTATTTTATCAGTTTATTGGAAGCTGGGCTATAATGCTTAACAAGCCCAATGATATTGGGTTCATAATGGATGGATATGATTTACCTCAGCTTAACTTAATAGAAAATCAAATAGTTACTCCGAAACGAGATAATGGCAGTTTGTTTAATGATTCAATTATTTCAGCTACAAACTTCAATCAAGAGCTTAGATTGACTAAAATCGAAAGACTTGAAGAGGTCGTTGATATAATTAATAGCAAACCAGATGAAAACTTTATTATTTGGATAAAGCAAAATGAAGAGGGCGAAATGCTCAAGAAATTACTTCCTGATGCAGTCGAGGTAAAAGGGAGCGATTCTAACGAATGGAAAAAAGAAAAACTATTAGGATTTGCAAATAATGAATTTAGAATTTTAATAACAAAGACAAAGATTGCATCATTCGGAATGAACTATCAAAATTGCAGAAATCAAATATTTGCAAGTTTAGATTTTAGTTTTGAAGGATTATACCAAGCAATTAGAAGGTCTTATAGATTCGGACAAAAGAATGAGGTTAATATTTATCTTATAACAACTGATACAATGGCAAACGTAAAACAAGCAATCGACACCAAACAAAAACAATTTGAAATAATGCAAGACGAAATGGCAAAAGCAGTAAACCTTAACTTATCGGGGCAAATAATGAATCAGTCAGATTTTGACACCCTAGAAGAATCTAACGAATGGTACTCAATCAAAAGAGGCGATTGCGTTCAGCTTATTGAAGGATTAGATGATGAAAGCATTGGATTAAGTGTATTTAGTCCTCCATTTGCAGAGCTTTATACATATTCAAATCATTTAGAAGATATGGGTAATTCAAAAGATTATAATGAGTTTTTAATTCAGTTTGGATTCCTTATAAAGCAGTTATATCGTGTAATGATGCAAGGTAGAAATGTTGCAGTACATTGCATGGACTTGCCAATTCAAAAAGGCAAAGAAGGATTTATCGGTTTAAGGGATTTTAGCGGAATGATATTAAAAGCATTTCAAGATGCAGGATTTGTTTATGCTTCAAGAATTACGATTTGGAAAGATCCGGTTATCGAAATGCAAAGAACAAAAGCATTAGGGTTGCTTCATAAGCAAGTAAAAAAAGATAGCACCATGAGCAGGGTAGGGATACCTGACTATGTAATGGTGTTTAGAAAGGATGGCGAAAGAAATAATCCAGTTACTAATACTGAATTGAGTGTTGACTTGTGGCAAAAATACGCATCACCAGTTTGGATGGACATTAACTATTCTAATACATTGCAAGGGTATAGAAATGGCAGAGAAGAAAATGACGAAAAGCATATATGCCCTTTACAGCTTGATACAATTGAAAGATTAATTCACTTATACTCAAATAAAGGAGATACTGTTTTGACTCCATTTATGGGTATTGGAAGCGAGGTTTTTCAAGCTGTTAAGATGGGTAGAAAAGGAATTGGATTTGAGCTTAAAGAAAGCTATTTTGATTTAGCAAAAGCAAACTTAAAAACAGC
>Ga0129345_1000912_pt1 | contig 11070 bp, 7 predicted proteins | sample CPBDNA_FD_94425 | JGI IMG/M metagenome (GOLD analysis project Ga0129345, IMG submission 94425) | Freshwater to marine salinity gradient microbial communities from Chesapeake Bay, USA - CPBay_Sum_20_0.8_DNA | ecosystem: Environmental > Aquatic > Marine > Coastal | place: USA: Chesapeake Bay...
GATCTTGTCGCCCGTGATGCCACCAGCCAGCTTGGCGTTAGTGACCGCCAGATTTTGAATAGCTGCGGTGTCAACCGCGTCGTCGGCTAGTTGACTTGCACCGATCGCGTCGGGATCAATTTTGTCTCCCGTGATTCCGCCAGCCAACTTGGCGTTGGTGATTGCACCATCGACAACGGCTGCCGTATCAACAGAGTTATTTGCTAGCTCACTGGCGCCAATCGCATCAGCCGCGATCTGCGTTGCGGTGATGGTGTCATTGGCAATCTTCGCCCCAGTTACCGCCAGGTTTTGAATTGCAGCGGTATCGACAGAATCGTCGGCCAGTTCACTGGCGCCAATCGCGTCAGCGGCAATCTGGGTAGCGGTGATCGTGTCGTTTGCGATCTTTGCCGCAGTAACGGCTAAGTCTTGAATCGCTGCCGTGTCTACGGCGTCATCGGCCAGCTCACTTGCACCAATCGCGTCAGCAGCGATTTGGGTAGCGGTCAGCGAATTGGCGACAATCCGATCGGCAGGCAGCGTGTTCGCCGTGATCGCCGTGCCGTCAATCGCGCCAGCATCAATGCCAGACAGATCGAGCTTGTCAGGATCAAGCGTTCCGTCTGCTTGCAGCGCATAGCCTGCAGAAACAAGATCCGCCGAAGTGATCTTCTTGGTCTCGGATGCCGACAAGTCGGCAACGGCGAGAACATCGGTCCCCTGCAGACTTGCGCCAGGCAACGCGGGAAGATTGGAAATCTCTAGATCAGGAATCTCGTCCTCCCGCCAAGCGCGGCAGCTCTGCTATGTCCAGTGTAGAGCGGCCTTGCGTAAAAGCGGTTTCAGAAATTCCTACACGAAAACCTATCCGCCGTATTCCAAGTTGATGCCCGAACCATCTTCTTGCAGCAGCACTGCCCCATCTTCTTGCAGCAGGTAGCTCGGCGGTTTGCCCTGTTTCAACGCAAACGGTCCACTGGTCACAAACTGGATACTGGTTTCGATTAAATCTGTCGCTGGCACAGTCACCGCAACATTGGTGACAACGCAATCCGCCTCGTACCAGACGCTGTCTTCCTGCGCGGAACCTTCATAAATAAAGAAACGGCCAATAAAATCAGCACCCTGTTGGATGCGAATCACTAAACGCGCCAGATAAGCCGGAAACTCAAAATTTGTTGCTGTAGTGCCGGACCCTGCAGCGTGTTCCCAAATGCATTCCAAGCTGCCCTGTCCACTAATAAGACCCGCTTCGTATTGACGGCGGAACTGATCACCACACTGCGTCAGATCAACTGTTTCTCGCTCGGTGGTTATTTCGAAACTTCTAACTCGTGCCACAGAACGGAACTGTGAGTTGCGAGTACGGATCTGGATGTTTTTGGATGTCGATGGCTCAACAAGAGCCAGTGCATTGGTAAGACCGCCCGTTAAGGCAAGAGCAAACGTCTGGTACAAACGGATGCCGCCTGCCCCGTCGATGTTCGCGTACCAGCGACCGTCGGGGTAGTTGTGCCCGGAAACCAGCTCTAGGTTTGTGCCGTCAACTGTTGCAATTTCAATCTGGTCGCCAGTAATCAGCGACCCAGAACTGAAGTCAACAGAAAACCGCTTTCGCGTCACATTGACATCGGCTGGATCCAGTTGGGTTTCCAGCCAGTTGGTGATGCTGTCGCGCTTTAGCTCGACACCACCCGAGTTGCCGAGATAAATCGCCATTAGATCGCAAGACCAGTGGGTGCCCCGTTCGCCTCAAAGTTCACGTCAGCAGAAAACACCTCGCCAATTGCCATGCTCATCGAGATGCTGGTTAACCAGCAGTAAAACTCGATGTACCGACCGGCACTTGAACCGTCAGCCACCCGCAGTTTGAGTCTTGCGGTGGTACTAGAGGCGGCTGTTCCATCGCCTTCGCCGCTGCCGGTCTTGATGCACTTATTGATCAGCTTGGTCACGTCGCCGCCGCTGCCAGCCGAGTTCTGGTAGTAGAACAGCCGGCACTGACCGCTCAAAGTTCGCATCCCAGCGATGCTCGTTTTGTCGGTGTCACCCAAAGCCACCGTTTCGAGCACTTCCTGGCTGCTGGTAAAGGACCAGTTCTGCACCTTGGCGGCTTTCACACCGTCGATGTAAAGCTCGCCCTGTTGGCCGCTGTAGTAAGCCATCGACGCCTAAAAATCCAATGAACTCATTCTATGCACCATCCAACTGACCGACGAAACGGCAACTAACGGAACTTGCGTTCAAAAAAGTGCTGGTCACGCTTGGCGGCTCGGCATAACGCCAGCGCAATCCACTCCCGCCAATCTCGCGGAAGTAGTTGGCCAAACTTGACTGAGCACCCGATGCTCCACTGCTAGTCGTGAAGCTCACCCAGTTGTCCGTTGGACCGACGCTTTCGTAGTGCTGCAGGATTTGGACGGTTTCGGCGTCTGAAATGTTGTCGAATTGCAGTTGAAGCTCGGCGTCAAAACGACGGTTGCCGTATTGCAGCGTCGTAACTGCCCCATTCAGCGACTGGAATTCAGCGCGGGGATAACCGCCGGGGTTATAGCTCCTGCCACTGGGACGGATGTTTGGAAATGCAACGGCAGTCATTAGCCCTCCTCAAGCTCGAAGCCGGAATCCCAGTTCAGCGTTTCCATCGTAAGTCCGTCAGTTACAGGTTCATGGCTGGCTGTGATTTCAACAAAGCCTTCCTCGCCCATTGCCAACGTCTCCACTTTGTAAACGCGACTGGTGGTTGTGCTGTTTGCCAAGGTGTAAACCGTGCCGCGCACATCGACGTTTTCGCAGTAGCCGTTACTTACCGTTATTTGCGTCTGCTTGACCTCAGTCGTTCCAGGCTGCCAGTAGATGATGTTGTAGGCGCCGTTGGCTAAACCTTCGGCACTGACGATCACTCCGTCTGGTGTAATAACGCCGTTGGCAAATCGACTGGTGTGGGTGCATTCCGATACCAGGCGGAAGTGCTGACCAGGTGCCAGGTTTAGTGCTGCGGCAGGCGTGGTCTGGAACGTGACACTGTGGTCTACCAGTTGCCGCAAACGAAGCGCCATCTTGGCGAACTTGAGTGCTTGATTGCGCTGCGTGCAGAACGAGGTCAAATCAAACTCTTCTTCAGGATCAGTTTCGGAGCCGCCTTCAGCATCCTTCAAACGAATGCTTAGCATCCTTTCTTCAGGGAAGCCATTGAGCTTTTCTTCCCGGTACTTAATTACAGCCTTAAACAGACGCCGCTCTTCAGGACCAAGCCAAGTCACGCTCAAGTCTTTGATGTTTCCATCGGTAAACAACGCCTTGATTTGAACTGGAACGCTGTTGCTGATTACATAGCTGCTGTTGTAAGTGGCGGTCGGATAAAGGCTGAACTTGCCGCCGAGAATCGTGAAGTCCAGCAAACAGTAGCCCGCGTTTTCAAAGATAAAGTTCCGAAGGTTTACAGCAGAACCAAGCACGCCGTCCCAGGTGAAACCGTTGGCGCGGCAATAGCGAGCTGCAAGGGTCATTCGGTCGCGGTCCACCGCTTCTTTGCCGATGAATTTGCCGGCGCCCCATTCGGTGTTAGTCAGAACGGCGTAGGCGATCTCCGCAAAGTTGTTGGTTGGAGCGACCAGGCTGGTGGTGGGGTTACCGTTGTCATCAATCAAGCGCTCCACCAAAACACCCTTCTGCACATAGGCAGAAAGTTGGGCGAAGGTGCTCCACTCGGTTGAACTGGCTAGACGCAGACCGATAAGCGCCAATTTTGTATACTCTGGACCGGGCTCTTCTTGTTTGATAATTTCGTTGACGTAAACGACAGCGTGCTCAGGACCACTTGTGTGGCTGCTGTTTTCTGCGTCGTATTTGTAGATATCAGCAACGGCGTCATGCAGATTTAACACCAGTTGTGCATCAATTTCTGCGTCGGTTTTAACGGTAAACTCAAAAGTCCTGCGGCGAACGTTAAGGGTAATTGTCTCGCCGTTTTCGTAGCCAGTACCACCTTGGTCGATAGAAAACTCTACATAACCGTTTGAATACAAAATGGCTTGAATATAGCATCCAGTTCCACTACCACCAGAAGCAGGTAGTTCCTCGTTAAATAACACGTCATCGCCGGCGTCCGGTAATCTACCGACTGACAACGGGCTGATGTCTTGTACAGCCCCCACAGATGGTGGTGGGGCTTGCCCCAATGTCCAATCAGGATTAGTGGTAAGGGATGTGGTTATTTGTTTTAGATACCCATTGAATACAACCGTGTAGTCGTTTGCGGAAAAGCCGGTTCTATTGCCGCCCCCTAAGAAATACACTTTCTCGTTTATCCATTCGCGCACCACTTCGCTGCCGGGCACCGGCACAAAACGAAATTCGTATTGGTTTTTGGGGTGGTAAACCCTGATGTAGTTGTACTTAGGGCTAGGGGTGTTACCCTCAACCGCAAACAAGCGGTCGTTATTTAGCGTCGTCCAAGCGTCGTTACCAGTACCAAGCAAGCGAATTTGTAAGCGGAAAAAGCTGATCCGCCTCACATAACGATTGACTGACCCAAGACTGATTGAACCGTTGTTTCTTTCATATAAGCCGATAGTTCCAGGGTCGGGAACGCTGTTGACGTTAGGGAAGCCGCTGATCTGCTTCCACACTGTTGACTTCAAACCGATTTCAGTTGCGTCGCAAGCTCGGTTGTTAGCAATAGTTGCAATTGACAACCGCTGCAGCACGGGTCCCCATGTAGGGTTTGGAGTTATAAGTTTGTCGTTGTTATTGGGATCATTGATTAACAACGTTGGATCGCTAAAGACCTCGTAGTACCCATCCTCTTCAATCCTGAAGGTGTAAGATTTTTCGGTGTTAAGTTCCCAGATATTGGGTGTGCTGGTTGCAATGCAAACCGCTTGGGCTGAACCAGCCATATAAAGACCGCTCAGCTGGATTTGATCGTCAGCAATAATTCGCCGGTCTTCGACAGCAGCGTGAATATCATCAACGCCCCAGGGGTCGTACTTATCTTCGTCAACTTCGCCGCCAGTAATCACATAGGTCAGCAATGTGTCGGAACCGCTAACACTTGTGCTAGTAAATGCAGCGCGAGTTGAGTAATCACGGTCTAGCTTATTTTTCTTTAGTTCTGATTGGGCCGCGATAGCTGGGTTGGTTCCTGATGCACGAGGAATCATCACCAGCTCGTAGGGCAGCCTAAATGGAGTGGCGTTTACTATCGGGCTGTAACAGCCAAACTGGGTTTGCGTGCTCGGTGAACGGGTTCCACAGAACCAAGGTTTGAATCGATTATCTTTGTCGTCAAAAACAGTAAAAACGTCTTGCCAATTACTGCCTTGACTGCTGGGTTCGGGCAGTAAACCTTCGCCGTACTTGTCGATATTTTTTATACGCTCGCCGTTTGGCTTAAAGTAAGCCGCTAGCCTGGCTTTAGTGTAATTTTTTAGCGTTTGGTCGCCAATAGCGAGTCCTTCAAAGTCGGGTCTGGCCGCCAATTCGCCAGCTGAAAGCAGTAATACCACTGCTAGTTCTTGACCGATTGACTGGCTTAGAAGCTGCGACCACAACAGCAACGTTTTGACGCGGATTCCGCCGACATTTCCTATGCGGTTAGCGAACACCAAGGGGATGGTTTCGCCCAGTGACGCCAGCTGCTGAATGCTGTCAAAACCGACATTCGACGTGAACCGCGTCGCGCCGGTAATGTTTTCGGTCTGGATCGGAGCTAACTGTTCCTGTTGCTGCTGAGGCGCTACAGGTGTTTGCTGTTGAAGTTGAGGTGCCTGGGGCTTTGGCGCCAGCAAAATAGCAGCCGCCGTGCCCGCAACTCCGACAACAAGTGAGATAATTGCAACCGTTAATGCGTTATCTACATCGGGAATCAGTTCGTAGCCCTCAGGGCGCTTTCCGTCATACGCCTGAGAAAGTTGCTCAAAGTAAAAATATTCTTCCTTGCTAAGTCCGAGTGTTTCGCACAGCTCTACTTCGAACGGCAGTAAATGCCGCATACCTCCAGAACGCCGGGAGGGCTCCATGCCACCTGATCCAGTCGATAGCTCAGCCAACCTTCGCTCCACCACACTGCCAAGCCGTAGCCAAGTTCACTGCGGCATAGTCCGACTGCGCCAAGTCTAGGCGCTTCAACTTCAATCCCCCAGCGTTCCAATTCATCTCGAAAAACCTCGGTGTCGCCTCGTTTTAAGCGCCGATACCAGCTGCGTTTTGGTTGCGGCGTGGTTACACCGTAAAACCGGAGTACAGCAATAGCCAGACCCAAGCAGTCAGTAGCGCCATGAGTCCTAGCGTCAGCCCCCAAGCGGTAAGGAAGGCCAATGAGCTGCTCCGGTCTTAGCGGTTCTGGATTTGAGCAGTCGATGGCAACGCTCCAACCAAGTCAAGGGTAAGTTTGCGCGTTGGGGCAGCGGCGCCCACTGCGTCGATACCGCTGCTAAGTAAGACCACCAGCTTTTCAGGGTCGTAGCTCATGCTTGCTGCCAACCAGGTTTCGCTGGTCAGCTTTTTGCCGACAGCAAACGTCTGGGGGTTCATGCTGCAAGTGTCTACTTGCACGGTCCAGTTGTTGACCACTGCCTCGCGGGCAATGTTCATCGCCACCGCATTGGGCGCCAGGTAAATCTCGGATTCGAGGTTGTCGCCGGTGCGGTTCTTGGTCGCCCCTTGGTACAGGAAAGACAGGAACGAAAAATCGAAGTTATCCAGCCGCACCGTTGCCCCGACCTTTGCGTTTTGGTAGCGGTGCTGGACCGCGCCAGCTTGATTCTTCACCGTGATGAAGTTTGAGATTGCCTGGAGTGTCATCAGCCCATTCCTACTCGTGCTCGGGTAGCGCGTGAGTTACGCAGCCCACCCATTGTCTTCGCATAACCGCCAGCTGCCCCCTGTTTTGCAGCTTGACGGCTCATTGCTTCTGCTTGGCTTCGGGTGACGTATTCCACGTTGTTGATCACGGTACTCTCAAAGCGGATGACTTGGCTGCCGCCCCCTGCTGCACTACCCCCACCTGTTGTAGCCGCTCCATTGATGACGGAACTGCCGCGTTTACCAGAGCTATAACGCGACATCGCACTGCTCATCTTGCTGGCAGGAATGACGTACTCCGGCTCGCCACCTTCGCCAATTAGAGCGTTGGTCGGCTTGGTGACGTAGCCGCCTTCGGCAAATTGCATCCCAGCAGGCATCTGGGACACAGGAACGTTGAAAGTTTCTGTGCCACTCAAATCCATTGAGGAACCGCCACCGCCACCGCTGACAGCGCCAAGGGCTTTAAGGATTGTTTGGAGCGTAATCATCACCAGTTGCTTGGCGATGATTTCAGCTGCCATGTTTAGGAAGGCCCGCCCGATTTGGGCAAACATCTCGGACAAGACATCTTGAACGGTCTTTGCTCCGGTGACCAAAGCCTCGACCGCACCAGCCATGGCTCCGCTGATTGAGGTCTCAACCGACTGCGCAAGGCTGACAATCATCCCTTGGGTATCGTTCAGCCATTTTTGGGTTTGAGTGATGTAACTCTGTATCGGAGCCTGTGCTTCTTGTATCTTCGTCACCAAATCAATAATCCGGTTGACTTCGTCTTCGTTCAAATTTTTACCTTCGAGCGAGAGGCGTTTTTGCACGATCTTTAGCCGGTTCTCTTCTTCGCGTGTGACGGCCTGGGCAATATCAAGCTCCAGCTCTAGCCCTTCAACTGTTTTATTGAAATCGCGTACTCTGTCGCGTTCTAGCTGCGCAAGGTTTTGGGTTGTGTTTCTTTGACTTTCTCGAGCTTGTAACTCAAGTTTGGAAATTTGAAGTATTTTTTCGGCTACTGGAACGTCGCTAAGTTTTACTTTGTTAATTTCAGATGCAATCTCGGCGCGGCGGTATTCGTTCTGAAGTCTGATCTGGGTAGCTTTGTCTTCATCAAATTCAGCAGCACGAATCTTGTCTCGAATACCTGCAAGCTGTTGAGCGAGGCGAAGTTCTTCTTGAAGTACAGGGATGCGCGATTCCCGACTTTTGCCGCCACCAGTTTTAGTTTTATCGGTGTCTTGAAGACCGGGAAGAGTAATTCCTTCAATTTTTGGTGGAGCTGCAGGCTGTAGAGCTGCTCGAAGATCGTTTGCGCCTTTGCGCAATTTTTCAGCAAGTTCTGTCGCGCGTTTGGCATCCTGAAGGAAACCTTCCTCTGCTCCCTTTCCTAGAAGTATTCCAGTAATGGGACTACTGCCGACGCTCCTAAGGAGGCCAGCAAAGTCGTTTGCTATCCCTGCAAGAGCGTTAGCAATACCCTGAGCAGCCTTTATCGCTCCATCGACTAAGTACCTGTAAAGCTCGGCAAAAATTTCAGCAATTCGCGTTGCGACACGAGCTACATCATCAACAAGAGGCTTGAGTAACGTCTTAATAGCATTCAGTACTCGACTCGTTGTAGCGCCGATGTCTTTCCACGCTTTGTCCCAAGGAGTGTAAGTTTTTGCAGCTTCCTCGCGGCTCGTGTTAGCAATCTGGACAAGTGCATCAGAAAGCTCCTGAGCTGTTAGTTTTCCGTCTTTAATAAATTGAAGAAGTTGACTGCGGTTCAATCCAAGGTTTTTCTCAAGTTGTTGAAGAACAGGGATGCCTTGAGCTGTGAACTTAAATACATCGGAAAGTCCCGCTTTACCGCTAGTAGCAATACTTGCATAAGCTTGTGATACTTTATCTACTTTGCCTCCATAATCTTCTGTAAGTTTTGACGCAAGCCGTATAACGTTTAGCTCGTCTTCACTGGCAAATCCAACACCGCGAATGTTCTGTACTGCCGCCTGGAACTTATCTGCATCCGCTCCAGCTTGACGGAATGCCTGCCCAAGGAGTTTGGCGCCATCCGCGCCGAGGCCCATTTCCTTACCGAGTTCCTCAATCTCCTGACGGACACTGATTAGATCACCGATAAGAGTTCCAACTAGCGAGCCTGCAAAACCGCCGCCCGCTCCACCGAGTAGACCACCGATTGCGCCGCCCGCGGCAGCAAGCCCGGATTGACCGAATAGAAGCGGAAACGCACCGCCGATTGCGGCGCTGCCAAGGCGACCGCCTATGTCCTTGCGCAAAGCGGCGTTATTTTTTCTGCTCGTAGCTGCATTTTTATCAAGCCGAGCTTGGAGACGTTTCTCAAACGTAATCGCACGCTCGGCAAGAACTTGTTTATCTGCAAGAGCAAGATCTTCTTTAGACGCCAGAGCGCCCTGCTTAGACCACATTGCTCCCTGCTGGAGCGCTTCTGCCCAAGATTGTTGAATTTTGGCCGACGGCTTAAGTGCATTAGCTGTCTTTGTTACTGCGGTTTCAAACTGAGTAAAGATTGGAGGAAGAGTCTGTGCTTTGGAGGCCTGGGCGTTTAGTTGCTCTGTAAACGCCCGCCCGCTCTGAACACCCAAGTCAATTTGTGTGTTTACATCGCCGTAGTACGAGCTCAGCTGTTTGATGCCGCGCTGAGACGCATTGAGCATCTCGCTGCTGGGCAGCATGAGCGGTGCCTGCATAGCAGGCATATCGCGGAATGCCTTTGCTTGTATACGCTCTATTTTCTCTTTATTTCTACGTATTGCCTTTTGGGTTGGCACGTCAATATCGGCACTGAATGCACCAAAACCTGAAGCCTCACGAGCTGCTTGGGACGCTCGTATGTTTGCAAGGACAACGCCTCTCTCGGCCCTTTCGATGTCGTCTAATAGTTTGACTCTTTCACGTAGAGCATTGTTTAAATCTTTACTAGCTTGGTAATACTCACGGGCAGCCGTTACAGCTTTACTTGTTCCAAGTGCAGCTTCATCAAAATTTTTAGCGGCTTCTGCTACAACAGTTTTTACAGAGTTAAAACTTTTTGATAATAATTTTCCCGAAGCATTTAGGTTGTCATTAAGAACGGAAATTTTAATTCCGGTGACTTTAATTTGATCTTGCAGTTCCTTAAGCTGTCTAGCGCCCTTTACCGCGATCTCGATATCCGTTCTGTAGGCCACGGTGCTGCGTCACTTCCGGTACTTCAGTTTACGCAGTAAAAAGCCGCCGAGGCTAACGGCGGCGTCTGGCTTTTTCAAGCGCCTTTTCTTGGTCCTCGTTGAGGATCTGGAAGTAAGCGCTCCAGCCGATTAGCTCTTCGGCTGTCATTGAAGACCGAACTTCACTGAGGGTTAGCCCCAGCTCCTTGGCGACGCCGAACTGGAGCATCAACCAGTTGTCTTTGCGAAGTTCGGCAACTAGTTTTTTGGATCAATCGGCTCTTCGTCGTCGGTAAGTACCGCCAGCATCAGAGCCTGCAGATCCTTGTCCTTGACTTCGTTTTTGAGCACGTCGATCTCGCCCGCGCTGAACAGCTTGGCGCCATTTTGATCTAAGGCTTTAGCGATCAGTAGTTGGAGCGCAAAAGCGTTGGCGTCGTCGGAACCAGCGTTTTTCTGGGCACGTTCCCGTTCTGCGGGGACCAGGGGGGCGACCCACATCTCAAAATCGCTTCCGTCAGACAGAGTGACGACTTTTTTCTTGGGGGTTAGGTCGGCGGCTTTTTTCAGCCGATCAATAGCTCGAACTGGAACAGGCATAACCGTTTGTGGTTTGTTCTACTGTAGCGGACTAGAAGAAATAAAAAACCCCGGCTTTCGCCGGGGCTCGTCCCCTGTAGGCAGACTATCAAGCAGAAGTGCTGAAGTCGAAGGTGGGGGTTGCAGCAGGGCGGAAGTTGACGGTCACAGATTGTGCGTCATCAGGGTTGACGTTCATGCTGGCCGAAGTCAGCGTGGCGTCGAACTCGATCGAGCGGCTAAGGCTATCGCTGACGTTGCCGCCGCTATACACGCGGTCGATGTACAGCTTGAAGGCAGCACCGGTCTGCTGACGCTGGAGCACGTCTTCGATCATCCGGTTGGACATCGAGGCGTTCTCGTTGGTCATGTAAACCGTGGCGGTGCCAGTGCCGTCGCCAAAACCAGCGATGTAGGTGCGGAAGGGCACGTACTGACCTTGGGTTTGACCGATGGTGGTCACGTCGATTTCGGCACGCGAAATCTCAAAGCTCCAGTCGCGGACTTGGCCGACAGATGCAAACTCGGCGTATGC
>Ga0129345_1000918_pt1 | contig 11049 bp, 11 predicted proteins | sample CPBDNA_FD_94425 | JGI IMG/M metagenome (GOLD analysis project Ga0129345, IMG submission 94425) | Freshwater to marine salinity gradient microbial communities from Chesapeake Bay, USA - CPBay_Sum_20_0.8_DNA | ecosystem: Environmental > Aquatic > Marine > Coastal | place: USA: Chesapeake Bay...
GCCGACCGTACACCCGTGGCAGGGTCGCGCCGATACTGCTGTCATCCTGCGAGTACCGCGCGTCGCTGGCGTGCTCCGGTCCCGGCCAGTCACCGGCGTCGATGGTCGACTGCGCCGCGTCAGGTACCTGGCGAGCTCCGGGAACCACTGCGGAGTCAATCGACAGCGGCAGCTCGGTAACCGGCGTGCCGAGCTCGCCGAGTGTCGCGTGCCCAACTTGGAGAGCGATGCGCCCGGCAGCGTCGGCCCAGTACAGCGACGCCGGCCACCGCGGCACCGTGCCCATCGACAGCACGAGCGCCGGCCAGTCCTCGTGTGGGTCGTCGACCGTCACCGAGGTCGAGCCAAGCGCATGCACCGCCACCGACCCGACCGCCAGGCCTGGCGCGTAGCTCTCACCGTCGACGGTGACAGGCTCGGCCGCGCTAGTGTACCGACGTGGCTGACCTTCGACCTCGAGCACGAGCAGGATGGAGCCCATGGCTACACGTCCTCCTCGATGGTCACCGTCGCCACCCGGTGCAGTTCGTCGGCGCCGAGCTCCCCGACCACGTTGTCCCACTGCACCGCCGACACGCGGCCCCACCAAAGCACGTCGCGCCGCGTCTCGGTCGTCGTGTAGCCGGTCGTCGCGTCCTGCGTCTCTGGAGGAGCCGGCAGCACGAGCACCGGGCTGGCGTCGATGCCCTGCGCTAGCAGGCCCTCGAGCAGCGGTGCAACGTCGCCCTCGAGGCCCACGCCAATAGTCGGCGCACCGTCGGCCGCCAGGTACCCGGCGACGCCGTCACGGATGCCGGCCAGGTTCGACTCGGCGATGGCCAGCGACCACCGGCGCCGCGGTGGCGACCTGCGCGCCCTCGTCGCGTACCCGGGTGCCTCGTCCTCACGCACGTCGATGAGCGTGCTCTGCCCGCTGCCAAAGTCCACTGGACTGCCGAGCGCGTACACGCGACCGATGGCCATGGCGCCCAGCTCGAAGTAGCCTTCGACGGTCGACTGCGTCGGAATGCGCAGCCGCACCCGCTGCGCTTCGACCTGGGTAAGCGACGCAGCGACGCCACGGGGCAGAACCAGGGTACCCGACCCGCTCCCAGGGTCCGTGCCGCTGACCCCGTCCAGCCGGATGCGCGACCGTGTGCCTGCTGCGCTGCCGTAGCCGGTCGCGTTCCATGCCACAGCACGCCGCACACCGCCACCGAGGTCGACATACCCACCGACCGCCTCGTGCTGTTGTAGCCACCGAGGCGACCCGCTAGACGCCTGGATGGTGTTGCCGGTCCGGCTGTACGTGATGGCCTCACCAAGGTCGACCGATACCCAGGTCTGCCAGGCTGCGCCGTCGTAGTACTCGAGCTCGGCCGTGCGGAAGTTCGCGCCCGACAGGTACAGCGCGTAGTAAGTGAGGTCGGCCGTGGTGACGGTGTCATCAAGGTACCACTCGATGACCTGCTCTGACGTGTCGGTCGAGCGCCAGACCTGCCGCGGTGACGGGCTGGCGATGGGGTCGAGGTGGTCGACCGGGTACCCGTGCGCCGGCTCGACGGTCGCGGTAGTGCCAGCCGTCGGCGCCACCGACAGCAGAGACACGCGCGGGTAGCTCGCAGGCGTGCCCAGCGACCCGCCCAGCGCCGCTAGTGGACGGCCGAGCACCTTCTGCCGTGCCACGATGGTCGAGCCCGTGCTGCGCCACTGGTCGCGCTTCGCTGTCGAGCTCGCGGCCGACGTGCTGGCGACGCATGCAACGAACCGCCAGTCACTTTCCTGCGTCCCTGCGAAGAGGTGCCCAAAATCAATGTACGCTGCTGCACCGGTGCCTGTCAGGCTCGGGCTGCTCGCCTGGTATGCACTGGTCCAGGCTGTCGCCTCCGGTCGCTTGTAGTAGACCTCGAGGCGCCGGCCGCTCTCGATGCAGACCATGAACTGCATACGCGTCGACATGTCCGCGGCGACAGTAACCAGAGGAGACCCGCCGACCTCGCTAATGCGAAACTGCGTAGCCGCAATAGCGCATGCGATGGCCTGGCCACTCGTGCCCGTGTCGGCGTTCACTCTCCACCCGACTTGCTGCGTTGACGTGGTGCCGCTGGTGTTGATTTGCACGTCCCAAAACGCCAGTAGGCTATCGGTGCCGCCGGTGATGTTGGCCGTCCAGTACCGACTATTCGCTGTCGTGCTGACCCTTCGATGCTCAACCGTCGTCACGTCCGACCCGCCGGTGCCGCCCAGCGTCCAGCCGTAGCTCGCGAGGTTTGCCTGGCGCTGACTGGCCGTAATGCCAAGCCAGGGAACGTCGGCGGTGTCGCTCGCGCCCCACGTCAGCCGGTCAGAGTCACGGGCCGACAGTCCGGCCGCCACCGACCAGGGCTCGATGCTCGTCCAGCCTCCCAGGTGGTAGAACAACGGAGCGCCCACGGTCGGGTTGTCTGGCGTGCCCGTGCATAGCAGGTGCCCCCCTCGCAGCTGGATGCACTTGCGCATCGCCGTGACCTCGTCGGCCGACCCGGTAGCTAGCAGCCGGTTCCCATCGTCCTCGAGCCAGGCCGAGTAGTTGATGCTCCGAAAGCATCGCGTGCCGTTGCTCGTGTGGTTCACCATCGCCCAGAGCCGACCCGTTTCCTCGAGGGCAAGTGACAGCTGGTTGAGGAACCCCGACACGGTGACGGCGTCGAGCTCGACCGCGGTGGCCGGGTCGGTGAGCGCGTCGCAGAGTCGCACCTGCATCGTCGCCCGTGTCGCTGACAGGATGTAGGCGTACACCAGCCGCCCGTCAGGCAGCAGGACCACGTCGGCCGCTGCGCGCTGCGCGCTCGGTCCGTTGAAGATGCCCGACAGGCTGCCGACGAGCTGCCAGTCCTCGCCGCTGCTGCTGCGCCAGGTCTGGATAGTGCTCGTGCCGATGACGACGAGCACATGAGTGCCACTGGGCAGGCGGTACCAGCGAGCGTCACGACCGGCCGCGGTGAGTGTGCCGCCGGTGAATGAGGCCTGCGCTACCGTCGACCACGTCGTGCCGCTGTCCGTCGTCCGCACGAGCATGTGCCGCACCGATGCCGCACCGGCCACGTCGGATTGCAACGCGTACACCGCCTCGTCATCGGGGTCTTGCCACAGCGCCAGCAGTGCGTCATTGGGCGTCGCAGCGGTCGCTTGCCATGGCAGGTCAGTTCGCGCCGTCCACGTGTCCGAGCTCGGGTCATAGGTCGCGCACTCCGTCGTCGAGCCGTTGGCACTGGCGACCATCACCGACCCGTCAGCGAGCTCGATGAGGTCGATGCAGTCGGACCCTGCCAGGTCGGTCGTGCCGGTGGTGTACTGCATCCAGCTCGGAGGAGCCCAGCCCAGCAGCGTATCGGTCGAGCTGTCAGCCCAGCGCAGTCGAGCACCCCGTGCCGGGTCAGGTGCACCACCTCGGCCGATGTCGAGGTACACGGACGCGGCCTGCTCACCAGACAGCGCCAGGACCACGTCGTCACCCACGTCGACAGCGCCGGGCGCCGTCGGCCCGGCCTGCTGGTAGCTGGTCGTGGTTGTGCCCGTCTCTTGGATGGTCGACGCGGCGCCGGCGGTCCTGATTCGGTCGTCGGGTACCAGCACGCCAGCGAAGGGGATGTCACGTCGAGCCATCAGCGACCTCGGTAGAAGGTGTTCGTGCCTGCTAGTGCTCTGCCCCTTATCGCAGGTGCGTACGGTCGGTTCAACCGCTGCGCGAGCAGGTCGGCCTCGATGTCGGTGACCATGCTGCGACCGGTCGGGGCCCGTCCAGCATTGACCGCTTCGACGAGCTCGGCCATGCCAGGCGTCGCCATGCCGCGGCGACTGACGACCCCTTCGCCCTGCTCGAGCACGGCCGGCACCTCGGCGCCGGGTATGCCGACCACGCCCCCGCCCGTCGAGCTAGCCGCTGGCGTACCAAAGTGGAATTTTGGTGGCGGTGTTGAATTGATGAGAGCCAACTGCGTCGTTAGCTGTCCCAGCGCAATACCCGCAGCCGCGAAAGGTGCGCCAAAGGTCAGGAAGGCAAGCGAGCCAGTCAAGACCACGGCGTTGCGTGCCGCGTCGATGGTGGCCTGCGCTATCTGGAGTTCTTTCTGTCGTCGGAACGCTTCCATAGCGGCGCGTTTTTCCTCACGCTCAACCGCGCGTATTTGCTCGCGCTTCGCGTCCTCGCTCTGCTTGAGCCGGGACAGGTAGTCGAGCTGAGCGGCCTGCTCGGCTGCCGTGAGGTCGGCCTGCGACTCGTTGAAGGCATTGACTGCGTCTTTGTACGTCTCACGCGACTCGGCCCGCTGGTCGCGTAGCTGCGCCACCCGTGCCTCGTGCTGTCGTTGCTCGATGGCTGCGAGCTGCGCCAGGTTGCCGAGGATGGGCGAGAAGGCGTCCGCCAGTGCGACGGCAGCGACGGCGCCCTCACCGAGGTCTTCGACCAGCTTGTCGAATGTCCCGGGCTTGTCCTCCGAGCCGATGAGCTCGGCGCCTTCGCGTAGTGTCTCATTGATGCGGCCGAGCTCGGCCACCGTCAGGCTCGTGTCGATGGTGTCGCCTTGCTCCATCATGGCAGCAGTCGCATCGCGCACGGCCTGCTCATACTCGCGCTGTGCCCGGTTCGCGTCCTCGATGGCCTGGATGGATTCGCGCTCCATCCGTTCCGCGTACTGCTTTGCGGCCTTCTCGGCGTCCTCGGCTTCCTTCTGCGCATTCTCAAACAGCTCGACGCTAGGCCCGAACGTGTCAAAGTCTGCCAGCGTCAGCTCGCGATTAAGCGATTCGACTGCGCGCTCGAGGTCTTCAGTCGCACCGGTGGCCTCTTCGGTGGCGTCGTGCCAGTCCACGAACGCTTCAGCGGCACGCGGAATGATAAACGGCAGATTGACTATCTCTTCGGCCACTGTGCCCAGGACGCCAAAGTAGTCGACGAACTCGTCCTTGGACTCACCGACGGCCTCGCGCAGCCGCAAAAAGTAAGACACCGTGTCGGACTCGGCGACGATGCGCGCAGCTCGCGCAAAGTCCCCGAACGACTCGACCAGCGGGACCATGCCTTGACCGACTGCAAGCTGTGCCGCCAGCTTAAGCTCATTCATGTCGGTCGTCGCAGCGGCTACCGCCTGCTGATACTCGCGTGCCCGTGCGGCCTCTTCGGGAGTCATGACCCGGCCGAGCGCGTCGGCCGTTTCCTGGGCGCCGGCCGCGAACTCGTGCATGTTCCGCACGACTTCGGGCGCGATGGCGATGGTGGCCAGTGCGCCACCGACCAGCATGAGGCTCTGGCTCATGCCCCCGAGCGTGTCGGTGAGGTCGAGAATGTCGCCACCGATGCCGCCAAGCGCCGCGCCGAACAACCCGCGGACGCTTGACGCCTGCTCGTTGAATGAGCGTTCAATCTCACGGGCTGCGCGCTTCGCTTCGCGCTCGGCATCACGTGCGGCCTTCGACTGCGCCCGTGCCATCTGACGCGCCGCGTCCTCACTGGCGCGAGCCGAGCGTTTGAATGCGTCGGTGAGCTCGCGCTGCATGTGCCGCGCTTCCTTTGCGGTGAGCTCGCCCGTCTCGGCCAGTCGACGGTTGACCAGGCTCAGGTCGATGTCGACGCCTATAAGTGCAGTCTCGGCCATGGCTCAACCTCTCCCGAGCGGGTCTTTTGCTATCTGCTCGGCCAGTGTGCGCAGCGTCTTCAACGTCGGCCGCCGGATGAGCACAAGCCACGCGTTTTTCATGCCCGACTTGGTGGCGCCAGCGCCGGGCACTTGAGGACTCCGGATGTAGAACGCATACGGCGTGCCGCGCTTATCTCGTGCCGTGTTCTCGATGACGAAGTGCACGCGGTCGGTCCCGTTGCTCTTGTCGACAATCTTGAACAGGTTTCGACTGTGCGGCCGGAACTTGCGCTCACCGACAGGCCACGCCATGCGCGCGTCAGCCACGACCCGCGCCACGTCCGCAAACGCCCGGTTGTGCGTCTTACGGTACAACTCGGCTTCGACGTTTGCCAGCGCCCGGTCGAGTCCTTTGATGGTCGGCGTGGGCACGGTGGCGCTCCTCTAGTCGGGTCAGCAGGTCGGCCAGCATGTGGCGCAGCTCGAGGGCGTCGAGCTCGCCGAGTGCGTGCAGGGTCGTCGAATACTCCCGCGCCAGAGTGAGCAAGGCACGGGTCAGTCCGTCGTATCCGCCACCGTCTCCGGTGGCGCGTCGTCGTTTCCCGCGTCCGGCTCCGGTGGCGGCATCGCGTCGGTGTACCACTCCCACACCGCCTGCCAGGCCTGCGCACTGGCTGCGACGAGCTGCGGCAGGGTGCACCCCTGACGCTGCAAGAGCTGCTCGGCCTGGTCGATGTCCATGGCCGGGCGACCCGTCAGGCCGACCGCGGTGAGGACGCCACCCGGCAGCCCTGCTAGCAGCGCATACATGCGCGCCGACGCTAGACCGTCGGTAGCCTGTCGATTCAGCACCTCAAGCCGGTGCACCAGTGACGGCATTCGCCAGACGACGGCGCCGACCCCAAGCTGCATGTGTCGTTCGTTCATCTCTGCCCCTTTGCCCGCGCTAGCGGGTCATCATGTACGCGTCACGCCACCGCGGCAGATGACCGTCCAGTCAATCTTGTTTGGTTCGTCTGCCGAGAACGCGCCAAGACACGTGCACTTCGCAAAGTCGAGCTGTTGCGTGACGCCGTTGACCGTCATGGTGACCGTTAGGTCAATCATGTCGAAGTCGTAGCCGGTGGTGTTCGTGTTCGTGTTCGCGCTGAACCCGTTGGTGCGGCCGACAAAGTCCCACGGGTTGCCGTTGTTGTCGGCCACGTCGGCACTCGTCACGCTCGTCATGTACGTGCTGAACGCAATGTTGATGGGTGCAGGTGCGCCGCGCCTCGAGCCGAGGAAGGTCTGCCCGGCGTAGATGGCGATTTCCTCGAACACATTGACCAGCCGGTCAGCCGTGAAGCTGTGGTCGGCGTAGGTGAGCAGGTCAAGGTCGACCGGTGACCCGGTGGCGTCCTTCATGACCAGCGAGGCGATGTCGTACTTGGTAAGGGCTACGGTGGCGGATGGCATGGGCCTAACTCCGGGCGAATGGATGAACAGCAACGAGGAACAGGACGCCACGCACGGCCACAACTAGGCCTTGCTCGTCCTGCACTACTTGGCGATTCGACGGCGTAGTCAGCGACTCGTAGATGCGCAGGCCGCCGGTCGGTGACGTGTTGCCGGCTGCGACGCGCAGCACCTGCTCTTGGGTGAGCGCCGCATCGTAGTCGGTGACCTGGGCGTCAGAGCGGACCCGGTAGCGCCAGTCTACCCGCACCTCGGTACGCGCCGTCAGCGCGGCCGAGCGAGCCGGTACCAGTTGCCCGTCGGACGTGTCGTACCCGGTGGTGACTGGCACCGTCACTGCGAAGTGACCCGACTGGGCTGACTCGCCCTCTCCGGTGTTCTGCCACTGGGCGCCACCAATGACGGTGCTTTCTGACCATCCTGACGCGGCCTCGAGCGCCGCGGCGACACGCTGCCGCACCTGGGCGACTGTCACCGCCACGGGTACACCAGCGAGCTACCACGCACCGAGCCGAGCCGGTACGACCCTGCGCGCATGCTGCTGCGGTGTTCGGGGTCGTCGATGCGCCCATCTCCGCTCGTGTCGTAGTGGAGCGTCGCCTGCTGCTTGGTGCGCGCGAGCTGGTCAGCGTACCGCTGCGCCTTGTCGATGAAGGTCTGCCGGCCGGTCGTGCTTAGCGCCTCGCAGCACATGCGGAGCGCCGTCAGGAGCTCGACCCGACGGAGCGCAGCCTGCGACACCACCAGATAGGGGCGACGCCCTGCCAGCCACAGCTCTGTTTCGACCTCGAGGTGCGCCTCGATGCACTGGTCGACGCCGTTCTGGCTCCAGACCGCGCCACCGCTGTCGGGGTCAAGGTAGGGCTCGAGCCGGTACAGGTCGGCGACGGTGACCCGCTGCTGACCCGACACGCGACAGATGGCGCCCTCGCTTCTGAATGTGTGCGTGACGCCGTCGCCCATCAGCAGCGCCCACTCGACCGACACGTCGTCGGAGTAGTCGAGGTCTGCCATGCTGGCCGACGTGATGGTGTACTCGGCCGCATGCACCATGCCACCGACCGTCACCGCGCCAGAGCTGATGACGCCCTCGGTGGTGCGAATGGTACAGGTACCACTGGTCGGCGTCGACAGGTGCGCCCCGTCGTACACCGGGCACGTCAGGGTGTTGTTCCGGCCCTTCTCAATGGCATAGCCAGGGTCGACCAGTCGGGCGGCATAGTGCGTCTCTGCCATCGTCTACACCCACGCTTTCCAGGCTGTACGCCAGGTCAAGGGCTCGGCCTGCGAGCTCTCACCCGGGGCAGAGAGTCGGGCCGCAGAGCCCGCAGACCGGCCCGATTCGGCCTGCTTGCACTGCGTCGCAATTTGCTGGTCAGCGATGCGACACGCTGCGTCGACGAGCTCTGACCGCTGCACCTGCGTCATCTTCCACCCGGTGCGGCCGATGTAGTCGTCGAGCGCAGCGCGGCGGGTCTTCGGGTCGACCATGTCGCCGCCGGTGTAGTCGGTGATTTTGCCCCGGTGCATGTCGCGACGCCGTGCCATGTCAGCCCCCTACCTGCTCGACCAGTGCGCGCTCTTGGTAGAGCTGCCAGGCCTTCGCCATCGAGTCTGTCGTGGCGCCCTCGTACCGCTTGTTTGCCTCGTACAGTGCGCGCAACTTCTGGCCGACGGCGCGCACCTCTTCGGGGTGCGGAGCGTCGAGCACGCCACGCTCGACCAGCGAGCGCAGCCATGCGGCACGGTCGGCCGCAGCCGGTGGCCGAGGACGCATCCCCGGCACGAGTGAGCAGAGACGGTGCGTCCACGTGCCAGTACCCGGCACGGGCACGAGGTATGACGGGTGCCCGTGCTCGGCGTCGACCTCGTGCGGGATGATGCGACCACCGCGCCGCTGGATGCGCACAATGGCCGGCTCCGGGTCAGCGACCCACCGCTTTCCGTCAGCACTGCGCACGGCGTCGACCCCATTCACGCCAGCTTCACCCGCCCAGAGCTGCGACAGGTGCGGCACGCACCACCCATCTACGGCGTAGTAGGCGCCGGGCATGTGGTACAGGTAGTGCGGTTTCGACCCCGCTCCGTAGCCGCGACCGGCGGACCGGTCAAGCGTGCCGGGCTGCGCCCATGGCATCGCAGGTGCGGCCGCCGGTGCCGCCGGCGGTTGAGGGGGTGTCGTGCTCGTGCTGCTGCTCTTGGCTCGCGCCATGGTTTCACCTCTGCCCTAGTGTCGGCCGATGTGGTACGGCGCTGCGAGCTCGGCCAGACCCGCAGCGCCCACAAGCATCAGGCGACGCTGCTGATGACCTTGATGGCGATTTCCTGGCCGTAGCTGACGCCCAGGAAGATACGCCCGGCGACCGTCGTAACGCCGGTGGTCGAGTTGCGGTCGACCTCGGCCAGCATCGGCGGAAGGATGGACCCGTCAGGGGCCTCACCACCGAGCACGACCTGCCGGGACGGGTCGTCGACGGCCGGCAGCATGTCGGCCCACACGATGGAGCCCGCGCCGAGCAGGCCGCCGGTGTAGTCGGTGGCGTCGTCGGTCACCTTGGTGGTTCCGTAGATGGGCACATCGTTGATGAACCCACGGAAGATTCCACCGGAGAAGGCCGCGAGGCGCCGCGCCTCATCGCCGTACTGGAGCTGACCACCGGCACTGGTGAACAGGTTGCTCTCGAGGTCGCTGACCTGCTTGACGTGGTACAGCGCGAGAGGTGCGCCCGTGCCACCGATGCCGAGCGAGCCCAGCGCACGATACGCCGCGACGCCTGCGAAGTGCGTAGCCGCGGAAAGCGCCACACCGGTCGAGCCGACCGAGCCAGACGCGGAGGTCATCGCAGACGCGACCATCGACAGGAAGCGGGTGCTGGCAGCGACGGCCATGTCCTGACCGAACAGCTCGCTCGGGGACAGCGCGTCACCGGTGATGTTCCGCAGGAGGCTGGTCGTGTCACGGGTCAGCAGTTGACCGGCGACGGTGGCCGACACCTTGCTGTTCGTGATGGCGGTACCGGTGGCACCAGAGCCCTCGGTTTCAGCCGCCATCTCGTTCGCGCCGAGTCCGTAGGTTGGACGCTGCACGACCTTCGACATGTCGGCACGGCCGAGGTAGCCCGCGGAGAAGACCGGGTGCTGGAACATGCCAGCGCGGTCGGCGATGGTGAGCAGGTACCGGAGGTCGGCCTGCTCGGCTGCGAGCACGGACCCGGAAAAGCTGGTCGTCGTATTGGTCGCCATTGTGGGCGCTCCTAGCTGTCAGGTGAAACAGTCCGCCGGTTTCAGCCTTACAGCAGGTAGCGCCTGCGACTCGATGGCGTGTGAGCGGGTTGCACTAGCACTACACCGAGCCGGCGCCGATGTCAACGACGGCCGGCTAGGTACGCCCTGATGGCCTCCTGCGCGTCGCGGTCTCCTCGCGCTGCGGCCATCCTCACCGACGCCGGAATGCTGCCCAGTGCACCCGGTGATGCCGCAGGCTGACGCCCTGCCAGCGGTGCAGCCGGTGGCGCGGCCGGTGGCTCGGCCTGGCGCTGGAGATAGGGGCGCAGCGCGGCCGGCGTGTTGTCGGTGTCGTCGTCGCCCTTCCAACTGTCCATCCAGGCCGCGAGCTCGGGGCGCTCGTCTGCCGGGAGTCGAGCGTACAGTGCCAGCGCGACGGCCTGCCCTTCGTCGTCGGTGAGTCCACGTCGCAGCATGGCCTCTGACGTGCGCCACTGGTCAGCAGCGGTCGCATGGTCGGCCTTCATGCGCTCGAGCTTCTGCTCAAGCGCCTTGACGCCGGCCGCCAGTTGGTCGCGCTCGACGGTGACGCTGTCGGCCTCGAGGAGCTTGATGCGCTCGTGTGCCGCTTGCAGGTCGGTCGTAAGCTGCTGAATGCGCTTGCTGCCGCGACTAGCTCGCGGTGTCGGCGCCATGTCCTTGTCTGCCGGCTCGGCCGCCGGCTGCTCTGCCCCTTCGTCACTCATCGTCTGCCCTCTCTGCGTCGAGCTCGCGC
>Ga0129345_1000919_pt1 | contig 11048 bp, 10 predicted proteins | sample CPBDNA_FD_94425 | JGI IMG/M metagenome (GOLD analysis project Ga0129345, IMG submission 94425) | Freshwater to marine salinity gradient microbial communities from Chesapeake Bay, USA - CPBay_Sum_20_0.8_DNA | ecosystem: Environmental > Aquatic > Marine > Coastal | place: USA: Chesapeake Bay...
AATCTTTGTCTTTAGAGGGATTAAATTTAACCTCACCCTCTTTATCGACAATCGAGGCAAAAATTGTTGTGTCTTGATTTATTTCAATAGAATTATCAGAGCCATCAGGGGATATGATTTTAGCTAATTTGTTGAGTTTATCTTCTTTGCTGAAATGTTTCTGATTGTATTTAGGCTCAATATCGCGTTCTTTGGGTATAATCCAAATTTGTAAGAAATGCACTTGATCTGTAGCAGAGTGATTAAATTCACTATGAACTACACCAGTACCAGCGCTCATATGTTGAACATCTCCGGGTTTAATCACCGAACCAGTTCCCATACTATCCTTGTGCTCTAAGGCACCTTCAATAACATAAGAGATAATTTCCATGTTATTATGGGGATGAGCATCAAATCCTCTCCCTCCATCTACACGGTCATCATTGATAACTCGGAGGTTTCCAAACCCCATATTTTGAGGATCGTAATAATGGCCAAATGAAAAAGTATGTTTGCTATCAAGCCATCCGAAATTACTTGGCCCTCTTTCCTCACTTTTTCTTAAAGTAATCATTTTAATTTCTCCTATATTTAAATTAATTGATCAATTTTTGATGTGATTTTTTTACTATCAGGTTTTGTCATCGACGACCAGCTGTCAACCAGATTACCCTTTCCATCAAATAAATATTTATAAAAATTCCATTTGGGGGTTTTCCCATAATCATTTGCAATCCATTGATACAAAGGATGGGCGTTATCTCCTTTAACGTCAATTATTTCAGTTAAAATAAATTTTGTTTGATAGTTCACTAGACAAAATTCTTTGACATCTTCCTCCTCACTTAACTCTTGTCGAAAGGAGTTTGAAGGAGTGCTAATGATAATGAGATTTTTATCTAAGTAGGCTTGGTGAAGATTAGAGAGGTTCGCATATTGATTGGTGAAACCACATCGACTTGCTGTATTTACTAAGAGAATAGGTTTGCCTTGAAATTCTTGAAAATTGATTACATTGCCATCAATATCTTTGATTGAAAAATTATAGAGATTTTGTGCCATACTTGTTCCTGTCATAATGATGATGATACTTACAAATTGAATAAGTCGCTTCATTTATCTTTATACTTAAAGATAGAGAACTAGATTGTTCGGGTTTCTGCTTTTAGACCGTTTTGATCGAGTTTGAGATAAGAATACCAATCCCGATGAATCACTTCCCAGTCTATCTCTATTCCCAGTCCCGGATCAGGGTTCACAGTCACTTCCCCTTTTTGATTAGTTCGAATAAAGGTTTTAGCTCCATGTTCGTGGTCTTCGTAGGGTACGACTTGTTCAAAATAATCACAATTATCATGACTCAGCATGATATGCAGATTAGCTGCTTGCCCTAGGGGGTAGGACCAGGACTGAAGTTCAGTGTTTTTATTAAAATTTTTAGCAATTTTCATCACTTCTAGAATTTGAGTGATGCCCCCTACATAAGTGGTGTCGACTCGAGCATGATGAAAAACATCTAATTTAAGAGATTGTTCAATTTGAAAAGGATTGAGGATGGAGTTTCCTGCACCAATAACAGGTGTTTGAATTTGTGGTCGAAGCCATTGATAACTCTCCCAATCAAAATCATTAAAAGGTGCTTCAAACCAAACAAAATTTAATTCATCTAATTTTTTACCTAATTGCAAAGCATCTTCACGATTATAACGCTGCTCACAATCAATCATAAACTTGATATTAGGAAATTGAGGACAAACCTCGGAGACCATTCGAAGATCAAATTCAATATCACACCATGTATGAAATTTTATAGTATGAAAATGTTGGGCTTCTAAACTTTTTACAAAATCTACATACTCATCGATGCTATGAAAAAGTGGCGTAGAGGCATAAGAAGCAATACTATCTCTTTTTCTTCCTAAAATATCACACAGAGGTTTTTTAATTGATTTGGCATAGCCGTCCCACATCGCAATATCAATAGAAGATACAGCTAAGGGATTTAAGGGAACACAGCGAGTTAACATAAATTGAGTTAACTCCGATCGTTGTTCTAAATTTTTTCCTAAAATTTCAGGAAATAAATTTCGACAGGCCTCTACAACGGAGTGATCATAGTGATGTTCGGTTGGAATCAAAACCCCTCCTACACACTCAATACCGGATTCAGTGATAAGTTTGACGATGATGTTCGCCTCAAACATGGGAGACATATCTTTTGCCCAAATAATTTGAGGAGCGTTTGACTTACACGCAAATACTTCTGCCGAGATAATATCTAACTCGGCCATTTGAGATTTACTTAAACTTTCGAGCTAAGTGGCGAAGCTTACCATCCGTGGCATCAAACTCCAAATAACAACCTTGAAGATGACGCATACCTTCATTGGAGTCGTAGGCAGTTCGACCGTGTAAAAGTCGATGATTATCAAACATCATAATATCTCCTGGCTGTAATTTAAATTTTAATTCAAAATCCGATGCTGAATAAAGCTCACTTAATAACTTTCGAGAACGATAAAAGGTATTAAGTTTTTCTGTATCCAGTGGGGGGACATAATCAACACGAGTGCTATAGCGGACCTGTTTATAGTCCCCATCATTATCGAGTTCAATTAATTCGCCCCAGTTTTCTAAAATAATATCTTTATCTTGAAACTGATATCGAAGGTTTGTTGATGTTAGAGATTGGAACGCTTCAGGATCATGTTTTTTGATATGTTCCGCAACCGCAAACCCATCAACAAGCGTTGAAAAACCTCCACTCACTTCATTTTGAAGGCAATGCAAAAATTGAATACCAGGCGCGGTGGGTTTTCGATACGGGTTATCTGTATGCGGAGGTAATGCAATGGGTTTATAAGCTAAGTCATTTGGATTAGGTTTGGACATGACATCAAAATACTCTCCAAAATTTGTATTTTTCACAGGACCGATGGAATTAACGAATTTAAGAAGATATTTATCCTCAGTTGGCACATTCTTAATAATTACAAATCCATATTTGTAAAAATTAATTAAGAGATCATACATAGATTTTTTTTCTGACATTCCTTCTTCAAACTGTGCCTCAGGAAATTGGCCTAAGGATGAATTCCATAAAACTCGTTTTGGCAAAGGGCCGCGTTTATTTTTTTCATCATCCATTTCAATTAAAAGATCATCCATATTATAGGAGCCTTTTACGCCGTCATTGAATTCGATATTAAGTAAATGATCAGAAAGAGTAGCAGCTTTAATTTCAAGATTTAAATCAATTGAAGAGGGTTCGTATAATCGCTGGTGTGTATCGACATCAAAGTATTCTTCGCCAGGTAGTCTTTCTCTCAGCCAAACTGGATGGAGTTGATAAGATTTATTATGATAATTGACGCTGAGTGCGTTGTTTTGAAATTGAACGTCCATAAGGCCCCCTCAAAATTATATTCCTTATAGGATATTTTGCTAAAATAATTTAGTTGTCAATCCAGAAATTAAATCTGAATTTGAAAGAGGGCTTCGACTTCAACGGAAAAGCCAAGAGGTAAAGAGTTTACTCCTACTGCCGCTCGAGCATGTACTCCTTTTTCGCCAAAAACATTCTTCATAAGATCTGAACAGCCATTGATTACTAAAGGTTGCTGGGTAAAATCATTCGTGCAATTTACAAAGCCTGTTAGTTTGACAAGCTGAGTGACTTTATTTAAATCTCCAATTTCACTTTTCAGAGCGGCCAAAATTGCAAGGCCGCATCTTTGGGCGTGTTCTTGAGCAGTTTCAAGAGTTAAGTCTTTTCCCACTACTCCTTGAGCAAATGTCCCATTTTCCAAAAGTGGACCTTGGCCTGAAATATAAGCTAGGTTATCTACGATCACACAAGGTTTGTAGCTTCCGGCAGGTTTTGCAGGATTAGGTAATTGCAATCCTAGCTTTTCTAAATTTTGTTCAACATTCATGTAGTAGATTCCTCCTCTTCAATTTTATTAATAACTTGCTCCATTGCTAACTGCATTCCTAACGGAGAGGTAGTTCGAGGCACCATCATAGATGGCGTATTGTCTTGATAAATATCACTAGTACGGCCAACTCGCATACGAGCATAGTTATAAGGTGCAACTAAGGAGTAAATGACGATCATATAAACAAACCAACCATAAGCTCCGAAATATGCCATAAAAATTGAAGCCAACAAGGGTCCTGTCACCATCCCTAAAGCATTTACTAATGTTAATGTTGAGCTACCAGAAACTATCTCTTCTCTTTCTAAAAAATCATTCATATGAGATATCACCACAGCATAATAAGGAAGAGAAACACCTGAATGGATTCCTACAAAGAGTAATAAAATATAAAAAGAAATTGACCCTAGGAAAAAAGCTAAAACTAAAGAGATAATCGCAATTAGATTCAAAACTAATAAAATGCTTCGTCGATCAAACTTGTCGGAAATTTTTCCAATAGGATATTGGCAGGCTGCGCCAACAATTGTATTTACAAATACTAAAATTGAAATTTGAAAAACACTTAGGCCTATCTTTGCTCCAAAAACTGCAATTAAACCAAATAGAGCAGAATAAACCATCCCAATTGCAAATGATCCGACGAAAGCCATCGGTGATTTGGTGTAGAGATCTTTTAATGAAAGAAATTTAGGAGTAGTAAATTCTGGTGCTGGTTTTTTGGTTAGAAGTATGGGAACGAGCGCTACTGAAATTAACAATGATGTCAGAATATAAAGGTGAGCTTCTGTAGTTGTTCCTAAATTAACCAACATGACGCCGGCACTATTTGAAAAATAGAGAACGATCATATAAAAACCAATTAACTGCCCTCGAGTTTGATTATCGGCACGATCATTTAGCCAACTTTCACATACAATATAAATAGCGGCAAAAGAGAAGCCGGTAATCATTCTAAATAATAACCAAGCAATTGGATGGAGAATTACCCAATGTAAGAGAATTGCGATTGATCCCAATGATGCAAAAGCAGCAAAGACTCTAATATGTCCAACATTTTTTATTAATTGAGGACATTTAATAGAGCTAAATAAATATCCAATAAAATATCCTGTAAATGCATATCCAATTTCAAAATCAGAAAAGTTGTAAACTACAGCATTGATGTTTAGAAGGGTGCCTTGCAGCGCATGAGCGATCATAATCAGACCGAAGCCACTAAATAAAGCCCAAGAATTTAAAATTGTTCCAAACATTACAGCTTAGGTAAACCTTTAAAATTGGATTGCAATAGCTATTTTTGAAAGGGTAGGTTTGTCATTTTGGCACTTATTTTTTTACCATTAATTTCCAAGCTTAAATCTTGATCGAGTATTTGATGAGATTTATCAATCATCGCAATTCCTAAACATTGATTAAAATTGGGACTAAAACAAGCGGATCGCAATGTCCCTATAAAACGATCCTCTTTCATTATAGGTAAATGTTGAGTCACAGAAATTTCTTTTATATCTAGTAATAATCCAACTAATGAACGAGAGACACCCTCATTTTTTTGTTTTTGAAGAATAGCTTTTCCTAAATATTCAATATCAGGATTTAAACTAACAAAATTATCTAATCCGCATTCTAAAGGAGTGTCATTCATATCCATATCATTGCCATACGACAATAAACCAGACTCAATTCGTTCAATTAAATTAGGACAGCCCGGACGAACCTCTAGGTCTTTTCCTTCTTTCATTAGTTGATCGTATAGAAGAAGGCCAATTTCATCATTATCAACATATATTTCAAAACCACCCTGTTTTGACCACCCTGACCTAGCAATTAAAAAGGGATGTCCTTGAAAATCAAATCTTTTAAAATGAAAAAACTTTAAATTTAAAATTTCTTCTCCAAAGATACGTTTCATCAACTCAAAAGATTTTGGCCCTTGAACAGCTAACGGGTTGACATTAGGTTCAGTAATTTCTACGTCTAGATTTTTTCCTATCGCTATTCCTTTTGCATATAAAAGCACATCTGTATCAGCAATAGAAATCCACCAAGTATCTGGCTGTATTTTCATTACTAAAGGGTCATTTAATATTTTTCCCTGCTCATCGACGATAGGGGCGTAATAGCAAACATGATCTTTGGCATGAGATAAATCTCTACAAGTCATAAGTTGAGCAAGAAAGTCAGCATCAGGACCTTTGATTTGTACCTGTCTTTCAACGGAGACATCCCACAGCTGAACATTTTTCTTTAAGTGGTTGCAATCATCAACGACTCCATGAAAGGAAGCAGGCAGAAGCATATGATTATATACTGTATAACTTTGAACACCATAATCCTCAATTCGTTGAGTAAAAGGAGTTGATCTTACTCGGGCACTTTTAGCAATAAAATGGTTCATACAAAGATATAGTAAATATACTTTCCTAAAACAAATCAAACGCTAATTTAGAAAATTAATCGTTATCTGTCAGTCCTGCCCCGGCTCCTAATAATTTCTTTTCCTCATTTTCTTCAACAAAGGTTTCCAAGGACATGTTGTAGAGCCTATCCCAAGTTTCATCAGAGTATTGTTTAATTCTTTGATTAGAGATCTCCAAAGTTATGTCATTAGATTGATGAGGAATTTTATTTGTATCTAAAGAGATGATTTTTCCTGAGCCAATAAAAAATTTAAACTCATTCGATTTAAAATCAAAACTAATTAAATTTTTTTGCGCTGCCTTAATTAGAAAAGGAATAATTAAGAGAGGCTCTAGTATATTTGAAAATTGAAAAGTTAGTTGATTGTCGGGTTTATGGGATTGATCTAAAAAAAATAAACCAAAATGAATAGGGCATAAATACTTTTGATTTTTTTCTTTGTGATTAATTTCTCGAACGCATTTGCTATAAGGAAAACTGATAAGTCGATCAAACCTTTCCAAACCAGGTAATGCTGACTGTTCCAATGCTCGCACAGTTTTCCCCGCTTCTTCGGCAATCCCCCAGCTTAAACCTTGATAGCGAGCGACTCGTTTTACAACGGTCTCAATTTCATATAGGGAATGCATTAAGCAATTTTTTTATAGGACCAAGTATCGTCAGATTGATGTATTTCTTTCATCAGTGGAGCTCCTTGATACATAGTTATGCGTACCCATCGATCTGATCGAGGATCAAAGCGAGTTGCGCCAAAGAAAGATAATTTTAAACGAAGCATGTCCACCGGGATTAGTGATTTAGAAATGGTATTATCTTGAATCTCAGAGTAGGGAAGTTTTTCACATATAAAAATACGCCTTAAAATATGTCGATATTCTTGGTTTTTTATCAGATAAGATGAAAGCGGATCTTTCTTAGGATAGTTTTTGAGTTCTAAGTATAATTTATTTATATCTCTTGCGATTGCGAGGGGCAGTTCACGCTCTGCGCCATCTTCACTAAATCGGTCTGACATTCTTGGTTCCTGTTTGTTTTTAGAGTAATACCAAAAGTTAAAAATATTATCTTTCTTTTCAAAATCGATTTCTACTAACCACGCATATCTTTTTTCAATGAGAGCACAAACATCCCCAATAGATCTAGAGGTATCAAAATCAAAATAATCTTCTTCGTCTATTGACATCTCATAACTCAAAGGTTCCACGATTTCAGGATAAACTTCCATGAGAAGAGAGACAATCAATTCACAACACTCTGCTTGAGTATTTATTTCAGCCCATTCATAAACTGTATTCCAAAAAAATTTCTCTATATCTAATTTACCAAAATAATTTTGAAATTTTTCTAAATCATTGGTCAGATGAAGATTTTTTTTGATTTGATATTCGCTATCAGTTTTCCAAAATTTAATATTTTCTTTTATCGTAGAGAGGTAAGATTGAAACTTCTCTTTTTCTTTTTGAGAAGTATTAGGTATTGAGCGTATAGCTAGCAGTGCTTTTTCTTTAGAGATTATCCATTGATTAAGCAGAGCTGGATGATTGACAATAAAAGGCGCCATTCCCAATCCTGTCGAATTGCCTATTCCAAGATTTCGAGCTATATCATCATTTAATTTGACAGCATTTTGAGGTGATCGTTGATGAGCTACATGATTGACCATGTCAAACGTAAATTGACGTGCTAAAAAAACTAACATCATCTCAAGTCGAAATGGTCCTTTTAACTCTCCTCGATCTTGAATTTTAATACGATCGGCTAAACCAAATTTACCTGAACCATAGACAGCAGTTGTTCGATAAAGATATCCGACATTATATAAAATATCGGTATCAGGCTGTTTGCCTTGAGCAAGTCGGTCGACAACATGTTCAAAGACTCGAACGGACTTATTAGCTCGAGAGAGGCAAAGTTCTTTTTCCGTTACCCGACCTTGTTCTTGAAGAGGGACATTTGCTTTTAATCGATTAATATCTTGATCTGATGGTATCCCATCAAAAAGAACAAAAGAAGCATCCCATTTAGTAGCAATGACTCTATCTGAACGCTCACTATCGTCTAATTCATTTGAAAAACATACCAAAGAGTATTGTTTATTATCTTTTGTGACGACATAAACACAATGACCAAAACCATTTTCATCAAGTTCAAGTTCTTTTGTTTCAAATTCCCAATCTTTAAACTCTCGAATAAAACTTCTTAAAAAGGAGAGCTTTGATTGATGAAAAGAGCCGAGTCGATCTAGTCTCATCACAAATTCAGGTTTTCGTAATTCTATTTGCATTAATCAAACTTTCGATAAAAATTGTACCAATTATTTCCTAAGATGTCGTGGGTCTCTTCTTCGCTAAATCCAACTGTTCTTAAACCTTGTTCTAAATTTTCAAATCCTCTTGCATCCTCAAACCACGAAGGTTGGGGAGGAAAACCGGCGTTATCAGAGCTACCTTCGCCGAAATCTTTGGTTTTAGTCCATGTTCCATTTCGCATCCATTCAACGACGCTATCTGGATGACGAATACATAAATCAGAACCTATACCGATTTGTTTTACTGATATTTTATTCGTCGTCTCCGCAATCATTTCACAAAAAGATTCAAGAGTACATGTGGACGTTCCTTTTAAGTGATGAGGATATAATGAAAATCCAATCATCCCTCCACTGTCATTTAATGCTTTTAAAACTTCATCTGATTTATTACGCAAACATTTATGCCAGAATGAAGGGTTAGCATGACTGACGACGATTGGGGCCTCAGATAATTCAATTGCCTCCAAAGTAGAAAATTCTGCAGAATGAGACATATCTATAATCATATTTACGCGGTTCATTTCTTTAATTACTTCTTTTCCCATGCGGGTAATGCCACTATCTTTTTGCTCATAACACCCAGTTGCTAAGAGTGATTGATTATTATAAGTCAGTTGCATAAATAGAACGCCTTGTTTTTTTAAAATTTCGACGTATTCAATATTATCTTCAATTGGAGAACAATTCTGCAGACCATAAAAAATGGCAGTCTTATTTTGATTATGAGCTCGTTCAATATCTTTTGAATTTTTACCTTGAAAAATAAGATCAGAGTTTTCTTTGAAATATTGATTCCACTTTTTAATATTAATTTGAAGTTCATCGAAATCCTCGTGGTAGCAAATGGTTGCATGAACAGCATCGAGTTTTGCTTGATGATTGATCTCAAATATTTCTCTGGACCAGTTGCAATACTGGAGATTGTCGACTCGAAAGTTCATTCGAGAATTATATGGATCCAGAATTGATGTAGGAAGTCTTTACTTGGGAATAGAAGTCGCGTGCGTAGGTCCCCTGTTCACGAGGACCAAAACTAGAGGCTTTTCGACCACCAAATGGTACGTGGTAGTCTAGACCGGCAGTGGGAAGATTAACCGTTGCAACCCCTGTTTTAATATTTTGTTTAAAGTATTCGGCTTTTGCGAGAGATTGGGTAATAATCCCGCTTGATAAACCAAAATCTGTATCATTAGCTATTTCTAGGGCGTGTTCTAAATTTTTAGCAGGAATAACACACGCTATAGGTCCAAACATTTCTTCCTGATTGATACGAGACTTGTTATCACCATCGATGAATAAAGTGGGCTCCATGTAATAACCCGCGGTTCTCATATTCATCGGATTTCCTCCATAAGCTAATTTTGCTTCACCTTTACCAATTTCGACATAATTCAAATTAGACTCATATTGAGATTGATTAGAGGCAGGTCCCATTTGAGTGCCTTTATCTAAAGCATGACCAACTTTAATATTTTTAATATTTTCAATTAAACCTTCGACAAATTCCTTATAAATTTTTTCATGAACAATTAATCTTGAGGAAGCAGTACATTTTTGACCAGTACCTCCATAAGCTCCATTAGAGGCACACGTAATGGCTGTTTGTAAGTCAGCATCATCCATTACTACTAATGGATTTTTAGAACCCATTTCCATTTGCATCTTTTTTAATTGGGGAGACGCGTCTTGGTATAATTTTTTTCCTACATCTACCGATCCTGTAAAAGTAATTGCGACTATGTCTTTATGAGTAGCAATTTTGTTACCTACGTCTCCACCAGAGCCAAGGACTAAATTAAACAATCCCTCAGGGATATCTTGATTTGTAATAATTTTGGTTAATTCAATTGCGCTTGCAGGAGTTAAAGAAGCTGGTTTTAAGATTACTGCATTGCCACACATTAAAGCAGGGGCCGCTTTCCATGCCGGAATTGCAATTGGAAAATTCCATGGAGAAATTATTCCTATGACACCAAGGGGTTCACGGGATATTTCCACTTGAAAGCCGGGTCGAGTAGAAGGAATTTTTTCTCCGTACAGTCGAAGACACTCAGATCCATAATATTGAAATTGTTGTCCTGCACGAGCAACCTCACCAATACCTTCAGCGAGAGGTTTGCCTTCCTCGCGAGATAATAATTCTCCTAATTCTTTTGATTTATGAATTAGCTCATCCCCAATTTTGATAAGAATTTGTGATTTTTTTTCAATTCCTACTTTTTCCCACTCTCTTTGAGCGTGAAGGGCAGATTGAACAGCTTCTTCAAATTGATCAGACGTCACTGAGGAATATTCAGCTATAATATCTGAGGTATCAGAAGGATTAATATTGACAATCGAGCCTTTTCCTTGGACCCATTGCCCACCTATATAATTACAATTATTCATCTAAC
>Ga0129345_1000920_pt1 | contig 11047 bp, 15 predicted proteins | sample CPBDNA_FD_94425 | JGI IMG/M metagenome (GOLD analysis project Ga0129345, IMG submission 94425) | Freshwater to marine salinity gradient microbial communities from Chesapeake Bay, USA - CPBay_Sum_20_0.8_DNA | ecosystem: Environmental > Aquatic > Marine > Coastal | place: USA: Chesapeake Bay...
ATTGCTGAGGCGATATCCGGCTCATCGGGGTTGGGATTTGGACCATTTAGATTGAGTGCCGTACTTAGTTGATTTAATGTCCCTGGAGCCCCCGCCGCCCCGCTCTGCCCACTTTTACCCAGATTTCCGTCAGGTCCTGTGAGAAAGATAGGAACTCCTTGCGCCGGATTTGTACGAATATCGAAGCTTTGATTTAGCTCTAAAAGACGACGAAATTCGCGCGAATCACCGTAATACGCGTAAGCTAATTTGTTCCAACTATCCCCAACATTCCAAACTCGAGTTTTTCCTGCCATTAGAATCTGAGCGTTTTACCTTTAGCAACGGCTTTTTTAACCGACATTGTAATTTTCGGCATTGAGGTCGAAGGAACTCCTAACCAAGGGCGAGCAACCATACGGGAAGTCCCGCTCATGTGGTATGGCCCATAGTTAGTGGTCTTGGTCGCGAATAAACCGACACCCTGGGGCCGTATTCGAACTTTATCCTGCATCCGTCCCGTCTTTCGAAGAATAGGCCACGCTCCGGTTGGTTCCTTTCTAGGGGCCCATCCTTGCCCGGTTTGAGGATCTCTCTCCCTCGACCAAGCCTCTTCATTATCTTGCTGGAGAATGTTGGCGATCGGATTTTTTGAGGATTTCCACCAGTTCTCATTGAAGAACTGCACGGAACCCTTAAAAGTAATATTCACTTACGTTTACGAGCAGCACGCTTAGTCTCCTCATTTTGTTTTTCGGCGAAAGTGGAGAGAATCCTCGCCATCAAAAGTATTTTTGAGATCGGTTGATCTTCCAACCACTCGACTGACTGATCCCAGCGTTGTTTACAGAGATGAAACGCCATCTCCAACCACTGGTCAAGTTTCATCACCCTCTCTTCCAGGATATTTGGCCCAAGCCATTCGGCGAGAGGCTTAACGTATCTGGAAGGAATCTGACTTAAGCCCTCCTCGGTCATACCGCTTAAGCGCATGATCAAAAGAAGGACTAAGTGATTTGAAGTTATGTCGGGAAAGTCGTTTTCTATTAGACTGAAGAAGTAAAAGTCTTTCGGTCTAAGTTCCCGGATGGTGAGGGTCATGCCATTCGTGAGAGTTATCTCGTAGGAGAAATCTTCACGAGACACGACTATCAATCGTTTGGGTCGTCGTCTTCGTCAGTGTCACCTGCCTTACCGAGAAGCTCTGTGACTTTTTTCAAGTCTTTCATCTTGAGCTTTTGAAGTTCGTCGTACGTGATACGACCGGACCCCGTTGACAAGCGGGCAACAAGTTTGAGCGAACGCTCCATATCGCCCGCAGTATTCAACTTCTCAATAAAGAGAAGGTCACTGGCGGTCATTTCTCGTAGAACGATATCGCGTCCTGTAGAGAGAGTGGTAAAGAATGTAGACTCGGCACTATCGAATGCGGAGGGAGTCGCGATCGCTCCCTGATTCATCTCCTCGGGAGATTTTCGCATTACACGTACGCCTGGTTTAGGAGTTTCTTCCATAAGAGTATGTTTTGAGTTGCCTCTATCGTAATTTTTACCCCGTTAGTTAACGGCGATTTTGATGGCCGGGTGCGGATCGTATCCGATAAGTTCGAAATCATCGATTGAGACGTCGTCAATATTCTTCGGACTTCGATTTAACCGGACTTGGCATTCCTCGCGCGGTTCACGCTCAAGCATCTCATCTACGATATCATAGCAGTTCTGATATACATGCGAATTAGCGCTCGGCATGTAGACAAATCTTGCCGCTTTCCCACTTAGCATCGCGATGACCTTAAGGATCAGAGCGTAGCGAGCGATATCAAGCGGGAATCCGACCACCATATCATTCGATCGGGCGGGAACCATCACGTCTAACCAACCATCAATTGAGGGTGCGAAATGCATTGCGATGTGGCACGGAGGACATCCAGGCTTAATAGCCGTTGGATTGTGAGTGATGATAGTAGCCTGACGGGTGTTAGGTTCGACGATGAGTTTCTCTACGACATTCGAGAGTTGATCAATCTCCCCCGATGTGACTAAAGTCTCATTTGGTACCTCGAGCCCCGTGCCAGAGGATGGCCATCTCCGCCACTGACGACAGTAGGCGGACGCTCCGAGCTCACCATTCTCATCAGCGAGAAAGTCCCAGAAATGTTTTGCGGGGCCAAGCGCCTCCACATTGGTATTCTTTCCGAGGTCGAACAACAACTCTCGAAGGACATTTTTCCAGGGAAGTTTGCGAAGGCGGGTCAATGGAAACCCGGTTCGAAGATCTACACGTGCTGAGCAACCGAATAGAGCTCGAGTCTCCCCGTTGCGACCGACAAACACCTCTCCGGTATTCATAATCTCATAGAGATACTCGCCGTAGACATAGTCCCAGTTGTTATTCTTAATGGTGTGGTCTCCGATGTGAATGACGTGACCGCGTTGCGCCCTTGATTCTAAAGTTCGTGCTCTCATCCGTAAACCTTCTTTAGTGTTTCCTCATAGTATTTTTCAAACTCAGGGTCTGAGTATCCTTGCGGAAGTTGGACGTAGAGTTGTGCTGCCGTGCGAATCGACTCCTGTGCCATTGCCCGCATCCCTATTCTGTACCTTTCATTCGCATCATCAACCCAGTCTCGACAGTACTCGAGCATAAATTTAGGATCACGAGGCATCGGAAATGGCATTAGGATCTTCGAAGAACTTGTCGACAATTAGCGATAGCCGCCCTGCCATCAATCTCTCTGTTGTGAATCTGATAATTCGGAAACATAGTTATGTTCTCGTAGAAATTTAAGAGTTGTTGAGTATAAATCTCATGCTCTTGCATTCTAGCGATATATCGGTCACGAATATACCATAGCGCGGCACCCGGTTCCTCCTCACGAATCTCCTCGAGATGCAATGCGGCGGACCAATACCACGGACGGAATACACCGAGATGGACTACGGAATCAATAGCCTCTGCAGTCTCAATCTCGAGATCGACAATATCCTCAAAGTGACCAGCGTTATGGCGTCTATGCTGTTCAAGGATGTAACTACACGGATATGCTCGGTCAAAAATCGCAAAAGGCTTATTACTCTCTTTCCAAACGCGAATTGTCTCTCGATACATATCAAAGATATTCTCATTATTCTTTGGCGGTGGACCGTGATGGGCGACAAAAGTCTTATCAGAACCGAGTTCATGCGCCATCGAGTCAATAAGTGTAGATTTACCGACGCGATCCGGACCAGAAACGATGATAAGTAGAGTCATGTTGATTAGCGGGAAGTAACGAAAGCTGCGATCGTCTCGTCGTCGTGATATTCGAGATTGAGTACTACATCGACAGAACTCAACATACGACGCTCCTTGTGATCAAAGAAGGTGATGTTAACGTACGGTCTATTATGGGAGAGAAGGGATAGATTGTAAAATTGGGCTTTCTTTTTGCTCATTGGTCGTTGTTACGAAAGTCAAAAGTGAGCTGAATAGGATGGGAGGACGAGCATCGAACTTTATCGAGCAAGAAACGCTTCATAGTTTGCTGATCGACTTCCGCGAGCGCGCAAGCTTGAATAAGATTGCATCTTCCTCGGTATAGCGCATCGATAGCTCGTTCGAGTTTAATCAAAGCAACCCTCTAGCGATCATATCCGCTCGAGTCTTAAGTTTCTTGACCCACCCCAATTCGGCCATTTGAGCCATTGAGTACTCATCGCCATTCGGATCTTTGTCGCCGTCGGGATTTGACGGCGTAACTGTGCACTCATATGGAGATTTCCGCAATCGGTCATCGATAGCCACTGACGAGAAGAATGCTCGGCTAAGCGGGACGTCATTCATCTTCACACTCGCTTGGAATCGGGCCCAAGAATATAAGTGGGCCATCTGGAATAGTACGGCAAAGCTCTCCGCATATTTCTCCGGCACCATCCAGTGAATTTCGTCATGGATTGAAAGGATGAATTGGGTTGGAATCTTGAAACGTCGGGCAAGCCAGTGAGTCGCGGTAAGGATCACGGCTAACATCTCAGCACCACTCGCCTGAATACTCCAATTGATCCGTCCGGTATGAAAGTCGTTACCTACGGCCGCGGGACGCAAAGCCGTAGAGATCTTCGTTCCAAGGCATGGTAAGGTCGGGATCTTTGTACGAAGAGCGATGCCTTCCATATAGTTGTAGCATCCACTATCGCTACCACCCTCGTAATAGCCATCTGGCGTTTTCTGACCTTTCTTGAAAGCTAGCGCTCGATTACCGAACTGTCTCAGTTCATTAGCACTCCGATCCTTATAAGTCTTCTTAATCGTATTAGCGATGGTACGAACTCCAGCACCGTACAACATTGCGAAACCAACACCCTTGGCGACGTCTCGATTAGTATTAATCGCCTTGGCAAGTTTGGTGTGAGCGTCAGTTCCTTTCTCCTTGGATCCGGAGAGAACAGTGTGGGCCATCGGAGAAGCACCAATGAATCCGCCCTCCCAGGCATCCGCGTAGATGCTAGCAATCTGCAGCTCCTGACCATCAAAGTCAGCGCCAACAACTTTCCAGCCAGGCGGACACTGAATTCGAGTCTTGAGCTCTGTTCCGATCCGGTAGCTTTTAGTTGAACACATCGTCACCATCAGACTCTCTACTGTACGGCGAGTCACAGTACCGTGGGCAATGATTTCGGGCATCATCATATACCAACTCTTACCGTGTGGATTCTCCACATCCATGAAGATTCGGTCGTGGACCCGTTTACGGACGGAAGTCCAGTAGGAGGTGGCATTGGCGATATTTAGCGCACGCTTCGCTTCGGGGAGATCGCTACTCAATCGCCCGTTCTCCATATCGACCAAAAAGTCCTTGGAGAGAAGGATGCCGACATTAGCATTATTGCCTTTCGGGTGTGGAACACGGTCTAATTTCCCATCCTCGTTATAATAGCACCAACCTTTGCTTTTGGTCATCTGGACCGGAGAATCCTCCCACTTCAATTTAAGAAGCAGGTGGGATACTTGAGCTTTAGTGGTGATGCGCTCATGGGGGCTGGTAAGATAACCACTCGCCCATTTCGGCATGTAAGCATATTTGCCTGCGTATCCTCGCGGACTCCAGTCAAGTTGGCTCATCCAAGGATCCTTTCGTACCCAAACGTCCGCGTGGTGAGTCCAGTTAAATACAGCGTTCTTATCAAGACCTTTGAGGACGTCTGTGATCTTGATTACCTTCTTCTTCTCAAGACCTGCCGCGGCGATGATGTCCGCTCGCCCACCACCATCGAGCGCTTCTTGCACGGCGGCGATGTCCTTATCGAGTTCTACACGCCACTCATTTACGTACTCTCGGATAAGCCCATGACAAATGTCGGACATCTCACGATTATACTCAGCGAAGACTTTTTCCACTTGATCGATCCACTTAGGCCAATCGGTAGAGACAGGAATGCGTGATCCATTGAGAAACATGTGCCCGGCAAGAGCCACCTTTGATGGAGTCGATTCAAGGTATTTACGCCACAGGGATTGAAACAACTCAGATGTATAGAAGGCGTCAAGCATCGCGTATTCGAGAAGATCTCGACGATTCGCCAACTGATGCATCTCAGTCGCTTTTACGAAGACATCTCGAATATCCTTATCAGCATCCTCCATCCGATGAACTTCCTCGCCGAAATACTCGCGTACGGCGGCGACATGGAAGTTGTAAACATTGACCAGGGAGTTTGTGGCACCCTCAGTCGCCCATCGTGGACGGAACATCAACTTCTTCTTCTCCTCCTCCGTAAGGGCATCCGGATCCTTCCCGGCGAGAACATAAAGCCACCGCTGACCTGACGCAAGACCCGAGATGGCAATGTGTGCCGAGAGCGTGTCAAAATAGAAATTCTCCGGCTCCGTTTTATCAAGCGTGTAGCCGTCACGAGCGCGAACACGATCGTAGGAAATGTTATGACCGACCACGAAACTTCCGTGACCAAGTGGGATAAGGTCATGTTGGGTCCATTCTTCGAAAGGTAGTGAGGGATCGCACATCTCCGCGGCGAGCCAGATATAAGCCGCCTTTTCTGATAAGGCGGTTCCAATGACAGGAAATGCCCCGCCCGTGACGAAGGTCTCCGTATCGAACGTGAAGGCTTTTTCTAGTGGATGAGGAACTTGTTTAATGATCCACTTACCATTGACTTTCTCATAGCGAGTCCACCCGGGTCGAAAGACGAAGTCGTCATACCCCGGAATCTCAGGAAGTTTGGCAGTGGAGAAGTCATTAGCGTAAGACTTATAGTCATCGACGAATTCTCCTGCCATTGCTTCGAAGTGACTTTCGATGGTTCCTCCCATCAACTTAGGGAAAGGCAAATCACCATCGTACATGCCGTCCGGATAGTCGACAGGTACTGGAATATCAAACCTACGTAAAAGCCGCCTCGAACGCTCTAGCATCATACTAGAGGGAACGGGGCGGCTTACGGAACCAAAGAGCTTTTCGTGCAGCTCATCGTTGAGAACTGGATAGCCTTGCTCATTGAGGTTCATAGACGTTGCCATCTGATAAGTTTTGTTCATACCTATTATGTCAAACTGACACAGTTTGTGATTCCTCACGAAGATCATCGGCGATCTCGCCGGCTTGTTCCATCAAAAGATCTCCTTCCTCAAACATTTCCCACCGATAGAGATCCTGGGCTCGTTCCACAAGATAGTGAATGCGGTCGACTGCGAGATCGCGATAGTTCATCTGTGCTTGCGTTATACAAGAGTATCATACTACGCCGAGAGCCCTTCCGGGTGTTTTAGTGGACAGTTGTTAAACTGGCTGACGGTTCGTAAATCTGTCGACAATGCTTAAGAAACGTAGCATCATCGTAAAACTTGTAGCACTAGATATTAGACTTATTTTCTGGTGAGTTGCCGCGGTTTGATGATCCGCCCTTCAAGGCATAACCGGAGTCGCGTCGCCAATTATATCCACTTGAAAGGTTAACAGAATCTTCAGGTGGAATGTGCCATAGTGTCTTACCTATGGTGTCATCATCTAATCCAATTCGAAAATTTTTATCGAGTTCATGGAGAAAATCAATGTCGGAATTCCACTTTCGGTGAAGACGTACCCGCCACTTCATATACTCGTTCTGAACCCGCTTCGTTCTCTTAGTCTGCCACTGTGTATAGAGAGTCTCAAGCGCATCGATAAGACCGTGCCCGGCTTTCATCTTTAGACGCCCGAGCTTCTTGTTCTGGGCAATAGTGTCCGTCGCCCAGTTCTCAAGGTTGCGAATATCATTCATAGAGGATCAAGTCTAGTCTGCATTGCTTGCTTATCTAATTCTGGGGTTCCGGACGTTTCGCGAATCTCATCGCGGTAACGACGCACGGTCTCCATCCCATCAAAAATTAGCGGAAATGACAGCGCTCGATTTGCCGGGAAGTCCCGCCACGCAATCATCTCCTGTTGGGAGAAAGCCTCAATGTCATCCCATTCCGGATTACGATACTCATAGATGAGAGGGAGCGCGTCATCCAACCACCAGCTTGTGACTTCGGATTGGTATTGGTTCCACGCGTCCGGATCGACAAGGGAGCGTTCACAGGTCTGACGGAGGTGACGGACCCACTCTCGCCCGCGCCTGACGATCTCTAACGCGCTTGGTGGCACCGAGTCAAGCAGGTATCCCTCGGGACCACTCATCACCTGTTCGTAAACTGCTGGGAAGAGGATCGATTGGGAGACAAGTTCGAAGTCCGGAGCGGTGTCGCCAGTCGTAGACCAATTCGAGATATTGAAGAGGATTGAGTCGAAGATGGCGAGAGTTCGACCGCGTGCTACTGCCATGATGTCAACATCCGGACGGGCTTGACCGCCGTTTTCCGCCACCAACTTCTCAAGCTCCTTAATGCGTCTCTCCGCACGACGAAGCTCAATGTTCGCGTTACGTTCGCACTGTTTCTTATAAGCAGCGACGGCGATAAGGATCCTCTCCTGGGATTCATCGAGTTTATTCGCGGCCTCCTCTAGTTTCTTGATCTTTATCTGGATCTCCGACTCGAGTTTGTTGATTTGACCCGAGAGAGCGTTCTTTCGCCCAATGAATCTTGTAAGTTCGTAGTCGAGCATCGTTGGATTAGTTGTTGTTTAGATTATTATGGCAAGTTGAATTCAGTTGCCGCTATAAGTATGCACTCTCTCCGCGCCCAACATCTCGTTCGATAGTACAGATACCTCTCTTCGAACTCGCGTTCGAGGTTTAGGCGTCTGGCTGATTCGAAAAAGTGATGGTAAAGGCTGTCCAATTCGCCAGCCCGCATGATATCTCTCCAGAAATTTGACTAAAGCTTTATCCTTAATCTCATGTGGTTTTGGACGGTGCCCTTTAACAAAAACTCTCCACGAGTCATGAGCATACTGTCCACAACCGTAGAGATCTCTAGCATTCACATGATTCCATTCAAGATATTCTTTCGACATTCTTCGGAGACGTTTGGCTTTTACATTTGAGAATCCGTGTGGCTTCAATAACCTCTCAAGAGAACTATCAGAAATCGTTAAATCCTTGGCGGTTGGCCATCTCCCGAAGAGTTGCCATAGAGTGGTATCCCAATCTCTAGTGCGCTTACTTTGATTTAGTAAAATCGCAGCTACTAAGATATGCCATTCGGTGGGAAGTTGTTCCTGAATTAACCATCCATCTCGAGTGTAAGGCGCCTCAGATTCGTAGAGAAACATCTAATTTTGATTGAGTTGAGTGAGCATCAGCCTCATTGTATTTTACGGAAAGAGGCTTTCAGGCTATCGGTAGACAGATCAATAACTTCCACTCGAAAGTCATATACTGTGTCAGGATCGGACATCAGATGAAACTGTCCGCTAAAACAATCATTCTCGAGATCGCGAAGAAATTCATTGGCTGGCGTGGGAGGCTCGCACAAAGCGATGTCTCCTATTAGCTCCGGAGCTTCCTCCTCTATCGCACGGATTAGTCGAGCGTTAATGGTAGACGTAATAGCAAATTCTTCTTCGGTTTTAATAGCGGCGTAGTAATCGCTTTCTCCTGAGTCCGCTGTGGGATGTAATTCAATAGCATTACCGTCAGAGAGGATAATTTGGACTATATCCTCGGCTTCTGGTTTAAGCCGAAAACATACTTCGGGGGCGTTAAAGGCGACATCCTCAATATCCTCCTCAAGGAGAATATCGTGCTCGATTAAATCATAGAAGGCATTTGCGAGAGTTTCCCAGTCGGGACCATCTAATTCTTTTGCGATAGCCATAAAAACGCGAGGATTCGCCAACAGTCTACCTACGGGGTAGATGATCTTTTTAATTTCCATGTCTCCCGTCCGTTAGCTCAGGGTGGCTAATCATATTTTACTCAGATTAGAAATAAGTAAGACGTTGAGAGTTTACTTCGTAGACTGGCAATCGACCTCCCTCATTTCCGCAGCACCCGTCGAGGACAAGTGATGAGTCCGAGATGTGAACACAGTGGTAGTGCCCGGCGACTCGCACCCACGGGAACGTACGATCATCCTCCCACCAATGAATACGTTGGTTTGTGACGTGATTTTTCTTGCCGAAGAGCATCAGATCCTTTGCTTTGCGAGGAACGTCATCTCCAAGAATCTCTCTACCCCAGCGCTCATCGACCGGACCGCCTACCCAACTCGGAAAGTAGGCGTGAGCGCAGCGATATTCACGAAGATGCTGATCCTTGAAGATATAGCCGTACGGGCATGATTCAAGCCACTTTATTAACTCGTCGCGATCGATGTTTGATTCTTCGAACTCACGGATGGTCCGACCGAGCTCAGGAACGCGATTGACAGCGACGGGATTTCCACATAGAAATCTTCTCAATTTATCCTGGTGATTCGAGTTGAGAACAACGGCACCGTACGCATCTTGGAACGTACGAACTAGACCGTAGACTTCGACCGTGTCGGACCGTCCACAACGAGAGTCAAACAGGTCCCCGAGAAAAATGACCAGCGTGTTGTCGTCCATATTTGTGGAGACATACGCCAAGGCATTGTCTAACTGCTCGGCTTGAGAATGAACATCACCGATCAATATCGTTTCCATTAAATACCAAACTCCTTTTCGATAGACTTATGATTTTGCTCGATCGTCTCCCACATCTGAATCACAACTCGTTGCGGTACTTTTCGATCGCGATTACTATTCCGTTCAAGACACGTATCCAGAGGTGGGTGAACTAACACAGGTACGATCCGCTCGAATCCGCACTCCTCGAGAAACTTTATAGTTTCCCTCCGAGACTTTGCGCGGGCATGCGTAGCGTCGATGATCACGTTCTTTCCGACTGCCTTAGCACACCGAACGCGTCTCTTTAACTCCTCGACTATATCACGCCACTCGCCTTGAATGGACTCGTCGCCGTAGAGATCTCCCCGGATCTGATCGGTGGACACGATGATGGAGTCGAACATCTCCCGCAATTTGGACGCGGTGGTCGACTTTCCTGATCCGGGAGCTCCGATCATCATATGCGCGATTGGTCCGTATCTGTCTTTTATCATAGAGACATTATACAGCATTGTGAGATGATCTGGCGGATTTAGTAGACACTTTGAAAAGTGTCATACTTCACGAAAGGCGACACCGGTCACGATCCCAGTGGCGTACGATCCTGTATCGATCCGAAGGACTTTGCCAGTCGGTGTGTCGTACTCAAGCGGCTCACCTTCTCGGCAGATCGTGTGTCCATGCACCGTGATATGGTCGTGAGAGAATCCCTGGATCTTTCGTCCCCAGTAGAGGGTCTCAGGATCCTGATACTCGAGAGGAACTCCAGGATCGACTGATCCGTGCGTCACCAGGAGGTTAAGAATCTCCCCGTCCCAATCAACCTTAGTCGGGTGCTCATAGTAGAGCGGAAGACCATTCAACCATCCCCAACGATTTGTGTCACTGATAAATTGAAAATCCTCAGTGAATCCTCCGTTGTAAAGCCAAAGACGAAAGTCATGTCCGGAGTAGGCATCAAGGATCATTCGCTCATGATTGCCCATGAGGCATATCGCCGACTTGATTCCCCACTTCTTAGGATCGGTACACATGCTATAAACGATCGTTAACACG
>Ga0129345_1000921_pt1 | contig 11045 bp, 14 predicted proteins | sample CPBDNA_FD_94425 | JGI IMG/M metagenome (GOLD analysis project Ga0129345, IMG submission 94425) | Freshwater to marine salinity gradient microbial communities from Chesapeake Bay, USA - CPBay_Sum_20_0.8_DNA | ecosystem: Environmental > Aquatic > Marine > Coastal | place: USA: Chesapeake Bay...
CATACATTAGCAAGGAAGTTGTCGAACTGAGCCTGAGTCAAAGCAGAAGCAAGTGGAAGGTACTCACCACCTCTGTTGATGATAGACCATCTTACACCACCGTTCATGTCAGAAAGACCACCTACTTGAGAAGTCCACTGAGCTTGGTTTGAGAACAACATCTGCTTCTCCATCTGACGAAGGAATCGCTGTACCATCAAGTCCAACTGAGCATCTCCCCAGAACTTGTCCTTGTAGTAGATACGAGACTTGATGTTCTCTCTTCGAGAAGCCAAGTAAGTATCACGCTTAACAGCAGAGTAGTTGTAAATCAACTCTGGGAACTCATATAGTGGAGACTTTCCGTCAGAGTAGAAGTTTGGAGAACTGTCTCCCAATACCTTAACGTAAGTTCCAGCAGTAGAGAACGCAGTGTTCATTTGAGCAAGAGTAGACTCAGTTGCCTCCAAAGTAATAGAACCTGGAGTAGCTGCGATTACTTTACCTGATACACTGTGGTCAGCAGCAACTACAACGTCACCAACACGGAAAGTGTCAACTGGTGCAGGAGGAGTTCCCTGTGGCTGAAGTGTAAGAACAAGTGTGTTACCAACGATTGCGCCTGAAGCAACTTGAGCAATAACGTGTCCACGACCCATTACTGATTTCTCGTACTTGTCAGTATCGAACTGCTTACCGCCTCCGAAAGGCATATTCAAGATGTTAACGATCATTCCGAACTTGTTATAACCTCCTGAAAGGTCATACACGTTACGGAAATCGTTACGATCAGACAATGACCGAATAGTCAAGTTGTCTGCTACGTTTAAAGGGCTATTTTGTGCCATTTTAGATTTCTTTTAAATTCTTATCAAAGAGTTATATTCCCTCCATTAACCCCTCTTCTTCCTGCGGCATCGCCTCTTGCCTTCAAGTATGCGTTGTAATCATTCGTTCTGCCTCCTACTCTTGTGGTTTTTAAACCCGTTCTTTTCGGTGCAGCACGTTTAACAAACTCTGCCGTTTGACCTTTCACTTTGCCCTGTTGAACTTTATTCTGAAGGACATCCTTCTTGAATAGTTCCCACGCAGCAAAGTCAAACATCTTGTTGACATTCACAGTACCATCAGCATTGATGAAACCTATTTTACCAGAGACCACATGGTCATGGATTTGCTTGGTCATGTCTTCGGTGAGATTTAAACCGTAATAACCTTTGCCAACCATAGACTTTGTAAGCCCCACAAATTTTTCGTGATTCTGTTTCTGTAACTCTTGAGTCTTTCTCTGCTGTTCTGCCGACTGCTGAGAATTATCAAATGCAACATTCTTGATTCTCTCCTCTTGCTCTGCTTTCAACTCTGCTCTCATTTTACGAGCCTCCATCTTTCTTTGAACCGGAGAAAGGTCTTCAAACCTATCCATCTCGTATTCTAGCTCCTCTTCTGTAAGGTCTAGTCTTTTAATAGACATCTCATACAGTTTCTTGTCAGGCATAGAGTCGTAGTCTTTATCTAACTCAAAAGACTTTAGATACTCTCTAAAGCTACCATTGCCAGACTGCTTGAACTTCAAATACCCATCAATCAATGGGTCTTGTAGAACAGCTTCTGCTTGTGCAACCTTCTGCTGCATTTCTTGCAACTGTTGCTCGTTGTTCTGAGGAGCAGGTTCGTTTTCAGATTTTGTCTCTTCTACAGAAAAGGGGTCTTTCAGCATATCCTCTTGTTGAGACTTAGCCGCAGACTCCTCTTCTTCTTTTAGAGCAATCTCCCAAGCATCCTCATCAGACAACTCAGAGTTTCCTTCACGAGCCTTAACCTCATCAATCTTTTTGAGGTCTTCAATAGCTTGTTCTCTTTTAGCAGAAAGCGTCTCCTCTTTGAGTTTTTCAATATCCTCAGTAAGGTCAGACTCTTCCTTTCCAGGGTTGTCAGCCATCAGCTTGTCAAGAATCTCTTTCTCTTCTGATTCCTCAAGAGATACTTCAACATCATAATTCAAAGAACCTTGTTCCTCTACTTGCTCCGTGTTTTCGCTGTTATTTTCAACAGCTTCATTTCCTTGTAATTCTTCCATACTACAAAACTATATATTATTTCATTGATTTACAACACTATACACCCTGACCGTCAAGTCCTTCTTCTTGACGTTGCCTATCTGCGATTATTTTAGCTTCTTGGTCAGCAACAGGCTGCATCGATTTCTGTCTGAGTTTAGCTTCTTCTCTAGCGTTTCTTCCAGCTTCAGCCATCTCTTGCTGATTCATTGCAAACTGTCTTTGTCTCTCGGATTCAGCTTGTTGCTGCAACATCATCATTTGCTGTTGCTGCTCTTGCTTCATCTTACGCTTCTTAATCTTGATTGACATCTTGTCTTTTAACTCAGTATATGTACGTGCAGTTTCAAGTTCAATGTAGTCATCCCAATCAAATCCTGTCTTATCTGCATTCTGAGCCATAGCCTGAGCAATGGTCAAGAGTCTTTGTCTAGACTGATCGTCTATAACATCTTCAATCTCAACCTTTACCATAAGGTCTTCTAGTTGAAACTCTCTTGTGTTCTTAAAGAACTTAACCGCATCCTCTGACAACATGATGTCAGCAGCTTCCTCACCATCCATATCCATCAACATAATCTTAGACTTATTGAGTAAATACTGTAGGAAGTAAGTATAGTAGGTCATAAACCCATCATAGAATGTTGCCATCCCTAGTTGGTTCTGACTGATAGACTGTTGCTGTGATCCGTAACCCACATAGCTTGTCAATTGACCCATAGATACTTTGGAGGCGTTGATGATTTCTTTCATCATTCTCTCTTTCTCTTGAATCAACTGAGTGTATCGGATTACATTCTGGTCAAGCGTCATATCAATCGTCTCAACCATTCTCTGTCCGTCAAGTACGTTAGGGTCTTCGCCATCCGAACCATCAGTAACGTGCATACCATACTTTTTCAAGTTGGCTACAAGCTCTCTAACAGTATCTCCCTCACCAATCTTGTGTCCGTTAATCAAGTAAACTTTACCAAGGTCTTTCCCTATGTTCTGACGGATTTTGTACTCATATGCATCGATGTCATCCTGTAGCTTCTTCATTCTGTCTACAACAGAGCGATTCATTCCCATCATCATGTTAGGGATAAAACATCTTACAGGGAGCATTGGTCTACTTGGGTCCATAGAATCATAAACCACATTGTAGTCTTGACCGTAATCCGTAATAATTGCATTTCCTATTAGTGTTGCCCTATCTATTCTCAAGTAAGTGTATCGCTCTGAATCATTGCCGTGAATAGGGGCTGCTTCTTTTCCCTCTTTCTTGCCCTTCTTCATTTTCTTATCCTCCGGAACTTCCGTCAACCAGAATCCAGTAACTACTGCCACTTGTCTGTAGTTGTTTCCGTTAGGACCTCCCCACCAATTGAAACCTACATCTGTTCCGTTAGATCCGTTGTAGTGATTTAGTAATTCAAATCCGATACCAGGATCAGCGATAGACATGTCTTTTACAAGCTCTCTTTCTTCATCAGAAAGGTCATACCTGTAATAGATTTCCTCTGGAGTCATAAAAGAAACCCAGCCTACAAATTCTGCTTTTTCATTGTAGTCTGAGTCATTGCCAAAATCAAGAATAAGATTGTATGGAGGGATAACTTCTGTGTATGGTCTGCCGTGCATCTCGTCTACGTACACTCCGCAGTAACGCCCAATTGCACAATCGGTAAAGGCTTTCATCATCGTATCCTTTAACCTATTCCTTGTGACTATATCGTTAATCAAGTCTAACCCATACTCCTCCATTTCATCAATGGGAGACTTCAATGCTCTTTCAACAGCCTCATCCATATCTACATCGTTTCCAATGCCTTCTGGGAAGAAGCCCATACCAAACTTTTCTTGTGTGTTATTGAAAAACTCAGATAGGTCTTTCTTTAACTTTATCAGTCTTACCTTCTCCATCTTTTTTGAAATCTTCGATGGATTAAGACTTTCAATTGAAATTTTGGAAGAGTTGATAATCTTTCTGATTCCTCCTCGCATATACTCCATCAACTCAAATACCTGCTCTCCCTTCACGTAAGGTGCAGGAAGCTCACCTCCTTTCTCATCTTCTGTCAGATACGCAAAGTTGAAGTTCTCCTGCGTACCCATAAAGTACCTATAGTTGTTGATGATTTGGTCAACAGGTGTCATCTCAGCCCAACGCTTGACACCCTCTTTTCCATCCCGTCTTACTTCGTCTGTGTTAGCAGCTATGTTATAATGGGCTGATATGAATCGGACATTCTGAGCGTACCAGTTTTCCAGACTACCGTACTTCTTTTCTATTTCTTTTTTGTCAAAATAGCTGTCCGGTCGATCGTAAACTATATCTAAGCTGTGACTATTGTCCAGTATCATCTGTTGCGAATTTTATTGAAGGAAACGGAAGCTCAACTGCTCTTCCGTCTAAGTCTCTTATTATAATTGCGTATGTGGTCAATCCGTTATTTATATCACCCTTGTATCCGACAGCCAAAAAGTTGCCCGTCTTAGTGTTCCCATCTCTTCCTACCCACCTTACTTTCCTATCCTTTAACCCCTTGTGTTCCATGTAGCTACACCCCTTTTAACAGGATGTTCTTCTCCAACTTCAAATATCGGGATTTTTTGCCACTTTGTTACACGCCTCCCCCTTTCGTCCGTTGTGACATAACTTACCTCCTTGTATTTGACTGATTTCTTTTTGTTTGATTTCTTGTATTCATCCCTATCAAAGAGTTCGCAAGATACCAAAGCATCCAAAAGGTCGGTGTTACTTACATGGAAATCAGGTAGTTGGTTGATTATATCCAAAAACCATATCTTATCACAGTGGTTCCTCAGGTACTCAAAGAAGAAGTTGTATATAGTATCTCTGTTCCATTTGTCTTTATGGAATCCCTTTGCTGCCTTTCTATCAAAAGACTTGCTTCCTGTTATTATTGGTTGGTTAGCCAAGAAAGACCAAGTTCCAAATTGTCTGTACTGATCCATCAACACCCTACCCTCGTTTCTCTCTACCATGTTCTTACAGTTGTTATAGTACTTCTGCAATAGCATGGTTTCTTGGTATATCGTGATGGGGTCGTTTGTTCTTCGTTGATAGAATGCAACGTATTCTTGTGTGCTTGGACGCTTAACTATCGTGGAATGAACAGAACGCTTACCTGTTTTCAAAGCTTTCTTCGTATCCATATCTGACGTATCCACCATTGGGATGGGGTCAGTTCCAGCCCTATACTCTTCTCCTCCAACAGGATGTTCAAGTATCGTGAAGACTCCTTTACTATTAGCAACAGCAACCACCCTGTCTCCATTCTCTACAAGATCGTAGTTGTTTACTGGTCTTGGCTCCGCAACTATCTTTTTCTTTTGGGCATTTATCTTTGGTAGAATGTCTTCCGGTATTATACCGACATTGTTCATTTCAAAGATGTCATCTATCTCGACTGGATAAGACTTAACGAAACCAATATAGTCTCGCTTGTCATCTGACCTGTCAAGGTATTCCCTACGTTTCTTAATCCACTCTGCGGCTCCTTCTTTGTCAGACCAACCATTCGGACAGAAGTTGTAGAATCTACCTGTCATCTGCCCCTTGTCATCAAACTCAGGCGCACGGCTTATACCCATGGTACCAGGTATGAATACTGTACGGACATTCAGGGACTCTGCCTCTTTCCACATCATTTCCGCCTCCTTGATTCCAGACTCAGACACGATGCCTGCCGAACCACCAAAGACAACTGGTGCAATCTTCTCAAAGTCATCCATCAGACAAGCTTGAATAGACTGACGCACTTCTGATGCAAAGTCATGTAGGAATAACTCATCAATGAATGCATGAGCAGCACGTTCAGATTCAAAGTTGGCTGCATCCTTACGGCTATCGCTTGTTTGCCTTGCAAGGATGTTGGACATATTATTTGTGGTCTGCCCTGTGTGGTCTTTGATGTCAATGGTCATATAACCGGTAAGCCTCTGCGACTTCTTCTCTGGTCGTATCCACTCATCAAAGTTTTCATATGCAACCGCAACCTTCTCGTTGAATAACTTTTCGGTCTTACTGCGATTGTTTGATGTCAATAAGGATGTGGATCCGGGTGATGTAAGAGCTTTCCATAGTGCCACTCCTGCACCAAAAAGCGCAGATAGACCTATGCCTCTTCTCTTATAAATACAGAGGTCTTGCCCTAGCCTGGTAGCCTCATAGTATTCGTCAATCACCCATTCATCCACATCCCTCCACCAAGGGTGGATTTTCTCTCCTCTCGGAGTCTTAATCTTAATCTGTGTGAGATAGAAGTAGTGAAGCCCTTTAAGACCTTTATATCCTTCTACCCATCTTTCCTGCTCTTTCAACCACCATTTAGCTTCTTCAGCTTTGGTCATTTTAGGCTTGCCCTCCCAAACAAACTTAGCCTTCTTTGGCTTCCCGTTGATTATTATTTCCGGTCCTTTCTTTGACTTCATGCAGATACAATGGTTAATTACAAAACTACTTATTTTATTTTGGTGTTTATATTTTTATGCTATATTGCCGACCAAACAAACCGGGGGAGGTTTTTTGGTGGGGTATTTATTGTTACATTTGTATATTCCTTTCCTTTCTCCTTCCTTGGGGTGACACTTTCGGGTGTTGCCCCTGCTTTTTTAAAAAAAAACATGAAGATAGAATTAAGGAAACCAACTCAGTACGAACAGAGAATCTGTAAGGTATTTGCAGAAGAGTGTGCAGTATCAAACAGTAAGGAGTATTCAAGGAGGAATCAAGGCAACCTAGAAAAGGTTATTCAAGACATTTACTACGGTAAAATAGCGGAGGTTTTAGTACATGACTACTTGGTGTCTAAAAGAAAGAATCCTTCTGCTCCTGACTTTATGATATACGATTCAATGACAAAAAGCTTTGACGCAGACATAAAGGTTCATACAAAGAAGATACATGTCAAGTCTTGTATGGACGGATCAAGCTTTCCAAATAGCTGGCTGTTTCAACCTAACGACCCAATTATAAAGAACAAATCTGACGATGATATATTGGCTTTGGTGGTTCTGTCAAACAAACCGTACATGTATTTCAGAACCATCAAACAAAGTAAATTAAGGAAGCCCTTGAAGACCTCTTTGGACAAAGTAGTAATCTACGAAAGGGATATTCCGTAAATTCGTGATATGGCAAACAAAAGAATGAGGCTATCTGCTGAAGAGGTGGACCTTATAAACGAGCATAGAGGAACACACGTTTCAAACATTAACGGCAACACCGCACTTGATATTCATCTGGCTGAACGTGGCATTGATAAGGATGATGTTGTTAGTGTCAAGCATTGGCAAAGTGCATCTGGAGAGTTCAGGTTCTCAGTTGTAACCAAGAGTGGAGGATTAACCTCTAAGGTTGTAGAAGAAACATTTGAACCGATATTAGAAGAACTGAGAGAATATTCCCCTACTTTCACTCCGTTCAAAAGACAATACCTACTAGATCCTCACTGCTTGGTGCTAGACCCGTCTGATATACACGTAGGCAAGTTGGCTTCCATAGAAGAAACAGGTCAATCCTACGATATACAGACGGCAGTCAGCCAAGTAGATGAGGGTATTGATGGGATTATCGCTAAGACTTCTGGGTTCGGCATAGACAAGATATTATTTGTTATCGGCAATGATGTCCTTCACACTGACACAGTAAAGAGAACCACGACAAGCGGAACGCATCAAGATACATCTGGAACCTGGGGTCAAGCATTTACAGCAGCAAAGAACATGTATGTTAGGGCTATTGAAAGACTTCTTCCAGTAGCAGACGTTCATGTCATATTCAATCCATCAAACCACGACTACATGTCAGGATGGATGTTGGCACAGACACTAGAGGCATACTTCAGGAACAGTGTCAACGTGACGTTTGACGTTAGTATAGCCCACCGTAAGTACACCTCTTATGGGGTAAACCTTATCGGAACCAATCATGGCGATGGAGCAAAGCTTGATAAACTTCCGTTGATTATGGCTCAAGAAGCACCAGAGCTTTGGGTCAATTGTGATAAGCGGTACATATACTGCCACCACATACATCATAAGCAGACCCACAAGTTTATGTCAGGAAAGGACTATATAGGCGTTACTGTAGAGTATCTTAGAACGCCTAGTGCTTCAGACTCTTGGCATCATAGGAACGGATACGTTGGGGCTAAGAAGGCAATAGAAGCCTTTGTACACAGTAAGAAACATGGGCAAGTAGCCCGTATAACACACAACCTATGAATTTCAAAAGGATTGTTGAAGAAATAAAGCTTACTATTTATCTCGTTTTGTTTGCTACTGTAATACTTACGTTTATAGCAGTTCTAGGTACTGGAGCATACGAACTATATAACGCACTATGAAAATAAATATCGACCCTAAGAAAAAGAAGATCGTAATCCGTTACGGACTGAAAGACTCTATGAAGAAGGTTCTTGAGAAGAGTCAGAAGCTTGCTGATTCTCTTCCTGAGTATCTTCTGAAGATCGGTCTAGATGGAAAGTATAAGAAAGGTAAAGGAAGTCAAGACGGATAATATCTGAGTACTTCCTTACCACAATTCCATTCACGCAGTCTTCTGCTTCTGGATACTCGTTAACACGCTTAACCATATTGGTTATAACCCTAGATATGTCAGCCCTTGATGGGGTTGTTCCTCCCCACAGTTCTTTTAGTTGCTTGTTTGAACGGATTATAGACTTAACAAAGTTAAAATCCATTGCCTCTAAGAAAGCTTCTGCTATATTTGTATCCATGACGGCAATATTACAAAAAAACTTCCTTTGGTTTGCTCCTGGTACTGTTTTTAACTTAAAACAGCACAAACAACGTGAAGACTTAGAGATCTTTGTGTGCAAGGACCTCGACCATAGAGGCAAAGAGTTTTGGCTCTCCAAGGGATTTGTTCTTGGAGAATTTGATAAAGACTACACTCCGTTATGTTGGAGTAAAGACTTATTCTTTATTCTCTGACAACTTAGGCTTCTCAGTCCAGTAAACCGCTTTAGGCTCCGCTACCGGAACTTCAGCAGTATTTCTATATACCGTCCTATCACAACCCAAAAAGCCATCAAAGAATTTTTCACCGTCACTGAATAACACATCCTTGTGTATTTCAGGTCTGATTACGGAAACTAAATTCCATTCATTAATCATAGCATTTTGCTTTAAACACGATGCTAAGATACTGATTTTAAATTAATTAAGGATTTTCTGTCTAAGCATATGAATGATCTCCTCGTTCTCTGGGTATATGCTCATGCTCTTCTTGTCTCCAAATTCCCATTGCTGATGACACTCCAAACACAGAATGTTGATGTTGTCCTTGTCGTGTCTGAATGCAGGATGCGCCCCCTTGCTCAGTATGTGAGAGAACATGTATCGCTCCCACTTATCCCCTAAGTCTTTGTGGCAATTCTCACAGTAGTGAAACCTTTCAGCCCATATCTCCTTGTAGAAGTTGGTATCCAGGTCTATCTTGGCTTTCACATCTTTTGACGGACCAAGTTTCTTGTAAGTCTTTGCAGCACATCGCTTACATCGACCTTTGCTCCAGATGTAGTCCTCTTGACCACACTCCTTACAGGTTTTTTTCTTTCTAGGTATCATAACAAAAACAGGGGTCAGACTAAAGACCCCTGCCAAAACAAAACATGAAAACATTTAGCAAGCCGACTGAAGCGTCAAGGCTCCCGGAATGAGTTCCACAAATATATGTATTATTCTTTATCGGTATCATAATTCTTGTACCTAATATTCATGGGTCTATCATTCATTTTGTCGATGAATCTTTTTTTAGCCAGTACCGGATCTTTATCAGGATCAATGTAAATACAAGTGCTGTTATCAATTTTAACCTTTTGAAGTTTCGTAAGGTCTGGGGAGGTCTTTTCGGCAAGTTCTATAGCTTTCCTATGCTGCGCCTTTAACTCATCCAACCTAACGGCTCCTTCCTTCTTCTTTGTGTCTTCCTTGTTCATAATCAATAGCTGTTGTAATATAAGAAACTTTTTCTAAATTCGGCATCATGTTGATACGACACGCAAAGATAACAGAAGGATACGAAATAGAGTCTCTAGTGAAACTTTGTGCGGAAGATTCTGAGGGCATGATGATTACCCCAGAGGAAGCAAACGGAAGGATATCTCAATCAATGATCAGTGGGTTTACACACACCATGGTCGTGGAGGTTGATGGTAAGATAGTAGGAGTCGTTATGGGAACCATGGGGATGACCAAATCATCTGCTCACAATATGGAGATTGCTATGTGTATGCATCCTGACTTCAGAGGGCATGGAATTGGCACTCAATTGATGGGGATTTTTGTAAATGAGTTCTCGTATATGAATATGATTGCTGAAGTTTCTGAGTCTAACGATGTGATTATCAAGCTGTTACAGGGGCTGAACTTCAAAGAGGTTGGCAGAATACCTAAGGGGGTGCGAGGAAAAGACGAATACAAAGACAAAATAATACTGTTTTACTATGGATGAAAAGACTTTAAGAGATGAGATTGCAATGAGCCTAGAGGCTGCGGCTATACCAATGCCTAAAGACCCAGAAGGTATGAGGGCGGTCTGTGAGAAGCTTGGCATTGAGGTGGACTTCAATGACACTCTCAAGTCTATAGAGCTTGGATTAAAGTATCAGGCGGTAATGCGATACAGGTACGCTGACATAATGCTAAAGGAAAGAAAGAGTGGAGAGGATACCTCTGAGTGAGCTAAAAAAAAGGTTAGCTCCATTTCGGAACTACGACAATGAAATAAAGGTATCTCCAGCGGAGAAAGTGACTGATGTATCAAAATTCATAGATACACACATATCAATGCTAGAGGGTAACCCAGGCAATAGGACCTTCCTACCGTACTACGAAAGGCTGCTTATACTGCTGAAGGTGCTTGAGTCCGGTTTACTTTCTTAAACCGCTTTGGGTCTATCGCCTCGCACTTGGCAATTATCTGATCACAGATTCTTTTATTCCTAGCTTTTTCTTCTACGCTTGTGTTCA
>Ga0129345_1000922_pt1 | contig 11038 bp, 17 predicted proteins | sample CPBDNA_FD_94425 | JGI IMG/M metagenome (GOLD analysis project Ga0129345, IMG submission 94425) | Freshwater to marine salinity gradient microbial communities from Chesapeake Bay, USA - CPBay_Sum_20_0.8_DNA | ecosystem: Environmental > Aquatic > Marine > Coastal | place: USA: Chesapeake Bay...
CGCCAATGCCGTCTGCACGTCGAGCAGCATCACCGGCACCGCTGGCGAACTGATCACCGCTGACGCTACGTTCGAACTTATCAGCTAAGCGGAGGCCCGCATGGCTGGAGTAGCTACAGGCGTAACGATCACGCTGCCGAGCGGCAGCCTGTCTGAGGTTGCAAGCGTGCGGGCCAGCAAGGGCGGCTTCAGTATCGGCTACAGCTCGACTTACAATCCCAACGCTGGCACGCTGACGCTGACCAGCTATGACGACCCAGGAGCGACAATCGGCGTCCGCGGGCCAATCAGCATCACAGGAAACAACATTAACTTTACCTTTCCGCAAAGTTATGTCGAGCGAGTTGACACCTCGGCTAATACAAGGGGTGTGGTCACGTATACAACGACCGTGAAACTCATCGACACCGGAAGCTGACAAATGAGCGAACTGCTGAAGAAGATCAAAGCCGCGGACAAGAAGAACCTTTTGCCCGTCGAGGTGCCAGAGTGGGGGCTGACTGTTTGGATTAAACAGCTCACAGTGGGCGAGCGTGATTCGTTTGAGGCTGAAGCGTTTGCGGCCCGCAAGGGCGACGGCCTGATGGACAACCCTCGCAGCAAGTTTCTGGTGCGGACGCTGTGCGACGAGAGCGGCCAGCCGCTTTGCAAGCCAGAGGAGTTTGCAGAGCTGGCGGCCCTGAGCAGCAAGCCGATGGAGCGGCTTTTCGAGGAGGCCCAAAAGCACAATAGGCTGACCGATTCCGACGTTGAGGAACTAGCAAAAAACTAGCTGCCCGGCCGACGCGAATGTTTTTGTTTCGCTTGGCCGGGCACTTAGGAATGACTGTTGGTGAATTAGAGGACCGCATGACATCGGCCGAGCTGGCCGAGTGGATGGCACTTGATATGTACCACCAGCCGCTGCCGAACCCGTGGTATCAGACCGGTGTGCTCGCGTCAGCCACGCTGGCCCCGCACTGTGGCCGCGGCAAGGCACCCAAGGCCGAGGACTTCATGCCGCGTGCCAGGCTGCCGCAGTCGCCTGAGCAAATGTTGGCAGAGCTGTCTAAACTCAAGACGCTGACGGGGGGCTGAGATGGCAACTTCCGTTGGCCTTAACTTTCGCCTGACCGCTGCGGTGGACAAGTTTGAAGCATCCATGCGCGACGTCGAGAAGCGGCTAGGCGGCATCGAAAAAAGCAGCCGCCAGACAGCGACTGGCATGAAGTTGCTGGCTGGGATGGAAATAGGCAAAAGTCTACTGTCGGGGCTAAATAAGGTTTTCGATATCTTTAAGGCGGGAGTATCTAGCGTAACGTCGTTTACTTCAGCCGCGTCATCCACGGCCGACGCGATTGCCAAGCTAAGCGATGCCACTGGGGTTGCAGTGGAACCTTTGCAAGTGTTCCAGCAGCTAGCGACATACAACGGCATTTCTGGCGATAAGCTAGGCGAAGCCTTAAAGCGGATGACAAAGCGGCTTGCTGAAGCCAAGCTAGGTTTTGGTGAAGCCTTGCCAGCACTTGAACGGCTAGGCTTTAACATTGACCAGCTGGCATCCATGAGCCCAGAAGAGGCTTTTCTTAAGATTGGTGCAGCGATCGGCAGGTTGCCGCAAAAAGGCGAACAGGCTGCAACAGCATTTAAGATATTTTCTGATCAAGGCCTGGCAATGGTTCCAATGTTTGCGGACCTTGAAGCAAACGTATCTTCCCTGACAAGCGAAATGCTTAGCCTCGGACAAGTGTTGTCTAAGCAGCAAGTTGACAACATCGAGGCCATGAACGACTCATTTGAAAGAGTCAAGAAAACCGCCTTCTCTATTGGCACTCAGGTGCTGGCAAACTTCGCCCCCGCACTGACGGCCGCGAACGATGCGCTGATAGAACTGATCAAAAACTTTGAATATGACGGTGCCAAGGGCGGCCAAGCAATCGCCAATATGCTTTCTGATGCGTTGGTATCAGGTGCCAAGGTACTGCTGGATTGGGCCGAAACTGCGTCTAATGTTTTTATTACATTTGGTTCTGTGCTATTGAAGAGCGCAGAGCTGTTCCTGCGATTCGTTGCCGAGTTTGCTGGCGTTGCAGACTTGATATACCAGACGTTCGCACCGCTAACGCGGTTGATCACAGGCGGAATTGAAATACCGGAAGAAACTATCCGCAGCATACGTGAACTGGCTGATTCTGCTGGCGCGGCATCTGAAAGCCTGTGGGAAACAAAGGCGGACTTTAGTGGGATGCGTGCCACGCTGGACGAGATGGGAAACAGCGTCAAAGAGGCGGCCGCAAATGTCACAATGTTTGGCGTTGAGACTACGGCCTCTGCCGATACGATGGCGAACTGGATGGACGGCAGCTTCGATGCACAGACGGCAATGGGAGACTTGGCAAGCAGCTTGAGGGATGCAGCCGGAACCGTGCCGATTGACCTCAAGGCCCACGGTCGGGCCGCTTGGGAGGCGGCACAAGAAGCGAAAAACAACGCCACGGCTTTAGCACGGCTAAGTGGTGCCGCAGAGTTGGCTAGCAATGTCGTCGGTTTCCTGAGCGAGCCGACGAAAACAGTATCCGCGGGGATGCAGTGGCTTGTGGGTCACGTCAAAGACGTGGCGGCGGCGGCCGGATTCACAGAGGACAAGCTGCTTGAGCTTGCGCGAGCGGCTGACATTGCTAAGGGTTTCCGTACAGATCTTCTAGATGCGCACATGAAAGAGTGGGACCGGCGCGCAACTATGGTGCGAGACCGCCTTATAGCAAACGGAATGAACGCTTTTGATGCTCAATACCTGATGATGCAAGCCAGAAACGCTGAACTGCAGCGTGTTAACGGCATTCTTGACGTTGAGCAGGCAAATCATTTGAAAAATGTTGTTGGCCTTACAGTCAACACTGAAAACGCCGGTAAGGCTATTGCTGACGCTGGCAAAGTGTTAGGAAACAAGCTCAGCGGTGCTGCCACGACGGCAGCCGAGTGGGCCACCGCACTTGCAAAAGATGCTAGCGATTGGTTTGGCGGGTTATTAGGCGGCTTCGATTCCGCAGAAGGGCCGGACATCCCTGAGCCTGAGCAAACGCTGCCGGAGCTTGAAAAACAAACAACGACATTAGATGGCATTTTGGAAGCGGCTAGAGAGTTTGGCAGCAATTTCACTGTTGGGGTCATCGGCTAATGGGCCGCATCGAAATACACCCTCGAACATTCACCCGCTCCCGCAGCTCCACGCCAACGGCTGAGCGGCGATTCGTTGAGACGCCGGATGTTGCGGTCGAGGAACCTTTGCCTGCACTCGGAGAAGTGCACCCAGAGTTCGCAGCGATGACGTGCGTCAGTGTGACGGCCCGCAGCGGTTACCAAGGCGACCCGCAGCAGACAGAGTACACGATCCGTTACGAGAATGTGGTGCGATGAGCGTTAAAGACCCAAACCCGATCAACAGACCAGACGTCTGGTCACTCTCAGCCAGCGGCACGGTGGTCGATGCCACCACCTATTATGAGTCGAGCGACTTCGGCGAAACAATCAAGCAGATTGTCAATACTGCTGGCGATTCTCTGCAAGGCATAAAGCGGCGGCAGGGTGAGATAACGATGACCGTCAAGGGCAATCGAGCACAATCACCTTTTTCGCTCGCTACTGGTTTCGTCAATCGAGTAAATGCTAATCCGTGGGCCAACGGTGAGGCAAAGACGTGGCTGTGCACTGGCGTTTCTGCTCAGCAGCAAAGCGAACTTGTCGGAACGGAAATTCTTGAGTTCTGGTCAGTTAGCTTTTCGTTCTCCTATCGTGCCGACACCTGGGCAGCCCAAGCGGCGAACGTCGGGTTAAATGAGCTAGTCATAAAGTCGGGTTTCGGGACGATCAAAAGACGAATAACCATAGAAGACAACGACGGAAACGAAGTGCCGACGCCAAAGCCTTTGCCCTTAAATTCTGATGGCAGCTACAAGGGGGCAAATACGGTGGCGGATATACTACAGTTTGACGTTTATAGAACAGCAGATTTTGCCTCTCAATTCGGCAACCCGCCGACATAACAAATGGCAACGCTCTCATTACTACCGGCGACGTTAGACCTAGCGGTCACCCAGGGCGACGAGCTTGGATTTCTGCTGGACTTCTCAATCGACGTCACGAGTTACAGCTGGACGGCTATTGTCTACGAAACTACTCGCACGGTCAGCAGCCAGTTTCCCGGCGGCATCGACACCGCGGGCGACACGGCGGCGACGTTTACTGTGACTGAGGTAGACGCTGCGGCCGGGCAGATTAACCTGACGCTACAAGAGAGCGTGACAGCGGGGCTGAGTGAGACGCAAACCTACCGCTGGTACATGCGCGGCGTGGCACCTGGCACGGTAACGCGCACTTATGTTTCCGGGACGTTCTCGGTGAAGGCTGCATGAGCATAAATATCAGCGTTACGCCGCTCAACAGCGGCACACTGTCAGTAGACGGCACCGCGCAGCCAAATGTAACGGTAAGCGTAACGGGTGGCATCGGCCCGCCCGGCACAGACGTCGCCCTTGCGGCTGGCACCGGCATAGCCATAGCCCAATCCAACAACACTGCAACGATCAGCAGCACGCTTGCCATTCCCGACAACTTGGCTGACTTGTCAGACGTGGCGTTTGGCAACGTCACAACCGGGCAGGTGCTCGCCTACAACGGCACCGCATGGACTGCAGCGGCTGATAACGCTCTGACACTTTCAACGTCTGCCGGTTCTGATCTTGGCACTGCTGCCATTGGCACATCGGGCGAAGCCGCTCGGGCCGATCACGTTCACAATCTGCCGACGTTTGCTGAGATAACAAACGGCACGGCGACCGTCACTGGCAACCTGACGCTAAACGCCAGCACAGGCAGCGTCACGCTCAACGGTGGCACAGCAGGCGGTGCCAGCCTTACGCTCAACTGCGAGCAGAACACGCACGGCGTCACAATTCAAAGCCCGCCACACTCCGCAGGGGCAACCTACACGCTAACGCTTCCAACTTCTGCCGGTGCGGCCAATCAGGTGCTCCAGACTGACGGAAGCGGTTCGCTCTCATGGGCGAATCAGTCAGCCGGTGGCGGCGGCATCACCTGGGCGACTGAGCCAGCGGCCAGCAACTCGACCGGCAGTGCCGGTCAGATTGCCTACGGCAGTGGCTTTTTCTATTTGCACGATGGCACAGAATGGCGGCGAGCCGCGTTGTCGACGTTTGGCGTGGCAGAGACTTTCAGACTGCTCGCAGAAAACGGCGACACGTTGCTAACCGAGACGGGCGACACGTTCAACACCAGCGTTCCCGCAACGATTACGATAACTAGCCAACCGCAAAACGCGACGGCATCTGGTGGCACGGCATCATTCTCGGTGACGGCAACGGCCGACGATTCCTCCACGCTGTCGTACCAGTGGCAGGAGTTCACTGGTACGATCTGGGCAGACGTAACAGGCGGCACCAGCAGCACGCTTGCACTTGGCGGGCTGACCGCATCCGACAACGGCGAGCAGTACCGTGTTCAAGTCTCTTCACCAACAGCGGCAACCGTAACCAGCGATACGGCAACGCTCACTGTATCGACAGTTAGCACATGGACACAGTACGGCTCAGACATCGACGGAGTTGGGGCAGGTTACCTGAGCCCGGTGGCACTGAGCGGCTACGCTGAAAACGGCAGCGTTATGGTGGTTGGAGAAACTGGCAACGACTCGATCAGGGTTTTTGTAGACAACGGGACTGGGTGGAGCGAGTCAAGCAGCTCCAATTTTGCTCCGACACTTGTTGGCGGCATGGAGTCTATGCAGTACGGCGGGCATGTGTCAGTCAGCGGCGACGGGCTCACGTTGCTAGCTGGAGCCACAGGAGACTTCACTTCTCCTGTGTCGTCTGGTGCCTTCACGTTGCAGCTTCTGCAAAACAATTTGCCAGACGATAAGCAGAATGGCACTTGGGTCAGGCACATTAGCACCGACGCACTAGGCGCACGTTCAAAAATTAGTCGGAACGGGCAGTTTGTCGCGGGACAAACAAAGTTGGGATTTTATGGGCCGACTGGCGACGACTACAAGCTCGGCCTTTACGAGTTCGCCTCTAACAACCTGACTCAGGTTGCCAACGTGAGCGTCGGGACGAGCAAGTCGGCATGGCGCGTTGCCGTTTCCAGTGACGGTTCTGTGGTGGCGGCTACATACGCCGACGGCACCTATGCCTACGACGGTTCCGGTTACTACTACACCGGATGGGACTCCAACGGCGTCAAGGTTTACGAGTTCACTGGCACTGGTCTAGCCCAGCGTGGCTCGGCTATTGTTGCGACTGCTGCCGGTGATTCTTTTGCTTGGTCGATGGCAATATCAGACAACGGAAGCAGACTTGCGATAGGTGCTCCATACGGCGACGCTGGCGGCACCGACCGTGGCTATGTGCGAGTCTACAACTGGACAGGCTCGGCGTGGTCACAGCTTGGGAGCGACATAGCCGGTGTCAATAACTACGACTACGCGGGCTGGTCAGTAGACATTTCCAGCGACGGCAGCCGTGTAGTAGTCGGGCTTCGCGGTGCTGACACCAACGGCAGTAACTCTGGCGCGACTCGCATTTACGATTGGAGTGGGACTGATTGGGAGCAAGTTGGCAACGACATCGACGGCGCAGCGAGCAACGACTACAGCGGCAGCGATGTTGCCATTAGCGGAGACGGTGCAAGAGTAGCCATCGGTGCGCCAGGCAACGACGACGCCGGTGCTGATGCCGGACAGGTTAGGGTTTTCGAGGCCAGCTAGTGTTAGGCTGGAAGTAAAGGAGCACGCCCATGATCTCATCCGTTACTGTCACAACGTCACCGACTGAGGTGCTGGCCGCACCGACCGGCCGCCCTTACCAGTTTGTAGCCTTGAGTAATAACGGAGCCGAAACCGTCTGGCTTAAGGTGGTCGCTGGCGGTGATGCTGTAAGTGCCGCCAACGGCATCCAGTTAGCCGCTGGTGCCTCGTTTGTCGTCGATCAGGATAACCAGGCCCGCATGTTCAAGAGCGGCGTGACGGCCATCGTGGCGGCTAATACGACGACCCTAGGCGTGCAGGCGTTCTGATGGCAATCGGCTTCGTAGGCAAAGGCTTGGGCATGATGGCGGCAGTGGTGCCGCTCGGCGTTGTAACGCCACCAGCGTTTTTTGCCGCTGGTGATACCTACCGGCTGACGACCGAGGCCGGAGACGCGATCAAGACAGAAACCGGCGACTACCTAGAACGACACTTTTACAGCCTTGCCACCGAGGCGGGCGACCGACTCCTGACTGAAGACTCCCAATTACTGGAGGTGTGATAAATGGCCGATGTGAAAATCAGTGAGCTGACGCTGGCGGCTGCCGCTGGCGACTCTGTGGTTCCCGCGAGCAATGCGGCTGGGAGCGCGACGAATAAGGTGACGCTCTTGAGCGTAGCGAACCTTGCCACCCCGGCAAACATCGGGGCCGTGGCGAGCGATACCACAGGCATCACAGGGGCCGACGCAATCGCGAATGCCGTCAGCTTGACGCAAGCTGAATACGATGCCATCACCCCCTCGGCTTCGACTCTTTATGTGATCACGGAGTAAGCATGGCCATCAAGCTCTCTACCGGAGACATTTCCGCTTTATATTTAGGCTCGACTGCCGTCTCGGCGGCGTATCTGGGCAGCACCAGCGTCTGGAGTGCTGGTGGTGGGGCGTTTGACCCGACAACTATTGCCGGGCTGGAAATGTGGTATGACGCAAGCGACTCCAGCACGCTTTACGACGCCACCTCTGGCGGCTCGCTGGTGGCAGCTGATGGAGTGGTCGCTAGGTGGGAGGACAAGTCGGGCAACAGTCGCCACGCGACAAGCGCATCTGCTGGCCCGACGCGCAAATCGTCCGTCCACAACGGGCTAGACGTGTTGCAGTTCGGCAGCGGAAAGCAATTTACAATACCTAGCCAAGCAATCCCAAACAGTCACACACTCTTCGCTGTTTGGGATAGAGCGACTTCAAACAACAACGCGGTGACGCTCGCTGCGTCCGACTTGTCGCGATATTCGCATTGGTGGCAGCCAAGCGGTTACATCAACACCAAAACAAACACCAGTTATGTTGACTGGACCAGAACCTATGACAGCGGCATTCTGGCCATAACGGAAATACGTAACGCGACTACCTCAACATCGCTGCGGAAAAACGGTACTGCGTTGCAGACGATTGCGAGCGGCGCCGGTATTACAAGCGCATCCTCTGGGTCTTACGACTCAATTTCGGCTGGCTATCACGATGGCAATATCTGCGAAATCCTGTTTTATTCAGCCGCGCTTTCTGACGCTGACCGGGATTCTGTTGAGGCGTACCTTATCGCCAAGTGGGGCATCGCGTAACAGGCAAACCGGAGCGTCCTCTTGTAGCACGAAAGGCCCGCGGTGACACTAATCCACGTTCGCACCCTGGCCCGTGCCGTGTTCTATCCGCTGCTCGCGTTAATCGTCGGCCTGGGCCTCGGCTTTCGTGCCTACCCCGAAATCGTCGGTCACAAAGTCTGGCTGATCTCTTGGGCTTATCAAAGCATATTTCACCCGCCGGAATATAACGCCCAGGCCGTTACTTGGATCGCACGTCAGCGGCTGCTCGGATGGTATGAAGGCGTTCCGGGCTTTCGCATACTCGACTGGCGGGAGTACGGCGAGGAGGGTCGAGACTTTCTTATTGAGTTCATAGACCGCGACGGCAAAACGGTGGTGAAAAAAAAGCGGGTCTGGGTCCGCTGGAAGCTGTGGACCCAAAATAACGGCGAGGACATCATCTACCAAGGGCAGCCTGCCGCTGACGACTCGCTGGTTGTGACGGTCGAGGATGTAAAATGAGATCATTATGGATCATCGGCGCGACGATAGCCGCCTTCGTAGCAACAACGATGGTGAGGGACGAGGACCGCGACAAGCTGCCGCCGTGGGTGGCGAAGCTTCTCGGGCGATGACACGAGAGCAGCTGCTGGCGAATGGCCGCTGCTGTCACCTTGGCTGCAAAGAGTGCCCTTATGGATAAAGTCGTCTTTGACGAGCAGTCAGCGGCCCGAATTGCGGCGGCCGTGAAGTGGGTTGAGCAATATTCGCTCGACGAAAGCACCGATCAAAATCTGGAGGACGATTCGTCCGCTGATTCAGCCGCCAGGACAGTCATTCGCGGGACGTTCTCTGGTGAATGGGCGAAGAACACCGCAAAGGATGTTTCTTTCACCGCAGACAATGGCGACAGCGGCACCAAGGCCGACGTCTACAATTACTTCGCGGACGTTGGCGAGAGCGGCGCAACCTCGGCCTGCTGCATCATCCAGGCGGGCAGCGAGTGGATTCTCATTGCAGCGGAGTGCGGCTGATGTTCTTTGGTTGTTTGCCGTGCTGTGGGGGTGGCACCAGTTGCTTTCGGTATAGTTACAACGACAGACCGTCACAGCTAGTGTTCACCTTGTCAGCAAATGAGGAATCAGGACAACCGTGGGTTGACACATCTCAAACGGTTACTGACCCGAATGGCGTTTTTGGAGAAATGACAAAACGGGCAACAATTACATTTCCTCAGATGAGTGAGACGATCGTTGTAAACCTGCAAGATTTAGGAACGCACACTGGTTCTTTTCCGGCGATTCAGGGCAATTTTTTGCGTGTAGATTTGCCAAATAAATCCTCTGTTGAAGCGGGGTATTGCACTATCACAGCGAGAGCCTGGCAGAATGCGTTCACCCTACAAGGTGAAGACGGGAGTGATGCTTACACAGGCTATGCCTATGAAAGGAGAGAAGTTCTGGCGACGGTCGATCTTAGTGGTGATATTTCTAGAGTAACCGTTGTTAAACAGTGGACTGGCATGGGCTACAGATACGGACTGGGTGGAGATAATAGACCATTGGAAAGAATCACAACGACGTTTTCTTCACCGAGCACTCCTGCACCGTGCAAAAATTTTGACACAAACTTCCAACAAACAAATAGCGAAACGAGCCAGGGTGGTTTTTATCAGGACTTGATAGGAAATGATGGACAGTTTTGCTTGATTCCTGAATATGATGGTTTAACTGCTGCGCCCAATGTCGGTGACGAGTATGGGTACATGGTCGGCTTCATTTCGGGCTGTGTAAGGAAATGGTTTGGGTATCAGCTTCGAGTTGCCAGTTCAAATGTCAATCTGGACGTCAGTTTTCAATGAGTTGCAAGTTTGTTTTTTATATGCAAGGCGGCTGCCAAGTGGCTAAGTGCATTTCTTGCGGACGTGTTGTTCGTGGTGCCTCCAAAAACATCTTGGCGATTTGCAGAAACGATTTTGCCCGCACGCAGGATATAAAGCCCGGCCTCGGTGACCGAGTTGCCGCTGGCCTTGCTGCTGTCGGTATTACAAAGGAACGATTCAGCAAGTTGGTCGGCCGTGACTGCGGCTGTGCGAAACGTCAGGCGGCACTCAATGCCATCGGGCAAAAGGTGACAGACTTTCTGCGGGGCACTGATGGCAAAAAACTGGACGATCAAACGCATTGAGCCGGGCGTGCATCGCGTCGAGTTTGGCGGCGTGAACTACCCGCAGCTGTGGGCCTTCCTGTCGTCGGACTGGCATTGGGATAATCCTAAAGCCCGGCTCGATCTAATCGAGCGCGACTTACGGCAAGCCAAGAAGGTCGGCGGCTGTGTTATCTCGGCCGGTGATTTCTTCTGTGCGATGCAAGGCAAGTATGACAAGCGGAGCAGTAAGGACGATCTGCGGCCCGAGCACGCTGGCGGCAGCTACCTTGATCGGCTCGTTGACACCGCCGCGGAGTTCCTGACGCCATACGCAGACGTCATGGGATTGATGACTCTCGGCAACCATGAAACGTCGATATATGGCAGGCACGAGACGTGCCTGATCACTCGGCTTGTCGAGCGTCTGCGGCTCGCTGGCAGCGATTGCAAAGTCGGCGGTTACAACGGTTGGGTGCAGTTCCTTGGCCGCAGCAAGAGCGGCGTAGCCTCGGCTCAATGGAAGCTCTACTACCACCATGGCAGCGGCGGCGATTCGCCCGTGACCCA
>Ga0129345_1000923_pt1 | contig 11034 bp, 10 predicted proteins | sample CPBDNA_FD_94425 | JGI IMG/M metagenome (GOLD analysis project Ga0129345, IMG submission 94425) | Freshwater to marine salinity gradient microbial communities from Chesapeake Bay, USA - CPBay_Sum_20_0.8_DNA | ecosystem: Environmental > Aquatic > Marine > Coastal | place: USA: Chesapeake Bay...
GCGTCGGGAACCCTCGCCAAAAGTTCGAATGGGTCTTCAACAGATTGGATTTATTTTGCTTGTGACGCTGATTATTCTGGTCACTTTTAACGATATTCTCAGAGTTCTGGGATAAACAAAGCTCCAATGAAGATTTCTAAGCAAGGATATTCTACTATTGCCGTTGTGCTGCTCGGCTCGGCTCTTTTTGCCATGATTGCCACGTTGCTACCGGCATGGTTCTCATGGGCAATATGGAGCATATTATTCCTTGTAAGCTTTGTGGTCATCTTTTTTTTCCGGGATCCAGAGCGGGTCATTCCTGTGGGAGAGGAGTTGATTCTAGCACCCGCCGATGGTAAAATTGTTTCAATCCGGATGGAGCATGAACCAGATTACTTTCAAAAAGAGGTGCGATGCATCAGCATATTTTTATCTCCGCTGGATGTTCATATCAACCGAGTTCCAGTGTCGGGAGTCGTTGATTACGTACGTTACTATCCCGGGAAGTTTTTGATGGCCTGGAAGGAGGAAGCTTCACTTGAAAATGAACGGGCACACTTTGGAATCACCCATCCGGGAGGAATTCGGGTCATGTTTAAACAGATCACCGGATTTCTGGCCCGCCGTATTGTGTATGAACTAAAGGAGGGAGATACGGTACAAAGTGGGGATCGATTTGGTTTGATGAAATTCAGTTCCAGAATGGATGTGCTTCTGCCGGCAGATATTGAGATCAGAGTACAGGAGGGGGATCGTACTGTGGCAGGAGAGACGGTGCTTGCCTTAGTGCCGGCCGACCATGATGCGACCAGTGCCAGTGAGGTGCGTTCATGAACTATCCGATTCGGAATATTCGACTCAGAAGACGATCCGCCACGGAAAAGCGCAAACGCAAACCAATTCCAAAGATCATCATCCCAAGCTTTTTTACGTTAATGAACCTGTTTTGCGGGTTTATTTCGATCATTCTCGTTTCGGAAGGAAACTTGATCTTTGGAGCATGGCTCATCGTATTTGCAGCTATGTTTGACGGGATGGACGGTTTTATGGCACGCCTTACCAATTCTTCCAGCGAATTCGGAATCGAGTTAGATAGTATCAGTGATGTTGTTTCCTTTGGTGTGGCTCCGGCTTTTCTTTTATACACCTTTGTGATGCATGAAATGGCAATTATTGGGATCATTCTTACTTCGCTGATTCCTGTGTGTGGTGCAATTCGATTGGCGCGGTTTAATGTACAAACCAAAGAGATTCGATATGATATTTACCAAGGTTTGCCGATTCCGGTACAAGCGGTGATGATGGCTGCGTTCTTTCTCACATTTCACAAGCGACTGGAGTTCTTTGAACCGCTGAATCAGGGAATCATCTCTGTATTGATTCCGACGCTGTTGATTCTATCATTTTTGATGGTAAGCACAATCCCATTTGATAAAATGCCCAAATTTGATAGAGAATCGTTTCAGACCAATCGAAGTCGGTTTATCCTGTTTTTTATCTACTTTGTTGTGATTTTATTATTTCAGGATATCGGTTTGATACTGGTATTTACTTTTTACATCGCCAAGGGTTTGGTATTCGGTCTTCGTGCATTTTGGCAAACCGGCCGATTTCAGCAGCAACCATAAATGAAGTAAGGAATCACCATGGTGCCAGATTTACTGTTTCACGTTGTTTCAAACAGAAAGTGGAAAATGCAGATTCGGGACGGCGTTTACCGCCCAGAATTTTTTCGAGAGGAGAATGGTGTCGAAACTGTTTGTGGTGAAGATTTGAATACCTATTTAAATCATGAATTTGCTGGCCGAAAAAATCTATTGCTTGTGGTGATCGAGACGTCCAGATTAAAAAAACGGAATGCAATTAAAGAAGAACAGTCCAAGAGAGAATCTGACGAAACTTCCAGAGATAAGTCTAGTGATAAGGTAACCATTTATCGAATTCCCGAACCGATTCACAAACTTGCTGTGTTGGATAAAATTCGAATCGACTGCAACGAGAGTGGAACGTTTGATATCCAATTGCGTCAAGATGGGGAACATTAGTAAGAGGAAAATTAGTACGGTATATCGTGGCAACTATCTCCATTGACGCACATATATGTCGTATAATATATATTATGTAAAGTAAATCAGATGTCAATAAATACGACACTTCTAACTTCACTCTTCTAACTTCTAAATCTAACCTCTTCCTACTCTTACCACTCCCCACCCAAGGATCCCATCAAAACCATCCCTAAAAGATAATACCGACTTTATTCAGTCCAGCAGCTCTTGGATCGCTTTGAAGTCCGGCAAATTCCCCGCATTCTCAAGAACCTCAGCATACGCCACTGTACCATTCTCATCAATGAGAAATGCAGAACGCTTGCTAACACCTTTCATACCGAAGAATGTATCATAGAGGGCTCCATATGCTTCAGAAACCTCTTTATTAAAATCACTTAGTAGTGGAAAATTAATGTTATTCTGCTCTTTAAATACCTTGAGTGTAAAAAATGAATCTACGCTAATCCCTGCAACACGTACATTAAGCTCTTCGTAAAACTTCATGTTATCTCGGGTACTGCACATCTCATCTGTACAAACGGAGCTAAATGCCAGCGGAAAAAACAGAAGAAGTAGCTTCCCCTCCCCTCGCAATTCTTGAAGTGTTCGACCCTCACCGCTACTATCTGTAAGAGTAAAATTAGGGGCAGATTGTCCTACGTTTAGAGCCATAAAAAAGATATTATTGAGATTTCTTGTGTCTAGTGATCGTTCTCCTTTGCAGTAAGAAAATTCTGTAAAAAGGGTATTGATGATGTAAAAAAACCGATGCAGATTCCACCAAATAAATGCATGAAAATCCATTTTAGTTCCCTGGAACCGGAGTTATCTGCTGAATTTGTAGCGGATTCGAAAACATATTGTCCCGCTGTCATCATTGTGAACAGTGAGGTTTCATTATCGGGGTGGTAAAACCACATCCAAAATAAAAAACCAACCAGAAACAGATATCCTGTCAATATCCGCATCGGTTGTTCAATTTGCCGGAAATAGGAAAGGATCAGAATACCCAGAAGACCGGCAGAAAGCAGTTGCAGTACCATGATCATCAGCGAGAGTAATGTTACAGGGCGCAGCATCTCCCCAAAAATAGGGGTACATAAAAGGGGTATGAATGTAAGTATCACAGGATACTGAAGATAGGGAGCCCTCAGACTTCGGCTGATCAGGAGTAGAATACTTACGGCAATCAACGTTAACAAGACGATAAGGTTGATATGGATCCGTTGCGGGGTTTCCGGCAAGACGAATTGCAACCCAAAGTACAGGACCAGAGATCCCAGAAAAAGAAGAGTTAGAAAGCCAAGTGGACTTTTTCTTACAGGATTTCGGAGGATAGAGAGGAAACAGCCGCAGCAGATAAAAAGCAGAAGAGCATTTGTCCAGTTCATACCACGTTTGCTTTATTCTGGCTGAGAGCCATTTCCATGATGCCGAGCAGATCGTTTCTGCCGGATCTCCCTCCTGCTTTGCTGCTCATTCTGGTATACCAGCACCCTGTCAGCCATGTGCTTGAGGCAGCGACGCTCCCATCGAACCATCTCTTTAACCACATCCAGTAATCGTTCGGTTTGATGATCATGCACTTCCATCGGCAGCATCCACTCTTCGGGCGTGAGCATCTCACACTCATGGAGTAAACGTTCACGATTGCGCTGTATCTGTTCCAGAAGAGTTTTGGAGTCCAGTTTCATTAGCATTTCATCCTTCAAAAATTCACCCTCAACGGAAGATGGATGTGCAATACCGCCTACATCTTGTCCACGGCTCCGGATTAGAGGCTCCGTATAGTGAGTTTGTGCAAAATCGATCTGCTGTAACCAGCGTAGGATGGAGTGACCGTCCCCCGGATCTTCATCAAACGGTACAAATTCAATGACGGGTACGAGAGCTTCCGCTTCGATTTTCAGATAGGCAATATCTTCGACGAGATGACGAATTTCGGTTTCAGACGGTCGGTTTTCATCCGAAAGTGTCATAGTGTATTTCGTTACAGATCCTTAGAGGCAGTATTCACTGAAATCAGGCAGACCAACGAGAGGATGCCTTGGTTTGATCATTTCGTTTTTGTTGCTCCAGCATGTCAACAAGCGACAATCCAGTATTCCATTCGCGGTCTCGGTCGCGTACAGAATGGATATTGTTCTCCTCCTGAAAGTCCCAAAATGAGCCAAATTGTCCGTTTCTGTACTCTTTCAGATAATCCAGACGCTCTTTCAAATCCTCTTTGGGTACCAGAAGTCGCTCCTTATCATAGATCGCATCTTCCCGAGACTCGAATACAATATCATAATCCTTGCTCATCACAATCGCTTCTTCCGGACATACTTCTTCACAAAAACCGCAGTAAATGCATCGTAACATATTGATTTCGAAGAAATCGGGGTATCGCTCCTTTGGATCATCACTTTTTTCATTGGCTTGCATGCTGATGGCCAGCGGCGGACAAGCCCGGGCACAAAGACCGCAAGCCACGCATCTCTCCTGTCCGTTATCCTCGACCAATACCGGCCGACCGCGGAAAATTGACGGTGGATCCCATCGTTCTTCCGGATAACTCATGGTAACTGCCGGAGCAAACATCTGCTTAAAGCTAAACCACAGACCCTTAAAGATTTCGGGTAGATAGATTCGCTCCATAAGGGAGAGTTTCCGTTCTCTCTTGTACTCTTTATTAATGGCGTTTACAGAGGGTTGATCAAAACTCATTCGGTTTCTGTCCTGTGATGGTTTGATTGATATTTACTCAGTTCTTTGTAACCATTTAGTTGTTACGTCGCAAAAATAACCTTTTCGCATTACCGTTTCAACTTTCCGGTCTACTTCTGCCGGAAAATTAGGGTGATTGGGACTCCTTCAAATCCGAACTCGTCCCGCAGTCGATTTTCTATAAATTTTCGGTAATTGGGAGGCAACTCTTGCGGATTATTCATAAAAAATTTGAAGACAGGCGGGTTGTTTTTCACCTGAACTGCATACTGAATTTTCAGGGATCGTCCCCGTTTCATCGGCAGTGCCCTCTCCTTCAGAATTTTCCCGACAAAGTCATTGAGCTCTGGTGTAGAAATTTTCTTTTTGCGTTCCTGAATCACCCGTTCAGCAACATCCAGAACCCGTTCCACCCGTTGCCCTGTCAACGCCGAAATGGACAGTACCGGAACATAGTTCAGCGTCTGCACTTTCGAGTAGATATACTCTTCGAACTCTTTAAACAGTTGTGTATGTTTTTCCGGAACCAGGTCCCATTTATTCAGCACAATCACAATGCCCTTGTTAAAGGTCTCCGCTTCTCGTAGAATTCGCTTATCCTGTTCATCAAAGCCTTGCATCGAATCCAGTAGCAACACCACGACATCCGCTTCCCGGATCGCCCGGTCTGTCCGGACCGTGCTGTAAAACTCGATATTTTCCTTCACTTTCGCCCGCTTTCGAAGTCCGGCCGTGTCGATTAGCAGATATTCCTTCTCCTTATACACCAGGTAACTATTGATGGAATCACGCGTAGTTCCCGGTATATCGGTGACGATGCACCGGTCATTTTTCAGCAGTGCGTTCATCAAAGAGCTTTTGCCGACATTCGGACGTCCCACAAAGGCAATTTTAGGGGTTTCATCGTCCACCTCCTCCTCTTCTGTTTCGGGTAGAAGTTCGACCACACGGTCCAGAAGTTCACCGGTGCCTGATCCGCTCATCGCAGAAACTGGAAAAAATTCATCCAGACCCAGTTCGTAGAACTCCACAGCATTCAACCGGCGGTCCTCATCATCACTTTTGTTCACTACCAAAAGTACCGGCTTCTCTTGCTTTCGCAAGATCGAAGCAAGCTGCCGGTCAAGCGTATTCACACCGGATTCTACATCCACCACAAACAGAATGAGATCCGACTCATGAATGGCCAAGTGCACTTGTTCCCGGATTCCCGCACTGATTACATCCGCCTCATCCGGCAGATAGCCACCTGTGTCGATCACCTGAAATTCTACACCATTCCAGTAACTCTCTCCGTAGTGGCGGTCTCTGGTCACCCCGTACTCATCGTGCACAATGGCTTTCCGCCGGCCAATCAGCCGGTTAAAGAGCGTAGATTTCCCAACATTAGGACGGCCTACAATCGAAACGGTTGGTTTCATGATCCTTTCCCCGGTTTTACCACCAAGTTGATAATTTTTCGAGGTACAAAGATCTCTTTGATCAGCTCCGCTCCCTCAAGATACTTTTGAATATTGGGTAGTTGCTTGGCCTGCTCCAGCACATACACTTTCTCTGACGCTTTGTCTGCGTCTACAGAAAGCTGATCTCGTACTTTGCCGTTCACTTGCACGGGATAGAGGATGGTTTCCTCTTTTAGTAGGGACTCGTCGGCCACCGGCCAGGCTTGCTGGGAGATAGATCCCGTGTGACCAAGTCGCTCCCAGATCTCCTCAGCCACGTGAGGAGCAAAGGGTGAAAGCAGAATTAGAAATGATTCGGCGACAGATGAGGGAAGATCTTTCCAGGTATTTGCCTCGTTCAAAAAGATCATCAGCGCGGATATGGCGGTGTTAAATCGCATGCCCTCGATATCATCACTTACTTTTTTCACGGTTTGATGCAGATGCTTTAATTCTGCACGCGTGGCTTCCCGGTTGGAGATCTGGATTTGATCTTTGCCATCTGGATCATCGCCCAAATACCGTCTCCAGACACGGTTTAGAAACCGGTACACGCCCTCCACGCCTTTGGTATTCCATGGCTTAACCTGTTCAAGGGGTCCCATGAACATTTCATAGAGACGAAGGGAATCTGCTCCGAATTCGTGTACCACATCATCCGGATTAATCACATTGCCTCGGGATTTCGACATTTTGTGGGCTTTGGCTTCGATGCGAATATCGGTCCCTTTCAAAACAAAAGCATCCCCCCTCTTTTCAATCTCCGACTCCTCGAGACGAACTCTTTCTATGCTAGACCCGGTCCCTTGACTTGCTTCCTGACTGGCTTCATTCCCTGATTCGGTACTCTTTCCAAGCTGATCTGAAGAGATCCACTCACCATTCTGCCGAAACCCGGTATACTCTACCTCACCCAAAATCATTCCCTGATGAACGAGGCGCTGAAACGGCTCTTTGGTAGAGACGATCCCGCAATCGTACAGCACCCGATGCCAAAAACGAGCGTAGAGCAGATGGAGTACGGAGTGTTCCGAGCCGCCTACATACAGATCTACGGGCATCCAGTAGGATTCCTTTTCCGGATCCACGGGCCCGCCGTCAAAATCGGGACTAATGTAGCGCAGGTAGTACCAGCAGGAACCTGCCCATTGTGGCATGGTATTGGTTTCTCGCAGGGCCTTCTCCCCTGTTATCGGATCGGTCGTATGAACCCACTCCATGGCTTGTGCCAGAGGGGGTTCACCGGTTTTGGTGGGCTGAAATTTTTCAACATCCGGAAGTGTGACAGGAAGCTCGGTTACCGGCAATGGCCGTGGCTTTCCGTCTACATGGATGATGGGAAACGGCTCTCCCCAGTATCGTTGACGGGAGAAGAGCCAATCGCGCAACTTGTAGTTGATGCTCTTTGTGCCCGATCCGATTTTCTCCAAATGCTGAATCATCTTTGACTTGGACTGCTCGATCATCAACCCGTTTAAAAAACCGCTGTTGATGGCCGGTCCGTCTCCAGTGTAGGCGCCACCCTCGAAATCATCCGGAGGCTGTACGGTGCGTATAATGGGCAGATCAAAGGCTTGGGCAAAATCCCAGTCCCGCTCGTCCTGCCCGGGAACGGCCATGATGGCACCGGTTCCATAGTGTGCCAACACATAGTCGGCAATCCAGATGGGAATCTGCTCGCCGGTGATGGGATGAACGGCATATGCACCGGTAAATTCCCCCGTTTTGGTTTTGGATAGTTCCTGTCGTTCGAGGTCAGAGCGCTTGGAAGCTTGTTCAATATAGTTTTCGACTCTTTCTTTATAATCATTCTTGGTGATCTCGGTAACCAAATGGTGCTCAGGTGCTAAGACAATATAAGTGGCGCCATATAAAGTGTCTGGACGTGTAGTAAAAACACGAATCTTCTCTCCCTGTTCATGATCACGAATGGTAAAATCGATTTCGGCACCAATCGATTTTCCAATCCAGTGGCGCTGCATCTCTTTGGTGGATTCTGGCCAGTCCAGATCGTCCAACCCTTCTAGTAGTTTTTCCGCATACTCTGTAATCCTAAGCATCCATTGACGCATCGGCTTACGAATCACCGGAAACCCTCCCACCTCGCTTTTTCCGTCGATAACCTCCTCATTGGCCAGTACCGTGCCCAGTTCCGGACACCAATTCACAGGAGCTTCCGCCTCATAGGCAAGACCCTTCTCATACAGCTTAAGAAAAATCCACTGGGTCCATTTGTAATAATCGGGGTCGGTTGTGTTTACTTCGCGGCTCCAATCGTAAGAGAACCCTAGCATCTGCAACTGCTCCCGGAACCGGTTGATATTCTTTTGCGTGGTTTCTCTTGGATGGGTGCCGGTCTTTACCGCATACTGCTCTGCAGGCAATCCAAAAGCATCCCAGCCAATCGGATGGAGAACCGCAAATCCATTCATGCGCTTGTAGCGGGCAAGGATATCCGAGGCTGTATACCCCTCCGGATGACCTACGTGCAACCCCGAGCCACTTGGATAGGGAAACATGTCCAGGATGTAGTATTTGGGCAGGCTTTGATCATCCGGTGTCCGGAAGGTCTGATGCTCTTGCCAGTAGGTCTGCCATTTCTTTTCGATGTCCTGAGGATAATACGCACTCATGGTTGCCCTGCTTATTGATTTTACTGAAAAACGAACGCATTGAAAGTACGGAAAATGTTGGAAAGGAAGGATATATTCCGGGATATATTCTGGGAAACAAATCTACGTGAACATTTCAACGATGAAACGAACGATTCCATCTAACAAGGATCATCCGTCAGCGATCACAGATCTGTTGGATCAAGAGGCGAACCGAAGGGTTGATCGTCTTCATTCTGGCCTGATCACTATTTTGCTCCTGATTATGGGCGTAAATTTGATTCTGAATCTCATCTTTCAGAACTGGTTTTCGCTGTTTCTCATCACACTCATCATGATCATTTTGATGTTGCCCATCCTGTTTCGAAAACAGCATGCGGTCGACATCCCCGCCGAATTTCATCTAATCTCTGTGATCTTTGCGGTAGCATCGCTCTATCTGGGTGAAGTTCAAATGTTCTATATCCGTTTTTGGTGGTGGGACTTGTTACTACACTCCTCGGCAGGGTTTTTGCTGGGAGTGGTTGGATTTTTGCTTGCCTATCTGTTGAATGAAAGCCGCCGGATCGAGTTGAGCCTCACTTCGGGTTTTATTGCCTTTTTTGCATTTACCTTTGCCATTTCGATCGGTACCATCTGGGAAATGTTTGAATTCGGGATGGATGAAATAGTGCAGACGCGGATGCAGAAGCCGATGCTTGGCGACGATTCCGGTTTAACCGATACGATGTTTGATGTGATTCTGAACATGATGGGAGCCACGGCAATTTCGGTGATGGGCTACCTCTATATGAAACGGGATGAGCGCTTTTTTGTTCGACGCTGGATCCGACGTTTTGCCATCAAGAATCCAAAATTGTTTAAGGATTGATGGGTATGCTTAACTGTGCCGGCTCGATCCAGTCGGCTCAACCCAGTCGGTTGGCTACAAGCCATCGGATCTGACAGGGCCCAAGAGGTATCCCATCACCCCGTGAAACAAGCTCGTTGCTCAACAAGTCTGTGTATGTGTGATGTTCGACCGTATCTTTAGTGCTTGTTAGGGAGCCTGAGGGAAGGGTGCGAACCTGCTCAGAAAAATTTGCAGCAACCCAAATTTCCTGTTCGCCCTCCCCTTTTCGATATAGGAGCAGCGCAGGATCTTCGAGGTCGGAGAGATCGATCTTATTTTCTGCAAATGCGGGTTGTGATGCGCGGATCCGTAGCATTCGTTGAAGTTGGTGAAAAACTGACATGGAAGCACGGTCTTGCATGGAGGTGTGATCTTGCATGGAGGTGTCGTCTTGCAAGGAGGTGTGATCCTGTGTACTCGCCAAATGGGAGTCAGTGACATCCAATTCCCCCAGTCTATCCCCGAATCCATCCTGAAGTCCCATCAACCGCTCCGCCCGGTCCCAGTTCATTCGGGAGCGATGCACCCATCGCGAATCCAGTCGCTTTGCCGGATCCTGCTTGTAGGTATCATCATTCAGTGAAGCCCACTCATCCCCCAAATAGAGCAGAGGAATCCCGCCAATCGAAAACGCGATTCCGTATAGTAGAAGTAACCGTGCCACACCGTCCCGCAACCAGGCCTCATCCTCCAGATCCAGCGCCTTTTCGATACCGCAAAGGGATGCTGCTGTACCACAAATCCGCATATCTCCGTTCTCCGGGTTGTACTGAAATGTCGCGCCTTTAGCAAAACTGCCCTCAAACTGACCGCTATAAAACTGGTTCAGAAACGATCGATGGCCGACTGGATCCATCCCCTCTGCATACGCATCTTCATCGGAAAACGTCCATCCGATGTCGTCATGGCTTCGCACATAGTTCACCCATGACGTACCTTCGGGGAGCCCGAACCGATGCCGAATCGATTTGCGCAATAGGGCTGTATTTCGTGTTGCCAATGCCTCCCACATCGTTGCCATCACGGTTGGATTGTACGAGAGCTGACACTTTTTCGGCGTCACATACCGGATCACATCATCGGGGTGCACAATGGCTTCAGATTTAAAAAGAAGACCAGGAGCCGCAATCCGGGCACACAAATTCAAGGCCTCGATTAATGTATGCGCTTCATCCAGATTCTCACAGGATGTTCCCTCCTGCTTCCACACAAATGGCACGGCATCCAGTCGCAGGATATCTGCTCCGGCGTTGGCCAGGTGCAACATCTCCGCAGTCATTGCTGCAAAAAGATGAGGATTCCGGTAATTCAAATCCCACTGATAATTGTGAAATGTAGTCCAAACC
>Ga0129345_1000929_pt1 | contig 10996 bp, 19 predicted proteins | sample CPBDNA_FD_94425 | JGI IMG/M metagenome (GOLD analysis project Ga0129345, IMG submission 94425) | Freshwater to marine salinity gradient microbial communities from Chesapeake Bay, USA - CPBay_Sum_20_0.8_DNA | ecosystem: Environmental > Aquatic > Marine > Coastal | place: USA: Chesapeake Bay...
AAAACTTCTTGTAACTTACTCATTTGCGACCTCGCAGGATTTATAAAAGAACTCAAACAATTTTAACATAGGTTCATAATAATCTGGGTTATAAAAGTTATCTAAATTAGGTGGCATAGATATCTTTAATCCCGAAAAAGAAATTTCTTTCGTGAAAAAATCAAATTCTATCACTAATTTAGTAGGTTGGTGTGAGACTCTCACGATTCTACAACCATATTTAATTTCTTGTGTAGAAATCTCTAAACACTCCAGCTCCGGAAAAAAACTGAGAGAATCATTAAGCAAACTACAAAAGAAATTCACATAATGTAATTGATCTCTAGGAGTGAATTTGTCAAATAATTTCTCCCTAATATCAACAATAATATCATCTAACCTATGGAGTGCTGGATTCGTCTTAATAAGAATATTAGAACCTGTCCTCGAATCAAAAAAAAGTATATTAACGCAGTGTTCTTGTATATTATTATCCCAACCACTAAAGTTAATGTAATTGAAGTTCGGGCTTGATTGTAATACTTGAGGAATAATATTCGCTAGAACACGCCCATCATCTGGTCTTATCATGAAGATATTGTATACTGAAATTATTAATTTTACAAGAAAAAGCTTCCCGAAGGAAGCTTAAATTTCAAGCGATAGAAGGGGAAAATTTAAAAAATTTCTGTTGGCTTAACCAACCAATTATAAATAGGTGATTGCGTATGAAAGTCACCATAATCGGATTGGTTGTGAAGATCAGCTCCCCAACTTCTAAAATATGTAATATCTGAATAATCTATTGTAATAGATAGATACTTCTCTCTGTTATAAAATTCAAAAACAATACCTGAATCTAAAGAGATAATAGGATCTAACCAAAGTAACCCACTTGCTTGAGTTTGAAGATATAAATCCTCTATAAACTCACAAGCTCTTTCTAGCAAACTCTGACTTACTAATTCTAAGTTACCTGTTGAATCTACAAGGTTATAAACTCTAATTTTCAGATCTTCGAGCTCTTCAAAGTAAAACTCTGAATCTTTTAACTCTTGATCTAGAATCTTCTTATTTAACCTTCGATTCCTTTGGTTGTAGAAACGTTTCCAAAATCTTTTCCCCTCTGGACTATCTTCTTGAAATCCGGCATCGGTGTCAATATACGTCTGGAGTTTACCTCTAGAGAAATCTTCGTATAAATTGCGGAGAGACTCTGTGTTAACAACTCTGTTGTACTTAACTTTAGACTCGATGTTTTCTGGAATTCTGCGAATTGTCCTTGCCATTTTACTGACCTTTTCTTTGGGAACCAAAAATTAGCACCTACCACCATTAGGAGAGGAGCTTTAAATCCCTTTATTTCAAAATAAGATTTCATATTTTACAAACTAGAAGGAGCAAACTCCCTACTAATCCCTGATTCAAAAACGTATTTCAAAAACAAAAGGATAATAAAAGGATAAAATGGGTTACTGACGTTTTTTACGCTCTAAAAACGCTTTATCTACAGCATCAGATTTTCTATCTAAGAATTCTTGATGGGCCTCAAAAGCTTCCTTAAAATGGTGTGTACAACTTCTTTCAAAGGAAAGGATTAATTCTTTAATCTTAGCGAAGTCTTCTGATGTTTTAGGATTTTCTGCCATGTTAGCCATACAACAGTTGGGATGATTTTTATTAATATATTCTCTAATTAAATGATAAAAATCGGCAGGAGAGAATTCTAAGTCATGACCAGAACAACGGTCAATATAAGGGATAGGAACGTGCTTCACAACTTACCTACCGTATTTTCAAAAACACAAGATAAGGTTTCGGAGGCTTTAAATCTTTCTGAATTTATTTCAATAGACTTAGATATATCACCTTTATCATGTTTCTTAACTGCAGCTTCCCAATCAATATACATTTCTACTAAATCTATCAGATTCATCTCTGATAAGTCAGTTCTCTCTCTAAGCACCTCTTGAGATAAAGAAGCGTCATCATCTTCGTTAAAGAAGAAATGCTCCGGGTGATGTCTATTAGCCATATAATGATGATTAATAGGCTCTTCTATTTCTTTTAAAGCTTGGTAATACTCATCAGAGCCATAAGTACTGTCTCTAAGATTGTGGATATTCTTAATAAATCCTTTTAATTCGCAAGGACGGAGCTTTGAAAAATCATGAATAATACATCTCCACATCAATCTAAAAGCAAAAGAAAAGCCGTAATAAATTATCCAAAGCTTATGGTGAATGATGTTTGTCCAAAGATGAATCCAAAAATTCTTAAAAGTTCTCACTTTTTCCTCACTTTATGTTTTAGTTCCTGTTCCTTTAAATCATTAGCTTTATCTAAAGCTTTAGAAATAGTATGCAAACTCAAAGCTATAGAATACAGAAGAACAATAGCGATACCTAAAAGTATTTGTTCCAAAGTCATTCCTGATCTTTTCCTGATTGTCTTTTCTGCCTTCGTTCTCTAGCAGCATTTGAAAATTTACCTTCATAATTCTCTAAAGCATCAAAAGGATCAGGTTGAATTCTAGCTCCTTGATTTTGCATATGGTGAATTCGATTTCCACGAACATCATAGTACAACCAACGGAACAAAAAAACAACCCACAACATTGACATCATCCCTCTAGAAATAATGTGCATTACAACAAATCCGGGATCTCTCTTGTATGGCGTGACTTTTTGAGCTTGTAAGTAATAATATAAATCCTTACCTAACCAACCAAAAAACCAAATCCAAGCAATATTAAAGTACATTTGAACAATCATAATAATCCTAAAATCTCTGGAAATACTTACTTAAATACAAAAAGTTGCATAAACTTTTAGAAAAAGTATCTATTTCTTCTGTGTTACCCTTATTCCATCTAATAACTGGTGTGACTAACGAAAATATTCCTAGTTTCTCATCAACATTATTTTCATACCCAGACGGGTAATAATCTAACCAAAAATCTAAATAATCCTCATACAGGTTAAACACTATTTTAAAGTAAGAATTGTTAACCTTAACTTTAAAGAAGTGTTGATTTGTGAAAGATTCTAAATACTCAAAATCCTTTATTTTATGTTTTTCATTCTTAAGGTGGTCTAGGATATAATTGATTAACTTATCTACCTTCTCAGGTACTTCCTTTGAGGTCTCCCTTTTTGATTTTTCCATAACTTACCCCTTCCTCCTCTATAATTTATTTTCTTATTTTTTCCACAAAATTTCAAAAACCATTTCCCGTCTCTGACCGGAGGGTCTTCAGCAACCCACTCAATAGTTAATTCATCCGCAGGTTCAGGTGAACCAATTGATAAAATATAATTTGGAGAGATTGAATAATCAGAAAACCTATAGTAATCGTCAGATGGGCTAATAATAAAAACAGCCGTAGTATTTCCATCTTTATTAAAACTTTCTTTAGTTTCATTCGACACTGGATAACGAGCCCATGTATATTTTATAAACTCCTCGTCCTCTTTCGCAACCGTTAAGCGAGAGGAATAAGTTTCGACGAATATCTGGCTCCCCAAATAAATCCTCTTTTCCTTAGGTATGATGAAGATAAACATTATGGTATTACCAGTTGATTCTTAACCACCGCTTGATGCATCCAATGTTGATCAGACTGAACATGATCTTCTCGAACATACTTAGCTACATATTTACTAAAATCTTCATAGTGAAAACTATCTCTAATCCTAACTACATAACCTTCGCAAGGATCACCATCATATGTATCTTTGTGTAAACTCTCCAAGATACCGTGATCGAAAGGTCCTTCGTATAATTCCGGGACCAAAGTCAAATTTAATAACTCTGCCCATTCTTTAGTGGAATCCCAATCTAAAGCCTTATTCTCTGAATTCCAGATAGAGAATAAATAAAAGTAAGATTTCAAATTCTTGTAATGAATTGAATGTTTTGCATAAAGGTTTTCTCCGCAAAATCTCCAACCCTCCGGGATTTCATGTGCTATCTGTCCATGAAATCCTTTAATCCAGTCTCTTGATGGGTGGTGTCTTGAATCTAACGAACGAGCGTGGTAATAACCTCTAGCTAAGGTGGTATTTTCTCCATCCATTTTAGGACTTACTACAATCTCTTTACCTACAAACCCCTCTAACGATTCTATCAATTTATCATCGCTTTGTACTCCGGGTGACCAAGGCAAATGGTATGTTCTAGGGTATTTAAACTTCATTGTGTGTATTTCTGGCATAACTATCTTCTAGTAATAGTTTATCAGAAATATTATCTAAACTCAAATCTTTAATTTTAATGAAATGGTTCTCAAATGTTCTGGCTACTACTTCTTGATTAAGTTTATCTCTATGTTCTAGAATTTTTAAAACTAATTGCCGATATGTCATGTTCCTGTTCCTCTAATTGATGAAGTTTATTAAATTCATATTCTGTTTTCGTATGTTCAAGGTAAATTCCGTGATGATCAATCCCTGTCGGGAACTTCTCCGGTATTGTCTGTTCCTTGATAGACAAACTATAATTATTAAGAGATAGTTTTGCAACCTTTATTTGCTCTAATCGGTAATTTAATAAATCGATTTTATTCTGTTTTTCCAAAGCGATCTCATAAAGATCCTCCTTATCATAGTCAGGGACTGAATCATTAGATAAAATCTCGTATTGATTGATAATAAACTTCTGTAAATCACGTATGGATTGGTGAAGTAACCGCTCTTCTGATAACAACTTTTCAATCTCTTGATTGCACCACCAGTCTACAAAAGCAGATTCCTTTTCACTTTGAGTTATTGTGATAAATTTAACCTTAACCCAATCCTCCAAATTATAATAAATTTCGACTGCTTTTTGAGTAATGAAAAAATAGGAAATTGAGATTAAAACACTAAATGAGAATGAGGATGTCCAATGAAAAATGAAGGATGGTACCATTACGAACACCACAGCTAAAACTGTATATAAATAGAACCTACAACAATATTTTAAAATGTCTTTTAAAAAGTCAACTTCATAAGGAAACCACCTTAATGTAGATCTATCTTTTATGAAGTCACGAACAGAATTTTGACCATATTTTTCGGCTAGTTGGGGATACGACAATCTCATACTTTAATTATATACAAAAAAGTAAAATACAGCAAGAATTAGTCGTTATAACCTCGTTCTTTTTTAGTTCGTTCATATAATTCCCACCAATCTAGCCTGTCTTCTAATAAATCGTCTAATTCTTCTTGCCAAAACTCTTCTCTATCTGAAAAAAGAAAGGACTCTCCAAAATAACTTTCTTGATATAAATCCTCAGCTTCAATTACTCCATCTTTGTGAAATCGAACTCTTTGCATTATAACTTCTGAGAGTAACCATTCATCTATAAAATCAAATAACTGTCTGTTCATGGATTTAGCTTGATATCTCGCAAAAGATACTGAGTCTAACTTAAGAATATTTTCAGTAGGTACTATAACTTCTGTGAAAGAGTGGAAAAAAGGCTGATCATCAAATGACTCTTCCATTAAAGGCTCCTCCAAAGGAGCCCACAAATGAATTAAAACTGGTAAAAATATTTGGCCTTTGAACTCGTAAAATGGATTATATTCAAAGCTTAAAATTGAGGGGTAATACATTGGGAATGTATTAGCTTTAAAGAACTCATCTAATACAAGAAGTTCATTAGTTATTAATAACTCTCCGTGAAATCTTTGCATCTTAATCTCGAAACTTATGAAAAAGGTAGAAAGGGTAATCAATATTATAATTTGAAGAAATATGTTTTAATAAAGTATCCCTAGCTAAGGTATCTTCTTTAATGGAATAGTTCGATTTTACCCAAGACATTAACCCTGAATAATCGTAAACCAATCCTATAACTTCTCCAAATCTTTCAGAGACTCCTGCTAAGTGAGGGTCAAACTCACTTATATAAGACCCATTGATATATTCTACAATTGAATCATGTAAAAGCTCAGTAACAGTATGATCTGGGGTCTCTATAATGAATAACGCAGGATTATCAGTCCCTACACCTAAAACATTAAAATGGAAATATTCCAAAGCCTCTTCTTCAGCAACTTCGTAATTAGAACCTTCATCCAAAAACTCTTCTTGAATAGATTCTATAACTTTATGTTGATCATAAACAGAAGAGACATTTTGATTAAGATCTTCCGCATAACCTATTAAGGCATCGGATAGATTATGAAAAAGTGTGACCTCTTGGGAGTTCCATTCAGCCACACATTCTATTCTTAATAATTTCTCTTGGTATTCCATTTAGATTTCAATAACAAGCTTAGGATCAAACCCCGAATTCAAAGCATATTTCTGATAACCTCCGGGGTTACAAACAACCCTAGTATTATCAATCATATAATCGAAAGAGTTATGTACATGACCATGGACCCACAAAGCAGGTTGCCAATCACTAATCTTCTCATCCAAAGGAGAAGCGTAAGCCCCGTTAAGCTTATCACCAACATACCGAGCACTGATACTTCTAAAAGAAGGAGCATGATGCGTAGCAACAACTACCTTCTTATCAGTGTTTTTATTCTCTAGGCAAGTATTACCGATAGTTTTGATCATATCTTGATGTAGAGCATAGCCTATATCAGGTGTGAACCTACCTTGGTCATATGAGATGATATAAAAATCGTTCATATTTCGCTGAGCGTTTATCATACTCATTGGGTTCTTATTGTCAAAATTAGTCCAAAGAGTGCCTCCAACAAAAATAGTATCTTCGACTTCAACACTGGAATTATTTAAAAAGGTGAAGTTCTCAATAGTATCCTCGATATTACGCCAACGGGTAACAACATCATTTAACTCATGATGGTAAAATTCATGGTTACCTGCTAAATAAACCACATGCTTAAATCGATCTGCCCATTCTTTAATATAAGGTTGAGCTTTAGTGCCAACATGAATATCTCCTGCAAGCAGGAGAACCGTATCAAAATCCAAATCATGCTCTAATTCAAATTTTATATTATTTTCTTCATAAAATTCTAAATGAAGATCACTCATTATTCTCACTAACATCTTTCTAACCTTTTTTATTTACCTGTTTAGAAACTTCGTAGGTCCTCATCTTTAAAATTGCGGATCTCTTAGCTAAGGACATAACCTTTTTAGAAAGCTCGTCCTCTAAAAGATCTAAGTACTTTTTATTATTTTTGGTACGAGCTCTTCTTTTCAATAAAAGAACATGGTCTAACTTTTCTTTATTATACTTTAACTCATTATTTACAGATTCTATCTTAGCCTTTAAAAACTTTACGTATAATGACTGGTTTTGTTTCTTTAATGAAGCGTAATTGCTAGACCTTCTCAAGGACTCTGCTTCGATTTCAGATAACTTCTCCAAAACTCCTATTATAAAATAGTAGTTTACCACAATGATGAAAAACATGAAAGATGTTAAAACTATTAACCTTCTCATTAGGTTATCCTTATTTTGAAAAAGAATCTCGTTCTTTAGCACCACACTCAAAACAATGTTTTAAAGTACATTGATCTTGGTAATCATATATTTTATAACCTTGTTGCAAATAATTTCCTAAAACATTGTCCGAACACTTAGAGCAGGTAAAAACTATTTTATTAGAAGAATCCTTTACTCGGAAGAAATGAATTTCAAAAAAAGCGTCCTTATAAATTTCAGGATTTACATGGTTTTCTTTTAATTTATAATGAATCCAAGAATCCTCATTTGGTGTGTGATTAGTGCTCATTAAATAAATGAAGTAGTCTTGTTCAAATTCATCCTCTAAAAGTCTTATATTAGCGTGGTCAGTTTCTAAAGACTTATAAATCATATCAAAAGTGACTAAATGCTCTGGGATATATTCGATAGTATCTGGATTTACATTAAAAGCTTTATTGTAAAAATCTTCGGTCCTTAAGGGTGGCGGAACTCTTTTAATTAAAGATGCTTTATCCTTTATAAATCTCAAACAAAAGTCCTCGTCTAAAAGTGCTTTAGGGACATAAGCAAAGGAATTAAAACTTGAATCAAGGGCTCGAACGCAAATATCTTTATCTCTGAGATCTTTAGGGACAAATTGAAGTGCTTCTCCACAATCTTTAACAGCTTGCTTACATAGCTCCTTATCTCTAAACCTTTCAGGGACATGCTTCAAACTACGACCATCAGATTTAACAGCTTCAAAACAAATGTCATAAGTTAATAACTCTTCTGGCAACGATTTAAATGTGTAATGAGTCCCTGATTGTATAGATTCCAGAATTAACTCGGAGGTTAACATGAATTCTGGAATTTTATTCAGACAAACTCGCCGATCTAAGACTTGCTTAACTTGATGATCATAGTCGTAAAACTTGTAAAGATCTCCTATTTTAGGTAAAGCTTCAAAATAGAAAATGGCTCCAAAAAAAACCATTAAGATACCCGCCACTAAAAGTATAATTAGCGTAGATAAAGCAGCAAAAACTTCTCCTAAGAAAAGTGATAAAGTGTATAAAGGAAAAGCTACTAAGCCCAATAATACTGTTATTATAACAGCAGTGAGAACAAACGTATGGACAAAAAATGAAAGCGGTTTAAAAAACCTTAAATATTTAGAAACTTTCTTAGCTTCTTCAACACTCATAAAATCTACCCCAATTATAATAATTATAATATTATTATCAATAATTGAGGTGTTTTTGCCAGTTTTTAGCACTCTAATTCTTTGAGCTTAAGAAGAACTTCCTCTAATTCTGGGGTTATCTCTTTTGGGGTTTCTAACTGAATAGTTACTAGGTGGTCTCCTACAAGACCTCTATGATCTTTCACACCTTGAGATTTTAATCTTAGAGTTTGACCAGATTGTGATCCTTTAGGAATAGATAACTTCATATCTCCGTGAATTGTAGGAGTTTGAATATCCCCCCCTAGAACTAATTGAGTAAAAGAAACCTTATGGGAAGATAAAATATGATTGCCCTCTCTTTTAAAGAGTTGGTGAGGTTTCACCTGAAGCACTAAATAAAGATCTCCTGCAGGACCTCCATGGGCTCCTGCTTCACCTTGTCGGGGAACTCTCATTTTAGAACCGTTATCAACTCCTGAAGGAATATCTACACTTATTTTCGAGGTTTTTTTAACAAGACCTTGACCCGAACAAGTTTTACAAGGATCTGAAATAGAAGTTCCATGACCTCTGCAACTAGAGCAAGTAGACACAACCCTCATGAATCCTGAAACAGTAGAGGATTGACCTGTGCCTCCACAAGCAGAGCATTCTGAGATTTTAGAAGGGTCTGAAGCTCCTGAACCATCACAACTAGAACAATCCTCATATCTAGGAATCTCTAAATCTAAACTCTTACCAAAGACCGCCTCTTCAAAGGATAACTCCACCTTATGAACAACATCTTTACCTTTTGAAGGGCGATTAGGATTTGAATTGAAGGAGAATGGGTTGAATCCAGCGTTTTTAAAGATGTCACCGAAAATATCCCCCATATCTTCAAAAGAGGTGCTTCTAGAAGACCCCCCATTCTTAAAAGCGTCTTTTCCAAAACGATCATAAGCCGTTCTTTTTTTAGAATCGGAAAGGATCTCATAAGCTTCCTGAACTTCTTTAAACTTAGCCTCCGCTTTCTTATCATCTGGATTTCTGTCTGGATGATACTTCATAGCTAGCTTCCGATAAGCTTTTTTAATATCTTTCTCATCCGATTTTTTAGAAACACCTAATATAGAATATAAATCTTTGTCGCTCATTTTATTCCTTATTCAAAATCTTCAGAACTTGCTGTAAAAAAAGGATTACTTTCAAATATGCTATCTTCTGGTTCGGAGATAAAAAGAGGGGGGTCTTCAAAGAAAGGTCGGAAAGACAATGGGTTATCCCTACTCTCCAAAAAACTAGGACTTAAAAAGTCTTCCTCTAAGTCTTCGGAATCTAAAATAATTTTACCACCTGTCTCATTATTTGATAAAGAGATAGAAAATGCACGCATATTAACCCCTTCAACCTCTTCTATCTCTAGAACATAAAAATTAGAACCTCTATTACACAATAGACAAAGTTTAAAAGTTCTCTGTAAAGAATCTAAGTAACCTACAAATAATAATTTGGGGTCACACCTTTGTTGGATTAAATGATAACAATCTAAAATAGATTCGGGAGTGGTGTCGAAAAAAGTGAACAGGTAATCGACATGAGAAGTAACCATATCTGCAATCAAATTAAGATTTTTAAAATCAGTATCATTTTCTAGAGACTTATAAACTCCCGCATAAGATAAACTAGTCCCGTCTTGCCTTCCTAAATAAAACCCACCTGTAGATCTAACTCTAGTTATTAAATGGTTGGGCGAATCCTTATCAGAAAAAATTCTTAAGTTAACTGCAGCTTTTAAGTCACCTTTACCTAAGTAAATATTAGACTTGAAAGCTTTATCATTAAAATCTTGCTGTAACTGAATACAGTTCTCATAACAAACGAAATACTTACCTTGATCTTTTAAAATCGAAACTAAAGTTTTTATATACTCTTCAAAAATATCTAAATCCACAACTCTACCTTTGAAACAAGGAATCTAACTCTTTCCAAATCGGATGATCTTTCGTCGATTCTGTTTTTAACTGTTTAGAAAACTCAGAATGCTCTTTTAAGTACATCTTAAATAAAGAACGGTTATCTTTTATTGAATTACGGACATTAGCTATTCTATCCGCAACTTTGACATAAATCGTAAAGTCAAACTCTCTAATTTTAGAGTAAGTTTTAGATTTGCGCTCTTTTCTATTCTTTCCGGGCTCATCTGTCAATCTGTTCACATAATAAGCAATTTCTCTGCCGAATTTATCTTCTAATTCTGAAAAGGTGGTTGGAGTATCTTCAAGAATATCGTGAAACCACGCTACAGTTTGGTATTCCTTGGAGTCAAACCCAAACTCCAACAAAATATCCGCAACTTGCGATAAGTGATAAGAATAAGGTTTATCTCCATATTTTTGATCGGAATGACGCTTAATAGCGTACTCTTTCACTTCTTTTAAATCTAACATCTAAACTTCCTTAAG
>Ga0129345_1000932_pt1 | contig 10992 bp, 8 predicted proteins | sample CPBDNA_FD_94425 | JGI IMG/M metagenome (GOLD analysis project Ga0129345, IMG submission 94425) | Freshwater to marine salinity gradient microbial communities from Chesapeake Bay, USA - CPBay_Sum_20_0.8_DNA | ecosystem: Environmental > Aquatic > Marine > Coastal | place: USA: Chesapeake Bay...
CGAAGCACTCTCCGGTCGAAAGCGGATTCCTGTGATCCACTTCGACGACGGGCTTGTGCTCTCCGAACCGAGTGACGCCGAACTGGAGCAGGCCCTCCGCGAACGCGGCCTCGTCTCCACGTGACGCGCTCGAGCAGACGCGGCCTCACACCCCTGCCGCCGCGACACCCGCGGGCCGCCATCGCGCTCGGCGCCTTCCTCGGCGTCGCCGGAGTCACCCACTTCACCAACCCGGCGTTCTTCGACGCGATCGTTCCACCGTGGCTCCCGCCATCGGAGCGGTTCTGGACCTCGCTCAGCGGAATCGCCGAGTTGATCGTCGCCGCGATGCTGCTCCGACCTCAGTGGAGGCGACGGGGAGCCTTCGCCGCGGTCGCCCTGCTCATCGCCGTCTACCCGGCGAACCTCTACATGACCTGGGACTGGCGCGACCGAGTCGTCGGCGACCAGATCGTCTCGTGGGTGCGCCTTCCCCTGCAGTTCGTACTCATCGCGATCGCTCTGAGCATCGCCGGACCAACCGATCGCCGCGCTCCGCGCGACGCCTAACCAACACCTCGCCGCACCGCCGATCAGGCGGCGACCGACGACGCCTCAACGACGAGTCCGAGCGTGCGCAAGCGACCCTCCGCGGTCGGCGCCGCAAGCGACAGCACCAACTCGTCGGCATCGGCGAACGAACGGAACTCCTCGAGCCCCGCGGCGACCTCGCTCGGCGTGCCAACCACGGTGTGGCGCATCATGTCGAGCACCTGACGGCCCTGCGGTGAGGCGACGAGACGGTCGAGATCATCCTCGGAGAGATCGAGCCCGCGGCCCACGAAGAACCTGACCCGATCCCTCGCCGTCCGCTCGAACTCGGCCAGCGCGTCGTCGCGTCGATCGGCGCATATCACGTTCACCGCCGCGTACACATGCGGCCGCTCGAGGCGCCGAGAGGCAGTGAACTCCGCCCGATGCAGGGCCACCGCCTCACGAAGAGCCGCCGGGGCGAAGTGGGAGGCGAAGGCGAACGGGAGACCGAGCAGCGCCGAGAGCCGCGCCCCGTAGAGCGACGACCCAAGAATGAACAACGGAACGTCGGTGCCCGCCCCAGGAACCGCCGACACCCCAGCCACCCGGCTCTCGCCCCGCAGGTAGCCCTCGAGCTCGAGGACATCCTCGGGGAACGAATCAGCGGAGGAATGATCGCGCCGCATCGCTCGAAGGGTCACCTGATCGCTTCCCGGGGCGCGACCCAGACCGAGCTCGATACGACCGGGATGAAGCGTTGCGAGCATGCCGTATTGCTCGGCGACCACGAGCGGTGAGTGGTTCGGCAACATCACTCCCCCAGCGCCGAGCACGATCCGTGAGGTGTGGGCTGCGACATGGGCGATCAACACCGCCGGCGCCGACGAGGCCACCGTCGCCATGTTGTGATGCTCCGCGTACCACACGCGGGAGCACCCGAGATCCTCGGCATGACGGGCGAGGGCAACGGAGTTCGTGAACGCGTCAGCCGCGTTCTCACCCTCACCGATGCGAGCCAGATCAAGCACCGAGAACACGACGGTCACCAACCCTCGGGGATGCGATAGGCGGGAACACCCGACTCCACTGGACGGGCCGACGCGCGCGAGTCGAGCACACATCCCTCGTGCATGAAACGGTCTCCGGCTGCGATGACGCCCTCGGGAACCGTCCCCGCGAGAAGCTCGATCGCCCCTCCGCAGCCGAGACACCGAACTGTCGCCATAGGCGGATCGTACCGAGGAGCCCGGTTGCCCGCCTGTCCGGCGGAAGACCGCTCAGAGGATCTGGCTGAGGAACAGCTTCGTGCGCTCCTCGGTCGGGTTCGTGAAGAAGTGCTCCGGTGTGCCCACCTCGACCACATCACCCGACTCCATGAACACGAGCCGGTCGGCGACCTCGCGAGCGAAGCCCATCTCATGGGTGACGACGATCATCGTCATGCCGCCACGAGCGAGGTCCTTCATCACGTCGAGCACCTCGGAGATCATCTCCGGGTCGAGGGCACTGGTCGGCTCGTCGAAGAGCATGATCTTCGGCTCCATCGCCAACGACCGCGCGATCGCGACTCGCTGCTGCTGACCGCCTGAGAGTTGCCCCGGGAACTTGTTGGCCTGCTCAGGGATACCGACACGCTCGAGCAACTCCATCGCCTTGGCCTCAGCCTCGACCCGAGCGCGCTTACGAACCCAGATCGGGGCGAGGGTGATGTTGTCGAGCACCGTGAGATGCGGGAAGAGGTTGAACTGCTGGAACACCATGCCGACCTCGGAACGGATCTTCTCAATGTTCCGCATGTCGTTGGTCATCTCGACGCCATCGACGACGATCTCGCCCTCTTGGTGGACCTCGAGGCGGTTGATGCAGCGGATCAGAGTCGACTTACCGGAGCCCGACGGCCCGAGCACCACCATGACCTCGCGGTCCTTCACGGTGATGTCGACCCCGGCGAGCGCCTGGAAGTCTCCGAACCACTTCTTCACCCCGCGGCACACGATCATGTCGCGGCGCGAGGCCATCTCCTCGGTGAGTGCTTGATCGGCGATGCTCATCTCAGATGCTCCTGGTCTGGTCGGTCGAACGGGTCGGTTCCATCAGCGCGCCTGCCCCTCTTGTAGGCGTTCCTCGAGGTTCCTCGACGCCCTCGACATCGAGTATGCGACCACGAAGTAGACGAGCGAGATGAAGAACAGAGCCGGACGCTTCTGTCCGAGGAAGTCGGGCTGGTTCGGGATGGTGGAGTTTGCGATGCGCAGAAGGTCGAAACCGCCGACGATCGCGATCAGTGAAGTCTCCTTGAAGGTGGCGATCGCCTGGCCAACCAGGTTCGGGATCGACACCCGGAGCGCCTGGGGCAACACGATGAACGCGGTTCGCTGCACGGTGGTGAGACCGAGGGCGTCCGCCGCCTCGTACTGGCCTCGACGAACGCTCTGTAAACCACCGCGGATGTTCTCGGCCATATAGGCGGCTGAGAACACGGTGTAACCGGCGAACACCGCTGCCAGATCGCTGATGCCCATGCCTCCCGGCAGGAACAACGGAAGCATGATCGAGAAGAAGAACAGCACCGTGATGAGCGGCACGCCGCGCACCACCTCGATATACGTCGTCGCCAGCACGCGGAAGATCGGCATCTTCGAGGTGCGCGCGAGCGAGAGCAACACCCCAAGCGGGAACGAGGCGAGCATCACGTAGTACGCGATCGACACCGTCAACACGAACCCGCCAAGGAACGGCGGCGCGGCGATATCAAGGGTCGACGGGGTGTTGATTCCGGTGAGCAACCAGTGGAAGAGCACCATGAAGCCGAACCACCCACCGGCGAAGCGCAGGCGCGCCGCACGCTCCCCAGCGAAGGTCGGCGCGAGTAGCACCGCGACCGCCACCAGGGCGAACGAGAAGCGCGCCTTTTGCAACATCGGATACCAGCCAAAGAACGCGGCGACCCAATGGAAGAGCGCGAGGGCGACGAGCAGGGCTCCGATGACCCGCGCGAGATCGGACCGACTCGGCTTCGCCAACAGGTAGAGCAGCACAGCGCCGCCCACGGCGAACGCGGCGCCCATCGGCACATCGACCGCGAGCACATACCCCCAGTCGAACTCGGGATCGCGCAGCACGAGGAACACAACGAACGCGGGGCCGATGACCCACCAGCCGATCATCGTGCGGCGGAGCCAACCGAGATCGATCACCCGAGCCAGCGCGCGACCAGCCAGATAGGTGCCGATCATGATGAGGAACATCACGGTGACCGGCAGCGACGTCGACGAGTCAATCGTGCCCGACTCAGCCGTCGGAGCTCCGTCGGCGAACCCGTAGTCACCAAAGGGGAAGAACCACAGCACCCCGCAGACGAGCACCGCGACGCCGGCGAGCATGCCGATGAACGGAACCTGCCGGCGATGCGGCCCGGGAACGACCTTGAGCACCGCCAGAGCGAGCACGACGAGCCCGATGCCGACGGCGAGGAAACCCGTCCGCACAGCGGAAGGTGTGGTGTCGGGAGAGATGAGCGCGACCACGAGTGACACCGCTCCGGTGCCCACCACCGCGACACCGATCCTGCGAACGGTGACCATCGGATTGAGGTTCCACGCGGCGAAACTTGCGCCGACCGCGAGGAACAGCGCACCGGCGGCGAACCAGATCCGGACGAACTGCTCCGTCGGGTAGTTATAGGTGAAGAGGAGCCGCATGTTCGTCGCTACCGACGTCCAGTTGGCCTCCTCGGAGAAGATCTGCCCGAGCACCCAGCGCAGGAGCCCGAGGAGCACCAGGCTGAAGAACACCGTCTGGATCACGTTCGACACCGAGGAGAACAGGTTCTCCCTCACCCAACGGCCAGGAGAGACGGACTCTGCCTCAGGGGCGCGCTGCGCGGCGGGAAGGGTCACTTCGCTCATATCAGCGCTCCACGATCGCGAGTCGACGGTTGATGGTGTTGACCACCGAGGAGATGCTCAGTGAACACGCGAGATAGAAGACCATGTAGATGCTGAACACCGCCAGGGTCTGCGAGTTCTTGTTGTAGACGGTCTGGCCGACCTGAACGATCTCGGAGAACCCGACCGCGATGCCGAGCGAGGTGTTCTTCGTGATGTTCAAGTACTGGTTGCCAAGCGGAGGCATGATCACCCGGAAGGCCTGCGGCAGCACGACCTTGCGGAGCGCCTGCGACCGGCTCAGGCCGAGCGCGGCGGCCGCCTCGCTCTGACCGGCTGGCACGGCGAGGATGCCACCGCGGACGATCTCGGCGATGAAGCTCGACGTGTAGAAGACGAGACCGAAGAACAACGAGGCGTAAAAAACCGTCATCGTGAGCCCGGTCGGGCCGTAGTTGACGAAGCGACCCTCCGACAGGGTCGGCTTCATCGCATCGATCGGTCGCGAGCCGCGGCCGTCGCCGAACTTGTCGGAGATGACGCCAAAGAGGTCACTTCCCGAGTTGACGATCCAGCTCGACAGCCCAGGCCACCCGCGAACCAGGACCAGCACAGCGAGCAGGGCTGCGACGACGGCAAAGATCATGCGGAACCAGTCGTCGTCGATGAGTTTGGCGAGACCGGCCGGGGTACGCCGGCTGTCGAGGAATCGCTTGATCCATAGCACCGCCCCGCCGAGAGCGGCCACGCTGAGGACGAGTTGCATGAGCCCCTGGGGGATCGACCCCCACGCGGACTCGAGACCCCCGAACACCGGGCCGAGGAACGCCATCACCGGGTTCGCGAACCAGGCGATCACAGCGATCCCGGCGAACGCGCCGAGGGTGATCCCGGTGGCATGGGTGTTGCCCCCCTCGCGGTCTTGGCGACGCTTCAGCGACCGGCGCACGAACCACACGGGGATCATCGCGATGAGCACCATCGAGACGAACTGGTAGAAGCCGTCAGCGAGGAACACCCGCGGAAGCGAGATGCCCTTCTGGGAGACGATGACCCAGCCTGGAATCGGGCCCGAGTCGGCCGTCAACTTGCCGAGCGAGCCCAAGATGGCGAGCCAGAGAATGATCTGTACGAGGACCGGCACGTTGCGGAGGGTCTCGACGTAGATCGAGGAAACTTTTCGGGCCAGCCAGTTCTTTGAGAGGCGGGCGATGCCGACAGTGATACCGATGATCGTCGAGACGATGATGCCGATCGAGGCAATGCGAAGGGTGTTGACCATGCCGACCCAGAGGGCACGGCTCATGGTGAGACGGCGCTCCTCGGTGTCGACGGTTTGGATGCCCTCTCCGAGCTGGATGTTGGCCGGCTCGTCGAGCCAGTCGTAGGAGACTGGGATCCCCTTGGCTGAGAGGTTGGTGCGGGCCTGCGCCGCGAGGAACCAGAAGACGGCGAGCACCGCGACGAGCACCACGATCTGGACCAGCCACTTGAGAACGCTGGTGTTGCGCCAGATCGGCGGTCGAGTGTGACCAGAAAACCCAGCGGTTCCTTGGTCAACGGTTTGAGAGGTCACAACGGCTGATCCCCCGGGAGTCGTTGGACGGATGGATAGTTATGCGGGTGGCCGGGCCCCGAGGGGCCCGGCCACCCGTAAAAAGGTGTCAGGTGTTACTGATCAGCGGGCGGGCGGCGGGTACATGAGACCGCCGTCGGTCCACAGCGCGTTGGCCGAGCCCTCGCGCACCAGGCCCACCGGGGCCAGGTTGGCGTCCCAGATCTCCTGGTAGTTACCCACCTGCGAGATGACGTTGTAGAAGGCGTCGGCGGACAGACCCATGAAGGTCTGCTTCTCGCCCTCGCCACCCATGAGACGCTGCATCTCGGCGCCGAAGTCGCCCGCGAGAGCGGCATCGGCGTCAGCCGAGGTCACACCGTTCTCATCAGCGATGAGCGTGGCGTAGACGGTCCAGTTGACCACGTCGGCCCACTGGGAGTCGTTCTGCGCGTAGACCGGCCCGAGCGGCTCCTTCGAGATCGGGGTCGCCGGGAAGATCACCCAGGTCTCGCCCTCGGGCTCCTGAACGGCCTTGCGGCCAACGAGGCCCGAACCGTCGGTGGTGATCACGTCACAGGTACCGGCGATGAACGCGTCGGTCACCTGGTCGTAGTCCTCGAAGGTGTTGAGGGTGATCGCGAGACCGAGCTCGGCGGCCAGCTCCGAGATGTTGGTCTCGGTGGTGGTGCCGGCGTTGGTGCACACGATGGCGCCGTCGATGTCGGAAACCGGCGAAGCGGAGGTGAATCCGTCGCTCGCGCGGCCCATGAGCTGCTGGCCGTCGTAGTAGGTGGTCGGACCGAAGTCCATGCCGACCTCAGTGTCACGGCTCTGGGTCCAAGTCGAGTTGCGCATCAGCACGTCGACCGCGCCGGTCTGAACAGCGGTGAAGCGCTCAGCGGCGGTCAGCGAGGTGAACTCGACAGCGGTCGCGTCACCAAGGACGGCAGCGGCGACCGCGCGGCAGTAGTCGGCGTCGATTCCGTTCATCGAGCCATCGGCATCGGTGTAGGAGAACGCGACGGCGGCGCCGGAGACGCCACAGTTGAGGACGCCACGAGCGAGAACGGCATCGAGGATGCCGCCACCCTGGGTGGCCTCGACCTCGTCGGCCGGCTCATCAGCGGCAGCCGGCTCATCAGCGGCAGCCGGCTCATCAGCGGCCGGCTCATCAGCGGCAGCCGGCTCATCAGCGGCAGCCGGCTCATCAGCGGCGGTGTCGTCGTCGCCACCGCAGGCGCCGACCACGAGGGCCAGAGCCGCGAGGGCGCCGGCGGTGCGCTGCCAGCGGGTGGTTGAACGGATCATGAATTCCTCCTCAATCGGTTGGATCCAAGATTTTGAATCCGACGTTGTTCACGCGGCCGACCCGCCACAGCGGGCTTACAGCGATTTCAAGATGATAACAAGCCCACAGCTGGGTCGCTCTCCGACCGGATGTCGGGGGAGTTAACAACCTGTTCGTGGCCCGACTTGGCGGAACGCGACGAAGGCGCCTCCGACGACTAGACAACTGCCGTGGACATCGCCGTAATCGACGTCAGCGGGCTCGGCGGAGCGCACCACCAACACGTCGTGGAGCGGCTCGTCGAGGCCCACACCACCCTGGGGTTCTCGCAAATCACGGGTCACGGCGTCCCCTCCGCGGTCACCGAGGCGCTCTTCGACGCGTCGCGTCGTTTCCACTCCCTGCCGATCGAGCGAAAGCGAATGGTCGCCCTCGATCACCTGCATCGCGGCTTCATCGAGATCGACACCTCGATCGACCGCCACTCATCGATCGAGACCGCTACCCGCGCGAACCAGAGCGAGTCCTTCATCGTGATGCGCGAGGCCCGACATGACGACCCGGATGTGATCGCCGGGGCACTCCTCGCCGGCCCCAACCAGTGGCCGGACCTGCCCGGATTCCGCGAGTCGGTCGAGGCGTACCAGCACCAGATCGAACCGGTGGCTCGTGCCATCGTCGCGGCTCTCGCCGAGGGGATCGGCGACGACAGGTCCATCGTCGCCGACTTCGACCGACCGACCACCTGGCTCCGGATGCTCCACTACCCGCCGGTAGCAGCCGACGCCCCACCCGATCTCTACGGGTCGGCTCCCCACATCGATTACGGCGGCATCACCTTGCTCGCCCAAGACGCCGTCCGCGGCCTCGAAATCCTCGGCCCAGACGGCTGGCTCGGCGTCGACCCAGTTCCCGGAGCCCTCGTGGTCAACTGCGGACAGATGCTCGAACGGATGAGCAACGGCCGACTGCTGCCGACAGCGCATCGAGTCCACAACCGCGGCGGCCGCGAACGGTGGTCAGCCGCCTACTTCTTCGACCCTCACGTCGACACGGTGGTCGCCCCGGCACCCTGCGCGGTCGACGACACTCACCCACCTCGATTCGAACCCATCGTGTTCGCCGACGTGATCCGCGCGGAGCTCGGAGCGAGCTTCGAGTCGCATGCCGACCTCTTGGGGAACTGACCCAACGATGACCGACTCCCCCGATTCACCGGCCGCCGTCGACCGACCGCGACGACGACTTGGAGATTTCCAACGGCTCTTCACCGCCTCGACCATCTCCAACCTCGGCGACGGGATGGGCCAGATCGCCTATCCGTGGCTGGCTTCGGCAGTCACCCGAAATCCACTGCTCATCGCGCTGATCGTGGTCGCCCAACGGCTCCCCTGGTTGGTGCTCAGCCTTCCGGCCGGAGTGATCACCGACCGCGTTGATCGACGGCGACTCATCATCCGCATGGACCTCACGCGAGGCGCAATCACCGCCGTCGTCGCTGTCGGCGTGATGCTTGGCATCGACTCGCTGCCCGATGCCTCCAACGTGACAGAGGCCGGCTCGACCAGCATCGGCCTATACCTCATGGTGGTGATCGCCACCCTGCTCCTCGGATGCGCCGAGGTGCTCCGCGACAACGCCGCGCAGACCCTCCTGCCATCGATCGTCGAGAGCGAGGGGCTCGAGCGAGCGAACGGAAGGCTCTGGGCCGCCGAGGCCACGGCCAACCAGTTCGCCGGACCACCACTCGGCTCCCTCCTGCTCGGCCTCTCCTTCGCCCTGCCGTTCGTGATCGACGCCGTCACCTTCCTCGTCGCCGGGGCGCTCATCGCCACCATCGGCGGAACCTTCCGACCGATCACCGAAGCAGACACGGAACGGCGACCCTGGCGGGAGGACCTCCGAGAGGGCATCACCTGGCTGCGCGGTAACCGCGTGCTGTGGCCCATGGCCCTCGTGCTCGGAGCCATGAACGGCACCGACGCCCTCGCCGGAGCCACCCTCGTGATCTTCGCCCAAGAGGTACTCGGCGCAGGGCCCTTCCTGTTCGCGGTGATCGGCACCGGCGGCGCGATCGGCGCGATCGTCGGCGGCTGGTTCGTACCCAACCTCTCGAAACGATTCGGTGGGGGCACGGTGCTCGCCGTCGCCGTGGCCGGGCTCATGATCATCCCGTTCGGCATCGGACTCGCTGGGGCTTGGCCAGTCGTGCTGGTCGGATTCGCGCTGACGGCGATGTTCGGCACCGCCTGGAACGTCGTGACCGTCAGCCTGCGCCAGTCGGTGATCCCGGATCGGCTACTCGGACGAGTCAACAGCGTCTACCGCTTCCTCGCCTGGGGCTCCATCCCGATCGGCGCCGCGATCGGCGGCGTCATCGTCGCACTGCTCGACGGACCATTCGACCGAGAGACCGCGCTTCGAGCACCCTGGATCATCTCCGGCCTCGTGCACATCGCACTCCTCGTCGTGGTGATTCGGCGCCTCTCGACGGCCGCCCTCGACTCGATCCGATCCCCCGAACGGCAGACCTGACACCGATACCGTTCGGCCCGTGGGGCACCGCCGCGACATCGAGGGGCTCCGGGCGCTCGCCGTCATCGCGGTGCTCGCCTACCACGCTGGCGTGCCCTTCACCGGTGGCGGTTTCGTCGGCGTCGACGTCTTCCTCGTCATCTCGGGCTTCCTGATCACCTCGCTCCTCATCCACGAGTGGAACGAATCCGGTCGGATCTCGCTCGCGGGTTTCTACGCGCGGCGAGCCCGGCGACTTCTACCCATCTCGGCGATCGTGCTCGCCGCGACCGCGGCAGCCTCAGTCGTCTGGCTCGAGTCGACTCGACTCGACGAACTCGGCGTCGACATCCTCGCGGCCTCGGGTTTCGCGGTGAACCTCGTGCTCGCTGGGCGCGGCACCGACTATCTCGCCGCGGAACTCGCCCCATCAGCGATCCAGCACTATTGGTCGCTCGCCGTGGAGGAGCAGTTCTACATCCTCTGGCCAGCGCTCCTCCTCCTGGCTCTCACCGGGGGCCGACGCATCGCCACCGTGGCGATCGCGGCCGTGACGATCGCGACTGTGACCGCCGCCTCGCTGACCGCGAGCATCATCTGGACCGGATCGCACCCGACCTGGTCGTACTTCGGCCTGCACACCCGAGCCTGGGAACTCGGACTCGGCGCACTTCTCGCGGTCGTCGGCACCACCGCAGCTCGGGTGCCCGACACGATTCGGGCGGCGCTCGGGTGGACCGGTGTCGCCGCAATCGTGGCTTCGATCGGCACCTTCGACCGCGTGGAGCACTTTCCCGGCACCTGGGCACTGCTCCCCGTGGTCGGCACCGTGCTCGCCCTCGCCTCGGGCGACGAGAACCGACTGGGGCCAAGCCGGGTGCTTCGCCTCGGCCCCCTCCAATGGGCAGGATCACGCTCCTACTCGCTCTATCTCTGGCACTGGCCAGCCCTCGTGATCGGTGCCGCCGCCCTCGGCCGCGACCCCGGACCGGGCGCCACCCTCGCTCTCATCGGCCTCACCGTCGTCCTCACCGAGACCGGCTATCGACTCGTCGAGAACCCCATCCGCCGCTCACCCCGACTCGCGCGACGCTCAGGGGTGTCGCTCGCCATGGGAGCCGGACTCCTCGCCGCCGGCGCGATCGTCGGAGTGACGATCAGCGCGGTCGACACGACCACACGCACCGGCGTCATTGCCGCCGCCCCCGAACCAATCCCCGCCAGCGACACCA
>Ga0129345_1000936_pt1 | contig 10972 bp, 2 predicted proteins | sample CPBDNA_FD_94425 | JGI IMG/M metagenome (GOLD analysis project Ga0129345, IMG submission 94425) | Freshwater to marine salinity gradient microbial communities from Chesapeake Bay, USA - CPBay_Sum_20_0.8_DNA | ecosystem: Environmental > Aquatic > Marine > Coastal | place: USA: Chesapeake Bay...
ATTTCTGTATATAATTCTACTAAATATTCAGCCTCTTCATTAGTAAGTCTAGTGCGATTTAATTTAACTGGAATAATACCTCCATCAGGCTTTCTAACTTTAATATATACTTCTCCTGAATGTTTAGTATCTTTAGTGTAACTTAAATCTGAATCATAAGTTCCTTCAGTATCTTTAGCTTTTTCATAATAAACGTATTGATTATTTTTATTAGTAGTTACAAATTCTCTACCATTATCACCAACTTTTACATCATCAAATAACTTTACATTATTTTCTTGCACTTGTCCAGTATCTTTAGTACTGTTCACATAGACTTTAGGAACCATTGTAACATCTTGAGCTAAAGTAGTTTTAAACTCACCATTTTTAGCTAACTCCAGAATAATTGTTCCGCGTAACAATCTAGATTGTATAGTATCTAAATTAGATTGTTTGTCCGTCCTATTAATAGAAGCTGTCACAGGTTTACTATCCATTCTTAGTACTTGACCGTCTTTTCCTAATACTACAAAAGTTAAAGGAAAATTATCCATAAGATAATATCTTTCTTCAGGTGTTAAATCTTCCTTACCTTCTTTTAATTTATTAAATAAATCAAGTAGACGTTGCCCATTAACACCAGGCATCTTAATTAAATCCTCTTCTTTAATAGGCTTAAACAATATAGGAGCACCATCAACTTTAGCACCACTGTCTAACCAAGCTTTATATCCAGGTACAGTTTGTGTCCCATCTGTAGTTACAAAAGGTGTTACTACTTTAAGTTTACCATTAACTAAAGTAGTTTCTTTAGGAGCTTCTGTTTGTGATTCCTGTTGAGTGTTTGTAGTAGTTTGCTGTTCAGTACTTAAAGGTCTAAAAACATTTGGGCGTTGTTCTGCCAATTTATTAAATTCTTCTATAGCTTTATCTATTAAGACACTTTCAATATCTTTAGGAGAATTTTCATCAATTTCAACATTGGCAAACACAGTACCATTTCTTTCTGGATTTAAACCAAGAACTCTATTGTGTATAGTAACTACTAAATATGTTTTACCGTCTTTTTTAATAGTTGTTACCTTAGGGGTTGAATCAGTAGGTATTTCTACATTGTTTTTTAAATCAGCGGTTGTTCCAGCATTTTTTCCTTTTCCTTTTTTAGTTACTTTAAAACCATCGTCAGTATTAGTTATTGTTACATTATTTTCTACATATTCTTTAGCAGTCATACTTGCTTGTGTAGGAGCAGTTTCAGTAGCAGAACTCTGTTCTAATGCTTTTAATTCTTCATCGTACTTAGCATTAATATAATTAACTAATATTTGTTTATTTTCTTGATTATTTTTAACTCCATCCACGAAAAGCTTATATCCAACATTAGACCTAAATATTCCAGAACCTGGATCAAATTCTTCTCCATAAGTAATACTTTTTAACTCTTCTTGTCGCCTTCTTTCTATATCAGTAATAGCTTTAAACAAAGCTGGATATTTTGTAGCAACACTTCCTACTACCATAGGCTCTCTAGGATTCTCTAAAAAGAACTTAGCTAGCCTTTTTAACTCTGTAAACTCTGAAGGTGTAATTACATCTTTTTCTTTTTCTATATCAGCTTTTTTAGCCTCAGCCTTACTAGTTTGTTGTGTTGGTTGAGCTTCTAAAGCAGCTAAAGCTGATTTAATAATTGCTCTAATTTTTTGATGCTGTCGTTTTAAGTCATCTAGCTCAGCTTCTTTTTTCTTAATCCCACCAGGAGCTGCATTGCTATCCTTTAAATTTTGTATACTTTTTTCTAACTTCCGAAGTTCAAAATTTAATTGTTTTTCTACTTCTTGTTCAAAAGAACTAAAAGCGTCAAATAATTTAGAAATTTTAACAGCTATTTTTAGTCTAGCTGGGTATACGTCTATACCTGAAGCATTAGAAACAAAATCTATTAGATTATCAACATTCTTACCAAGTTTTCCAATTAAAGATTGATAAATAATATTTATAGTTCCTATGCCTTTTTCCTGAGCTTTAAATTTTTCTTTAAATTCTTGAGCTAATTCTTCTCTTCTTCTTTCTATATCAGCTTTTTTATCTGTTATTTCAGATTCAGTAGTAGATGTAGGAGCTTGAGCAGGTTGAGGAGCGGCAGGTTGATTTGGCACCACTTCTACATTGTCTACACTAAAAGGTATAGGTTGTTTCTTAACATTAAATTGTACGTATACTCTACCTTGTGCATCTGTTTTGTCTACAACAGTTCCTATTCTATTTTCAAATTGTTTACTTTTAACTCTTACTTGTGTACCAGCAGGTATAGGTAATTCAGGAGTAGTTTGTCCTAAAGATTCTTTAAAATCTTCAGGTAAAGCACTATATGCATCTGTTCCTTCTTCTGTAGTTTCAGGAGTAGTTGATGGAGTTGTTTGAGTAGTAGCAGGCACAGGTTCAGATTGAGCTTGTGCTTCTTCAACTGCTGTTTCTTCTGCTCTATCTGCAGCAGCTGCTAAATTAGCTTCTTTAACTTTAGTACGCTGAGCATCAATTTTAGATTGTATAGACTCTTTATCTTTATTAGTTAACTTTTCTGTTTTTAAATTTTTAGACAAGTTATCTAATTCCTTTTCAGTTGTTGCAATGTTAATAGCATTTTCGTAAGCATTTTTACGAGCAGCTTGTTGATATTCTGATGTTTTAAAATACTGTGCTGTTTCTAATTCAATGTTAGCAAGTAACTCATTAGAATTAGCACCTATGTTAGCTTCTTGAATATTAGAAATATTTAATAAAGTGTCAATTGCTTTTTTATCTTCTTTAGATATTTCTAACTCATCCAATTCTTTTTGTACTTGAGCTAATTCTTCTTCAACACTTTTTTGTTTAGCCGATGCTATATCACGTCCTGCTTTAATAGCAGGTACATCAATTTCTTCTCCTTGACTAAATACAGCTAAAGTAAACAATTGCCCTTCTAAAGCTTGTTGACGCAACGCTAAATTTAAAGCTTGTTTGTTTTGTATATTTTTACCTTCAGTTTCTACTGCTGCATCTAATTTAGTTTTATTGTGTTTAGCCCGTTCTTGAAAAAATTCACTAGTGTATTCTTTAGCTGCAATTAATGTAGCAGTACTACTTTCATAACCTTTATCTAAAGCAGATTCATACTTTTCTCCAATTGCCTTGCTTTGTGCAATTAATACTGGAAGGACTTTATCTCTAAATTCTGGAGTTAGTTCCATGCCTTTATGTGAAGCATTATAAGCAGCAAGCTGTTCATCTGACATTCCAGCAAGTTCTTCCATTTGTTGAACATGGTAATCAAATTGCCCGACATCAATAGCATCAGTAGTCATATTTACATTTAAATGTAAACGTGCTGTAATCATGTCATTTATATTACCAGATTCATCTGCTTTTTGTACATTATTTGCCATTTGAGCAAATGTACCTCCTCTAGCTTTTAACCATTCTAGTTGTTTTGTTTGAAATTTTTCTAGTTCTTTAGCTTGAGCTCTACCACCAAATGCATCCGAAACAAGTCCTCCAAATCCACCAAAAAAAGCACTTGTCCACATTTCACCATCTTGTGCATAATCACCTAGTCTTTCTCCTAATTTAGTTTCGTCTATTAATCCAGCATTATACATAGCAGAATACTGTGCTTCTTGAGCTGCTATAAATTGATATGCTTCTTCTGCACCTTCACTTAAAAATTGTGTAACACCGTTACCTATACTACGATTTTTATTAAAAAATTGAGCTACTTTACTGTTACCCATCCCTCTATATAAAGCCTCTTCAATTTTATTAGTAGCAGTAGTTCCAGGAATTTTAAATTTAGCCATTAAGCCATATTGTAAAATATCTTGACCTAACATAGCCCAACCTAATTGGTAATTTTTTGAAGCAGCATCTGCCGCAATTTCACGAGCTTGTTTTTCAGTTGCGCCTTCAGCAATAGCATCTTGATACGTAGTTTCATAAGTACCCGAAGCTTCCATCATGTTTTCCATGTGTCTAGATATCGTAGCTTGTGTTACACCACGAGCAATCATTTGATTACTTATTCTAGAACCACCTTGTAAAAAATTTAAAGTACCTTCAACACCTGCTTTTATACGTCTAGATTTAGAAGCTCCTGCTAATAATTTAGCACCTTTCCCAAGTAAAGATAATCCTTTAGTTACACCCATTGCTGGTATCATTAAAGATAACGAAGACGCTATAGATACGCCGTTACTAAACCACCAGCCTGAATCTCCAGGATTAAATGTGCCTGGGTTTACTGCATAAATAGGAGCAGTTTCTCTAGTCCACTCCATTATATTTTCTCCACCTTGTGCAATAGGATTATTTAATAATGACTCTACAAAAGCTTGTCCAAATTCTTGTTCACTATTGATACCTTCTGATAAAGCAGCTGGTAATCCTGCTAAATAACCGATACCTTGAACAGATCCTCCTATAACTTGTCCTGCAGCTTGCCATAAAAAATTAGCAGCTTGATGTGTCCAAGGCTGAGCTTCTGCTCTTAAATTAGCAAAATCTTGAGTAAAAGGATTAATATTACCAAAAGCTTCAGCGGCTTGTTCAAAACGACTGTCTCCAAAAAAAGTATAATCTTCTAATCCAAACTGTGTTCCTGAAGCACTACGCTGAGTAGGAAATAAATTTGGGCTTCCTCCAAATTTATCCGCTAAATCAGTATCAAGTTTAGCAAATTGTGGTTTACTACTTTTTTCTGCATCTAGTCCTGAAATAGGATCAATAGTAGAAGTATCAATTTTGTTGACCGCCATAATAGTCAATATATTTTAAGACATTAATTAATTGAGATCTATCAGTATAATATTTAACTTCGTCAACATTTACATTTTGTTTTTTAAGTTTTGCTATTTTTTCTTCTGCATTATCATCAAACTCTGTTAAATATTTTCTAAGACTAACTGGTTTATTATCTATTTCTAGAAAATATCTATTAGTACCTTGATAAGGTTCACTACCTATTTTAATAGATTCATATTCATTTGCTAAATTTGGTAACATATTTGTAAAATCATCTACACCAAAATACTGCAACTCGTCTTTAAATTTTCTAATTATCTCAGGACGATCTGAAAATAAATTACTTAATCCTTGTTCGTAACTAGTTTGCAACTGTGCATTGCTTAACTCTTTAGGTCTTAGCATGACTTCCTCGCCGACGTGATCTGGACCACTTCCTTGAGGTTTGTATAAGATTCTAAGGTAAGGAGTGTCATAATCACCGTATGACACATATCCCATACTTATTATATCACTGCCTAAGATTTTATTAATAGTCGTAGAAGATTCAGATGCTTCTTGTCCTTGTACTTGGTATAAACTTGGACTAATTACATTTTTTAAGACTTCTTTATTTTCATTTAAATCTTTTAATTTATTTCCTCCTACAGAATATAAACGCCCCTCCAGTAATTGTCCTGATGAAACATAATCATTAAATTTATCTTGGTAATCAGGCCTATTACCTTTTAAATAACCTGCTTTACTTTCAAATTTAAGAAACTCTTTACCTGTATATAATTTACTAAGTCCGGAGCGAGTGTATCTAGTTTCATTAACAGTAGGGTTCTTACCTACTTTATCTATAAACTCCTGTCGAGTATTATATTTATTACCTTCTGAATCAACATAAACAGTTTGTTTTTTTCCAAAAATATCTGTTAAAGAAGTTAATACATCACTTTTAGCCATCATAGCAGCTTGTTCTTTATTAATACCTAGTTCAAAAGTAGTTTGATTGATCCACGAATCTCTTTCATCTTTTAGTTCTTGTCCTTGTGCAGTTTGCTGAAATCTATATTCAATATTTTCTAAATGCTGTTCTAAACGATTTGCTTTTTGTTGGCTATAGTTATCAGCATTAGTACGTAATGCTGCAATTTCATCTTGAATACCTTCAATTCCTTTTGCAGAACCTCCAAAATGAGTAGGAGTAAATGGATCTGAAATAACATCGCCTCCAGGAGGAGTGTACCCATTACCATCTCCATCACCTTTTGGTAATTTAATATCATAGTCAATTTCTTTACCCTGGCCTGTGTGTGCTAAGAAATCAAAAGGAATTACTTGACTAGTTAATTTATTTTGTAAAACTTCTTGAGCATACTGTCTACGTAATTCTGGATTTTGTGCAAATTCTTCGGGAGTATAACTATTTTGATTAATTGTATAGTTACCATTTTCATCAGGTTGATATAATCCTAAAGTTTCCATAAAATACATTTCATCTCTAAGATTGGCTTGAACTCTAGGATCTGACATTAACCTAGCCATCATTGCTTCTCTAACACCAGGAGGAGTTGTAGTTGTAGTCTGTGTTCCTTTAACCCAAACATCTTTACCCGTGTTCATGTAATTAGGTGTAAAAGTCCACCCTCCTATAGAATTTTTACTTTGTTTAATTTCTTTTTCAAAATCAGCTAATATTTGTTGATTGTTAGCATATTCAGAAGGTACATATCCATTAAAAGATCCTTTTTGATACCCTTGATATTGCTGCATAGAAGAAGCTAAAGCTTGGTCGTAAGTTGTTTTAGTAATCTTATTTGCTTTTAACATTTCGTCTAAATTTGTTTTATACGATTGATAAGCTGCAAAGTTAGCATTAATCTTACCAAGGTCTCCTTTAGAAGACATTAAATTGTCTCTATAGTTTTTTAAGTCTAATAGATTTTTTAAACTATTGTTAGACACACCAGTTGTCATTAATTCTTGCGTATAATTATTTATACGCTGATCAACTTCACCAATAAGTCTATCAGCTTCAGCTTGATCTTTTAAAAGTGCTTGAGCTGCAGCTTTTTGTTGTAAAGCCATAGATAGCTGTGCATCATGTTTTTGCTGTTTAGCTAATGGTACCATTGACAGCTCTTGTAAAGACAGCGGGTTATATTGAGAATAAACCGATTGTTGTGTATATCTATTAAATGCCATAAGTAGCTCTAAATTCTTCAAAAGTTAAATTAGGATTTGCTTGCTTAGCTTTAGCAAAAGCTTCCTGTATTTTATAGTTACCTGCAACACTATAATCAGTTAAATTATTAGCAATGTTAGCACGAGTTATTGTGTTACCTACTTGCCCTGCCATTGTACCTAAATTATTTAAGTTATTTAGTATTGCATTAGTTCTAGCAGCTGTAGATGCTTGATTCATATTTTCAATCTGATAGCGCATTGCTTGATTTTGTGCTTCAATTTGTGAGTTAGCACTTTCAGTTCTAAATCTTCTATCTTGATTTGTAACATCAGCTTGTAAAGCTGCATTTGCAATTGCCTGGCCTGCTCCAGTATTTAGTCCTTGTAAGTTACTTAAATATTGGCCTGCACTACCACTAATAGTAGCAGCTCTACGTTGTGCTCCAATTTGCCCTGCTAAATTACGTTGTACTTGTGAAAAATCTACAGGACTGTAACTAATTGTTTTATTATTTCTAAAAGTATCTAATCCTAGTTGTTTAGATTTAGACGCTAATGCGTATGCTAAACTACCCACTCCAGAGGCAATAGGTGCATAAGTTAAAGGAGAAATAGGATTTTTATTTAGTTGAGGATTATACAAATCTTTTTGAGCTTGTGCTAAATCTGCATTGAAATTACTTCCTAATCCTGAATTTAAATCTAAAGGTTGGCGCACAGGCATTGCCGCACTTACTGACGGTAGATTAGCATTTAAATTTAAATTAAGTCCGCTTACTGTGCTAGTATTTGGTACACTGGCTTCTACAAAATCTAAATTACTAACGTCGTAAGGATCTCTAGCATCCATCAAATCAACATTAGGATTTATTGTATTGGCATAGTTTGGTAAACCTGCAGATGGTTGCGTGTAACCAGGAGTTTGATTGTATTGTAAATTAAGAGGATTAGTAATTTGTGGAATTTGTATGTTTTGTGGAGAAGCTTGACTACCAGGAATTCCAATACTAGGTGCTACATAACCAGGAGTTTGATTATACTGCATGTTCAAAGGATTAACAACTCCTGCAGTTTGCATACTATTTATAGCATTTGTCAAGTCAGGTATTTCCCCTCCCCATGCAAATTGTTGTGTAGGCCCTGCTTCTTCTTTAGGTTTCATAGCTTCTTGTGTAGCAAATAACTTTTCTAACTTTTTCTTAGAATAGTTGTTAGATATTACATCATTAGGACGTTTCTTATCTACAGAACGTTTAGCATCATCTGCAAAAGAATTACCTGTTTCAGGATTAATTAATCTTTTAGAAAACACTAGATTACCTACTTTAAATTCCCCTTCTTCCAATAAAGCTTGGTCAGTTACAGGAACACCTCCATTAGGATTTTGTTCGTGCGTACCGCCTGCTTCTATTTCAGAAGCCATGTCTTGAATATTTCCACCCATTGCGAACATATGTGCTGTCGAAGGATTGGATATTGGTAATTTTTGAGTCATTCCTGGAGTAGACTCAGTAGATTTCTGTCCTACATTAGAAAGTAACGAGCTTGCTACTCCTATACCTGCACCAACTAAAGTACCAATTCCAGGTACAGCGCTTCCAGTAGCTGCACCACTTAAGCCAGCCATTAATGCTTGGCCTGCAATTTGTCCTCCGTTAGCATATTTTTGTTTACGCATCATAGATTGCAAAATTAATTATTTTATTTAATCTATACAAGTTTTTGTATAGAATTTTTGTAATTATTTTATATAGTAATTATACATACATATGTGTATAGTCTATTACACAGTCTGACATTGAAAATGTATTTCCTGGTTTAAAGATTAATTGAATAGTTGCATGGTGAGATACAATTCTATTTCGTGAATTTTGTTCTCTTGGTAAAGCTAGAAACCATTGTCTAAATCTACGTTTTAAATTACTATTTGTAATTGGTATAATTCCAGAGTCTTGGTAAGAATTATAAATCCTAACTGACTCAAGTATTTCAAATAAATTATCTACAGTACCGTATTCAGAATCAAATATTAATGAATTAAATGTTTTACTTTGTAAACCATCGGCATTAGTTACTAAACTTACTGAAGGTGAATATGCAACATTATAATATTTAAATGTATTAGCATTGTGTTTCCACATTCCATTTAAAGTATTATCTAAAGAATATAAATGTCCATCCACATAAATATACATAGGAGACGCATATGAATGAAATGCTGTAAATCCATTTAGTAATTCATTAAATACTATTGTATCTGTAGTTGTATTAGTTCTAAAAGTAAATCCAGCTTCTAAAGTTTGTTTATTATAATAAGTACTTATACCTTCGTTTTTAAATGGATTATCTTGGATAATTTCGTCTTTATATATGTTAGTCCGTAACCAACTGTGAAGTCCTGCAATGTCTGATAAATATTTATCACCTTGTCCCAACAGTTTAATTTTTTTATTAAGAGTGTCAAAATAATAAATACCATTAATAGACTTTTGAACTGAAAATTGATTTTTAGTACCTGAAGAAGTTGTTAAATATTTATAATCGTATAAGAAAGTACCTGTACCTAATTGTACTGCTACTCCTTCTACAGACGATAAAGATACATTAGGCTGTAATAATAATTGAGCTACCCCTGTATCTTGAAATGCAAATATAACATCATTAAATTCTTCTAACGCATTTACAGATCCTAAACTTCCCTCTAAATCTAAAAAATCATTAGTTCTAAATTTTAACCAACTATCTATTTGTTCACCGTTAATTTTAGTATCTGATGCTATTACTCTATTGTAAAAGTTATTAATAGTATTAAAGTTACGAGGTTTAGAACTAGATGAAGTAACATTATTTTCAGTGTTAAACACAGGATTGTAAGCATAAAGATCTTCGTTATTATAAGTAATAGATAAATCTACTAAATTAGAAATATCATTTTGAATTAACTTATTTTTAGCATCTAAATTAATTGTGGTTTCTACTGGAAATAAATAGTTTTCACGATAAGTTACTTCAGGTACAATATCTGTGCCGCTAATAATAGCTGATTGAGTTTGACAATTGTAAAAATTAATAAAGGTATCTCCATTTCTAGCTTCTAATACGGTATTAGTACTGCTGGATTTAGATTTATAAACTACAGGAATATACAAATTTTCAGATCGAGCAACAAAAGTATTACCACCATATTGTGAAAAATTAGTATTTTTTAAATCAACCATAATATATTTTGGATTAAATCCAATAGTAAATAAAGTATTAGTTCCATTTGTTACTACTGATTCAATTCCTAAACCAGAAGTATCTCTAATATCTAATAAAATACTATTACCAGTAGTACTTCTTATTTTTTTAGTTTTACTATCCGACCCCATAATATATGACGAGTAAAAGATTTCTTCATTTCCTTTTGTTGAAATAAAATCAATTACATCTTGATTAGTAATGTTAGCTTTTTGTATACCTGCTAAAGGTAATTTAGCAATGTTATTAGATTCAATTGCACCTAGTCTATGTGATGAAGTTATGCCAATATTAGTAGTTCCGGCTAAAGTTAAAGCACTTTTAGCAGTCTGTGGGGTAACACCATTAGTAATAGTACCTTCTTTAGTTGTGTATTTGTCAGAATCAATATTTGTTCCGCCTAAAACGTTTAAAGTAAATACATCTGATAAAGATAAATTATTATATTCAATTTCGGGAGACCATAGTTGTAAAAACTCACTGCGTAACTTATACTGGTTATTAACAGTTCTACCATCATCAATTAATTCAACATCATCAGTAATATTTCGATTATTTTCAATAGAATATCCAAAAGTTTGTATAGCTGATAATGTATTATTAGTATGCATTCCTCTTAATACATAACTAGGTTGCATTCTTCCAGCTGGCGATGGTGCACCTGCCCAATCAATACTATCAGGAGCATCAATTAAACAAGAAACAATACCTTGAGCTACAATAGTTCTATCATTTTCAGTACGTTCTACACGAACTATTTCATAACCTGTTACTTCGTCAGGTAAAGTATTTAGTTTTA
>Ga0129345_1000938_pt1 | contig 10969 bp, 8 predicted proteins | sample CPBDNA_FD_94425 | JGI IMG/M metagenome (GOLD analysis project Ga0129345, IMG submission 94425) | Freshwater to marine salinity gradient microbial communities from Chesapeake Bay, USA - CPBay_Sum_20_0.8_DNA | ecosystem: Environmental > Aquatic > Marine > Coastal | place: USA: Chesapeake Bay...
ATATCTTTCATAGTTTGTTTTTTCGTTGCCACGTGTCTACGTCTGTTTTTATTCGGGTTGATGGGTCCGCTCCCCGGCCCGGAGTGCAAACCGGCTTCGCGTGAACCGGTTTCCCATGAACCGGTTTCCTGTGAGCCAGCCTTGCGTCCGCTGGTCTCGCATCATCCAGCCTTGCGCCCACTGGTTTTATGTCGACCAGTTTTGCGTCTAGTCCTACGTCAACCAGTCCAACATCAACCGGCCCGGTAAATCCCAATATCGGGCACAAACCGGGGGCGTGTCAAATTTACGGCAAATCCAAGTTTATGAAACGACTCATACGCCTGAATTGCAACAAAATCGTACTCAAAAATTCCAAAAACGCTGGAACCGCTTCCACTCATTGCAGCATAGTCCGCTCCGAGGTCGAGAAGTTGATCCTTTAGGTGTCCCACCATCTCGTGCCGGGGGATCACAGCTGCTTCCAGATCGTTCATCAAGAGGTTTTGCCACTCGGGTAGCGGATCGTTTAGCAGCACATCGGTGATAGAGTACCCGGGATCGGGCTGCACCTCACAATACCGGTACGCTTCCGCGGTGGAACTTGCGAATCCGGGCCAAACCGTCACGATCCACCCGTCCGGCTGGATATTGGCCTCCTCGAGATCGGTTCCGGTGCCACGTCCGATCGCCGTCTTTCCCGACAGGAAAAACGGAACATCTGCACCTAGTTCGCTGCCGATCTCTGCCAGCTTTTCCATCGGCAGTTCCGCCCCTTCACACTCATTCAGGATTCGCAACGTAAGAGCAGCATTGCTACTTCCGCCCCCCAGTCCTGCACCGGCCGGAATACGCTTATTCACTCGAAAATGATAGTGTCGCTGTAGTCCGACCGCCTCCTCAAACGCATGGTACGCCCGGGTAATTAAATTAGATTCGTCCGCCGGCACCTCGCTGTCCAGAATTTCCAGATGGAATTCGCCTGTCTCCGCACCCTCCGCACCCTCCGACCCCATCCCACCTTCCAAATCCCCCACACCCCGAAAAGCCGGCGTCACTTCAAACCGATCGCTCCACTCCAAGTACGCAAAACCGGTTTCCAGTGTATGATACCCGTTCGGCAGACGCTCCAGCAACCGTAGACCAAGATTGATCTTGGCAAACGAGTACGCGATCCATTGTTCGTTCCATTGTTCGTTCTGCAATTCCATGGGCTATCCCGTCAAAACGCACCAAAATAAAAGATTCCCGCCACACCCACGGCCCAGCAGTAAAACGCAAAATAGTGGAGCTTGTCTTTGCGAAGCAGGATAATAAGGTATTTGAGTGCAAAGTATCCCGACAGGAAGGAGGTAAAAAATCCGGTGAGCAACACGAGTGCAGCATAGATCTCGATGCCGTCGTTGAGAATGTCGATGAAATCCAGCAACATCGCACCACCTAACACCGGCAGCACCATCAAAAAGGAGAAATTCGCCACCTCCTCCCGCTTGAGACCCAAAAACAGCCCGGTCGAGATCGTAGAACCGGAGCGGCTGATCCCCGGAATGAGTGCCATAGCCTGCGCGATACCCATCATGAATCCACGAAACAGCCCCACCTCACGCGTAGTGTTGGTTGCAAATTTGGTTAGAAACAGCAGAACCCCGGTCACTACCAACATCATCGATACCAGCGCCGGGCTATTAAAAAGCTGCTCGATCCGCTCCTCCAGGAATACGTAGGTAAGCCCGGCCGGAATCATACTAGCCAGGATCACAAAGGCGAGTTTGGCGTTTTTGTCGTGCATAAACCGTTTCTCGCGAATGGCCGTGGGAGTAAAACTTTGCATCACCCCGCGCAGAAGCTCTCCCAGCGACTCCCGAAAATAGAGTACAATGCTACAAAACGACCCGAAATGCACCACAATTTCGAAGGTGATCCCTGGCGCCAGGTCACTCCCCATTAGTGAACTTGCCAAAACCAGATGGCCGGAACTGCTCACCGGCAAAAATTCAGTGATACCCTGCAAAAGGCCCAGAAGAATGGCTTCCAGAAAATTCATAATGCGTGTAGTAGGTTTGTGTTAGTGTGCGGTGGTGTTAGTTTAAGCTTGTGTTAGTTTCGGGTTGATGCGGAAGCATCTGTGCCGGTCTCCTCATGTTGGCGTTCGGGATTATGTCGTTCGGGGTTCTGGTTGCTCGAAATCCAATTGCTCGGAATCCAGCAGTTCGGGGTTCTCTTTGATCCGCATCAGAAGCGAACGGGCTGCCTCTTCATCGTTCGGGATCGTCCCGTCAAAAATAGCCTGTTTGATGGCGTTTTTGATGCGACCCACCTCGCGCCCTGGACCGATACCAAAGGTACGCATTATCTCCTCTCCGTCAATTGGATTTGTCCAGTTTCGGATCCGGTCTTTCTCCTCAACAGCGGCGATCTTCTGCTCGAGGCGATCGAAATTATCACGATACCGTTTCACCCGCCACTCATTTTTGCTGGTGATGTCAGCTCGGCAAAGGGTCATCAGATCCTCCAGGTCGTCTCCCGCATCAAACAGAAGACGACGAATGGCGCTGTCGGACACCTCATCGGAGACCAGCGCGATGGGACGAAGGTGCAGCCGAACCAGCTTTTTCACATAGCGCATGCGGTCGTCGAGCGGAAGAGAAAGGCGGCGGAAAATTTTGGGAACCCATTTGGCGCCGAGAACCTCGTGCCCGTGAAACGTCCAACCCTGCCCCGGGTAAAATCGTTTGGTGGGGGGTTTGGCGATGTCGTGAAGCAGTGCCGCCCAGCGTAGCCAGAGATCCGGGCTCATTTTTGCTGCATTGTCCAGCACTTCGAGCGTGTGGTAAAAATTGTCTTTGTGGCGCATCCCGTTACGCTCCTCGACACCGTGCAACGCCTCCATTTCGGGGAGAAAATGGCGTAGAAGGCCGGTTTCGGAGAGTTTTTCGATGCCAAACGAGGGTTGCGGGCTCAGTAGAATTTTGTTGAGTTCTGCGGTGATGCGCTCCATCGAGATAATTTCGATGCGATGCGCCATTTCCCGGATTGCGGCAAGGGTTTCCTCTTCGATGATGAACTCCAGCTGCGAAGCAAAACGGATCGCGCGCATCATGCGAAGCGGATCGTCGTCGAACGTTTTGTGCGGATCTACCGGGGTTCGGATGAGGCGGTGCCGCAAATCCTGCACGCCGCCAAACGGATCCATGAGCACTCCGTACCGATCCTTATTCAGGCACCACGACATTGCGTTGATCGTGAGGTCTCTGCGCTCCTGATCGTCCTGAAGCGTCCCATCTTCGACGACCGGCTTGCGTGAATCTCGTTGGTAGCTCTCTTTTCGGGCACCCACAAACTCCAAGTCGAGGGTGCCCACCCGCGTATCCACCCGCATCTGCGCTGTTCCAAAGCGCTTAAACACTGCCAAATGGATCTCCTTGCCGTAAAGTTTCTCAAGCGCTTCTGCCACCCCGGTAGCCAGACGGATCCCCGATCCAACCGTTACAAAATCGATATCCATGACGGGTGCTTCATCGGGTGCTCTGCCCTGCGCTCCACTCTGTAACCGCCCCAAATAAAAATCCCGTACATATCCCCCAACCACATATGCGTCCATCCCAAGCTCGTCGGCAACACGACCAACCAACGAAAAAATTTCACGATGCGGCTCAGGAAGTTCCTGAAAAAACATAACTCTTTGTGTGAATTGCTTTGTGGTTTATGGGTGCGCTATATGATTTTTAGAACGGCCGGATCAATGAACTAATTCTCGTGTTACTGACTAATAAACATTTTTCCAATATACGGCATTGTGGACTCGTTTACGTTCAATAATTAGGCTGTTTTGGCATTGATGGAATACTTCGTAATACATTATCCGATTTCACATATTATTCATAATAAGGTATTCAATGTTGTAGAAAGCATTGTCTAAATTGTAGTTCACCTCTGATCTTAATATACCTTCCATGTCACCAATAAAGATAGGGTCATTCTTTTTCCCCGCCATATTTTGCAAAAATTCCTTTTTGCTCGGAGGCTTCTTTTTTGTTGAGAGCTCAATATAGTGTTGAAAGCAACGGACTATTTCAGAAATATTAATATCCATGTGTTGTAATGCATAATCGAGATCAAATAAGTCTCTTCCCTTGCGGCGTTGATATAGTGCTCTGAGTTTAGTTCCTAATAGTTCATGTATGTCGTAAGTTCGTACAGAACATTCTCCGCTAAACCAATTATTTTCCACTTTATATGGTGTCATGTTCCAATTAAGTAGATTGTAGTGTTCTCGGCAATTAATTTCTACTTTTAGACGCATTCTTATATTTTCATATTCAGATGTGAATCGATACAGTGCTCTTATTCCATGACCCCTGATTTGAGTAGTCCGTTCTTCATCAAAAAAAGTAATGACCTCGCCTAAGCGCTCTATGATAGGCTTGATTGGGCCTGGTTTAATTTGGACCAAATCTATGTCTTCAGAATATCTGGAAGCCTTATTGAAATAGAGCTTATGTAATGCAGTACCACCTCTAAAAGCGAGATTTTCACGGAGATAATCATCAGAGAAAATTTCAATTAATGTTCTACTTATGATCAAGTCCTGTTCAATTTGGGCGAAGTCTCTCCATGGTGCAACTTTTTGCCATGCTGCAATGAATGGTTTAGCGATCATAAATCACTCTCTAATAGTAAGTTTACATCTATTTTCCATCGGGTTTTTGTGCTTCCGGGTGAAGCGTTAGGTGTGTGATAAAGCAGCACTGGGTAAAATGACTGCTGATGTAATATTTCATAGATCATGTCTGCCAAATGAAAAGAACTGAACACTTCTTCGAGTAAATAGCCGGCTCTTTGCATGGTACTTTTGCTACTGTACCACGTAAGTAAAGCTTCTAAGTCATTTTCAGTGATCTCCTCGATTAATTCTTCCAAAGGAGCTAGTACCCGGTTCAATCCTCCAATCTTGTTTTGATAGTGAATCAAGTCCACAAATGTGAGCACCGGGGAAGATATTCTATAGATACCAGCATCTGACTGTTTTGTTTCTATATTTTTCTCTGGCCACGTACTTGTAGTGTGAAACTGAAGATGAAAATGATGTTTATTGATGGTGTTCAGTTTTGGCCCCTCCGTCATAAGGTAATCTTTTTGAATTTGCTGATGACTTGCACCATGAATTTTAGCAGCTGAGTAGAGCGCGATATAATACTTGCGCCCCAAGCTTGCCATAAGTTTTTCAGAATATAACTGTATAGGTAGTTTTTCAGCTCTTGAGTAGCGCGGAGGGATGATTACATAAAATCCATGCCTAAGATTAAGAATCTCTCTTTTCTGTATAAGCCGATTGATTTCTCTTCGAACGGCGACATGGTCTTTTGATGTGTTTTGGAGGACTTCATCGAATGAGAAAGAGTACTCCTCCACGGATAAAAGGTATTTTATATACTCTGAAGCCGCCATGATTAGTAATTTTTAGAGAAATATACGCTATTTCGGTATAAAACTCGAAAAAATCATAAAGGCTGCCTCAAACCCGACCCATCACCCGCGAATCATCGCCAACATGCACTTCGCCCGTCATATGCACCACCTCGGCACGCGCGCCAACCGTCGACTTGTCCAGTGTGCTGCTCACCACCACAGCTCCCTCCTGCACAATCGACGTCCGCACCACACTATCCCGAATCGACGCACCATCCTCGATACTCACATGCGGCCCAATCGTACTGCCGGCAATCTCCACGCCCTCTCCAATGTACACCGGCGGATGAATGGTCGTATCCTCATACGAATGAAACCGATGATTCTCCTTCTCCAGTACCTGCGTCGTGGTATCCAGCCAGGCCGGCAACGTCCCGCAATCGAGCCACTCATCCACCGTGGCAATCTTAAACAGCTTGCCATTCTTGATCAGCCGGTCGAGCGCATCCGTCAGCTGATACTCCCGCCCGTGCCCCGTGATATCATGATCAATGAGATACTGAATCTCCTTCATCAACTCGCGTCCCTCTTTAAAATAGTATACCCCAATAATCGCCAGGTTCGAGATCGGCTCGCTCGGCTTCTCCACAAACCCTTTAATCACATCCCCCTCGTGCACCGCCACCCCAAACCGCGACGGATCCTCCACCTCCTTCAGCCAGATCACACTGTCGGCCCCCTCCACAGAAACCGCCTCGGCCGTATCGAACAGCGTATCGGCAAACACAATAATCACCTCGCCCTCCAGTGAATCCCCGGCACAAGCCACCGCATGCGCCGTTCCCAGCGCTGTCTCCTGCACACCGAACGTCGCCTTTGCATCATGCCGCTCACTCATCTCCGTAAGTGACTCCCGGATCTCCCGCCCAAAATCCGGCCCCAGAATAAACACAATCTCCTCAATCTTTCGGTCCAGCGTCCGTGCAAACGTCTCCACAATCCGCTCGATAATCATCGTGCCAGCCACAGGAAGCAGCGGTTTTGGGGTTGTATGCGAATGCGGTCGTACGCGGGTACCACGTCCCGCCATAGGAATAATCAATTTCATAATAAGGTCTCGGTTTGGTTGGTTTGATTAAAATTTGCTCCCACTCTCATTAAGACTGCAACGTCAGAACTGCAACGCCAGGGCTCCAACATCAAGTTTCCAAATATAACGCTTCATGCCATCAACTTCGAAAACTTTGTCCCCGAAGTCCCTGAAGTCCCCGAAAATCGGTACCTTTCGAATTCGGTTTGATGCGATTCAATTTGATGCGATTCGATTTGACGCGAGAACACCATCGCTACTAAAACACGCACCCAGTAACCCACCCTCTTCGAAATCACCCAAGGCCCGATGCGTTACCTCATCATCCAGATCGCCATCCTTCTAATCCCGGTCATTCTGCTACGCCACACCTGGATCCGATCGCGCTATTTTCTGCAGATGTTCCAGCAAGTCGGCTACAAAACCAACGAATTTCGCTCCTGGATCGCGGCGGGCTTCAACGACAAAGTGTTCACCATCGAGCACTTCCTCATGAACGTCGTTCTCTTTCTGCTCATCTTCTTTGCGGCGGGAAAAATCACCTACTTCACCGGCGCCGTCACCCTGGCGGTATTTCTTAGCTTCTGGTTTTGGCATCCGGGGCGGTACGTAGCAGGACGCGACAAAAAACCCCTTGTAGTTACGTCTCGTGTAAAACGGCTTCTTGTTGTTTTTTTCGGGTTGATGGGTCCGCTCTACGGACTGATCGCACTGATGGTCTGGTTTCAGCATCTGACGGGTATGCAGATTGGCGGCGGCCTGTTGGGCTCGGGAGTGGGTTCCGGGACAGGTTTCGGTTCCGGGACAGGCTCAGGAGTGGGTTCTGGAATGGGTTCCGGCATGGGAGGCACGTCCATCGAGCCAGGGATATGGCTGCAAGATCCCTATTTGTTAACGTTTATGTTGTTGCTGGTAGATATGGTTGCTCCGCTGCTGCTGCTGTTCGCTGGCTGGCTGGTAAAACCCGTGGAAAAACAGATCCAGGAGGGCTTTAAACGACAGGCACGGGAGAAACTTGCCAGCCTTCCGCACCTGAAAGTGATTGCCATCACCGGGAGTTATGGCAAAACCAGCACCAAATTTATGATCGATACCCTGCTGCGGGAGCGGTATCAGGTCTGCACCACGCCGGGGAGTTTCAACACGCCGATGGGGATCTGCAAAGTCATCAACAACGATCTGAAGGCCACGCATCAGGTGTTGATTCTGGAGATGGGCGCGCGATATGCCGGCAATATTACGGAGCTCTGTTCGATCGCGCAGCCAGACATTTCGGTAGTGACGAACGTTGGCAAAGCACATCTCGAAACGTTTGGTACCAGGGATGTGATTGCTTACGAGAAGGGGACGCTGGCGCGTGAGTTGAAGCCGGGTGGCGTCTTGGTGGCGAATGGGGAGGATGAGCGGGTGGCGGCGATGGGACGGGAGCGGGATGATATCGAGCGGGTGCTGGTCGGGAGCGTGGGGTCGATTCGTGCAGGTGGTAAGGTGTCGGTAGGCCATACCGGCACAGAATTTGAGATGATCTGGATGAAAAGGGAAGCCGGTGCTGGTGATGATACGACTGGGGGTGTAGTGGGTGCTGGTGATGATGTGGCCGGCGAGGTAGCGGAGCGCGGTGTGGTGCAGATGCCCCTGTTTGGCGAACACAATATCATGAACTTTATGCTGGCAGCCGGCGTGGCGCGTTCGTTGGGGATTCGGTTTCAGACGGTGGTGCGGGCGGCCACGCGGTTGAAGCCGGTGGAGCATCGGTTGGAACTGAAGCAGATGAACGGGATCACGGTGATTGACGATGCGTTTAATTCGAATCCGGAGGGTGCACGGAGTGCGATTGATTTGCTGGCGGCGTTTCCGACGGGTCGGAAGTTTGTGATTACGCCGGGGATGATTGAGTTAGGGGAGGATGAGGAGATGGAGAATCGTCGGTTTGGGGAGTATATCGCGGAGAAGGGGATTGATGTGGCGATTTTGGTGGGGCCGGAGCGGGTGAGGCCGATACAGGCAGGGATTGGGGGGGGCGGGGCGACGTCGCCCGGCGGGACGGAGGTGGTGGTAGTGAGGTCGTTATTCGAGGCGAACGACGAGATGGCGCGGCGCGCGCAGGCGGGCGACGTCGTGCTCTACGAAAACGACTTGCCGGACACGTATTCGGAGTGAGGTGACTGGCCGATGGCTCGTTGCCACCCGGCGCCCCTCCATTCGCTCAGTCGTTTCGCAGAGCAACCGACGGGTCGGTCCGCCCCCCCCTCCACGCTGGGTACCCACTCGCCAACACAGAAAGCACCATCGTCCCGGCGAACACCAGCAGCACATCCGACGGCTCAATCACCACAGGATACGCATCGATGATAAACGCCGACGACAGCTTCACCCATCCATACATCTGCTGCATCTTCGCCAGAAACAAGCCAATCCCTCCACCCAGAAGGCATCCTATCAACCCTACCTGAAACCCCTGCATCCGGAAAATCTTCCCAATGCCGGCCGGCGTCAGTCCCATCGCCAAAAGCAATCCGATATCCCGCTTCTTCTGAATCACCATCATTGTCATCGATCCCACAATATTCAGAACCGCCACAAAGATGATAATCATCAAAATGATGAACGAACCCCATTTTTCGAGCTCCATCACATCGTATAGTGGCTTTTGAAGATCATACCAGGTGGAGATCTTAAGGTCTTGTGCCCGGAGACCCGCCACCCCCACAGCGCTAGGACCCACGCCACGCCCCACGGCGCCAGGACCTACACCACGACCCACAGCACTACCCACCAAAGCTCCATCCTCCATGACACCGCGCTCCACTGCACCACCCTCCACGGCTCCACCCCCCGCAGCACTGCCCACCAATGCTCCACGCTCCACGACAACACCTTCCGTAGCTCCACCCCCCGCAAACACATCCCCCGGAACCCTACCTTCCGCTCCGGCATCCCCAAAAATCCATTCCAGCAACTCTTCCCTCACCCGTTCTGCATCGTCCGGTCGTCGAAGTTCTAGTTCGTAGCCACTCACCTCGCGGGGCATTCGGAAAACTTGCTGCGCCGACAAGAGATCGATATACACCCGGTCTCCTTCGAGGATTTGACGCATTTCATAGATTCCGGTCACATCAAACCGCTGCATTCGGGGCGGTGATAACCGGGTCACGGAGCGGCGCAGACCATCCGCACCGATCAAAGCCACGGCGTCCCCCGTTTGCACGCCATATTTGAGGTTTAAATTCTCGTTGATGAGCATGTTGCCCGGGCGAAGTGGAACAGAGTGCGTAACGCCTGATTTTTTGCCCGCGGCCCAGTCAGCATCCGCATCACCCCGCCCCAATTCTTCACGGATGCCATTCGACCTATCCTTGTTCCCACTGGTCGCACGGGTTCTCTCATCACCCCGACCCACCTCTTCCACGTGATCTTCCACACGATTTTCCCCAGGAACCTCCCCACCCGCGCGACTCTCCAAGCGACTCTCCAAGCGACTCTCCACGCGGCCATCCACTGGGTTTTCTGCGCGACCTTTCACGGTGGACATCAGGTCATTAAATCGCACAGCGCGTTCCGGATCGATGCCCCGCACGGTAACTACATCGGCCTGATCGTACGGCATCATGAGCATCGCCTTTTCCTCGATATAAGGGGATACGCGCACTACATCGGGATGGCTGGCGAGGCGCGCCATAAACAGACTGTCTGCCGGCAGCACTCGCTCCTCGCTGTGCTCGATGCGGATGTCGGGGTCAAACGAAAGCAGAAATCCCTGAACAACGTCGTAAAAGCCGTTGAATACCGATAACACAATGATGAGTAGCGCCGTCCCGATGGTAATTCCCGCGATGCTGATGCCGGTGAGGATCGAGATGAGGCTGATCTGCTTCCGGGAGAAGAGATAGCGTCTGGCGATAAATCGGATCACATTCATGGGTTTTTTTGTTTCGGGATGATGGGAGAGCGGTTTCGCCCGAAGTTCGGGTGGTGCGGGTGTGCGTGCTGGAGATCATCCTTTTCAACGGGCGTCATAGAAAAATCGGAAAATGCGCCTGAAATTTTTTATCATTGTGAAAATTAAACTAAGGAACCTGATTGAAAAAGCCGTCATTAAAAATCGAGGAAATTGAGGCCATCTCCAACGGGTCTCACGGGAACGTGTTTGCTGTGCTTGGGTTGCACGAAGTGGGTGGGGATCAAACCAAACCGTCCAAACCGTCTGAACCATCCAAACCGTCCGCGAGCCTATCGCTTATCGTCCGTGCGTTTCGGCCGGATGCCAAACGAGTCTGGCTGGTTCCGGAACGCGGCAAAGAGGTGGAGCTGAAACCCCACGGTGGTCTGGGGTATTTCGAGGCGCATTTGCCCCGGCGCAAACAGCGGTTCCACTACCGATTTCGTGTAGAGCCATACCACGGTGAAACGTATGAGATCGAGGATCCGTACGCATTTGGTCCGCAACTGTCCGATTTCGATCTGCAGCTCTGGGGAGAGGGAAATCATCAT
>Ga0129345_1000944_pt1 | contig 10945 bp, 4 predicted proteins | sample CPBDNA_FD_94425 | JGI IMG/M metagenome (GOLD analysis project Ga0129345, IMG submission 94425) | Freshwater to marine salinity gradient microbial communities from Chesapeake Bay, USA - CPBay_Sum_20_0.8_DNA | ecosystem: Environmental > Aquatic > Marine > Coastal | place: USA: Chesapeake Bay...
GGGAGTTGGGCATGATGAAGAGGGCCAGGGAGGAGACGATGGCACCGACTAGAAAATAGGGTCTGCGACGTCCGAGACGGTTCCAGGTGTTGTCGCTGAGGTATCCGATGATGGGCTGAACGACGAGGCCAGTGACGGGTGCGGCAATCCAGAGGATGGGGATTTGTGAAACGTCGGCGCCCAGGGTTTCAAAGATTCGGCTAACGTTGGCGTTTTGAAGGGCGAATCCGAACTGGATTCCGAGAAATCCGAAGCTCATGTTCCAGATTTGCCAGAAATTGAGGGTGGGTCGTTTGCGTGGTTCCATGAGAGTCGAGGCGCTCAGCGATTGGGTTGATGGTTTAGGTTCAGGTTCTGGTTTAGGGTCAGATCGACAGATGCTTATTCCTGGCTGGATTGAAAGACAAGATAACTGTTCGCATCCAAGGTGATTTGTGCAGCCGGTGAAGCGGTTTCATCACCCAGAACCAAAGACCAGTTGCCAACTGGCATCGAACTGAATGTAACGTTTTGCGTGGTATCGGAGAAGTTCAAAATGACCCAGACCTGGTGATCACCGTTTGAGCGGATATAGCTGTATATGTTGTCGGAGGGACTTGTTTCGAGGCGTTCCAGGCTGCCACCGGCTGAGCCGTTATGCAGTGATTTGTTTGTTTTCTTGAGATGAAGCAGATTCTTGTAGAAGGATTCATACTCGTAGTCGTCCCACTCGATCAGATCCTTGTCGAAGAAAGCCAGTTGTTTGTTCAGTCCGGTTTCCTGACCGCTGTAGATCAATGGCATTCCCCACACGGTTGCACTAAGTACGGCGAAGTTTTCAAAGTTATCGCCATAAAGTTGATCGTCACTGCCCTGCCAGGAGTTTTCGTCGTGATTGGTTGTAAAGAACATTCGATAGTCGTTCTCTCCGAAACGGGCGATCTGTTCGGTGACTGCAGCATGAATTTCTTCAACTCCTGCCCTGCCTGCTCCGGCTTCGCGGATGATGTGGGCGTAGTTCCAGGCGTAGGTCATATCGAATCCTGCCTGATGCAGTTCCGGTTCTTCGGCTTCTGCGAGCATGAATACGGGTTTGATTTCGTCAAGGTTTCGACGCGCCATGGCCCAGAACTCGGTGGGTACCATGTAGGCAACATCTGCGCGATAGCCATCGATATCGAATTCGCGGACCCAGTATTCCATCATATCGATCATCGCTTCCCAAAGTTCCGGGTTGTCGAAATCAAGTTGAATAACGTCGCTCCAATCGGCAACCGGTGGGTAGAAAGATCCGTTTTCATCGGTTTTGAAGTATTCAGGGTTGCTTTCGGTCCAAACATGGTCCCAGGAGGTGTGATTGGCTACCAGATCAATGATTACAGCCATTCCCAGACGATGTGCTTCCTGTACCAATGCGCGGAAATCCTCCTCGGTCCCAAATTCTGGATTGATGGCATAATAGTCCTGAATGGAGTAGTAACTGCCAAGTGTCCCCTTTCGATTAAGCTCACCGATGGGATGAATGGGCATAAACCAGAGAATATCGACACCCATGGCGTCGAGTCTGGGGAGATGTTCTGCAAATGCCTGAAAAGTGCCCTCTTCCGTGTATTGACGAACATTTACTTCGTAGATGTTGGCTTGTTGTGTCCAACCCGGGGTCAAAAATTCCGGTTGATTGCCGGACGAGACAGCAGCTGGATCGGAGCAGGACGGCAACATGAAAAGGCCGAAAAGAGTGGTTAGTGTCCAGATACCTACACCCAGAACGGACAATACGCGTTGTCTTATAGTAGTTCGTATATTCATAGTTGATTCCGAAATGTGGTTTTGGGAAGGACGGTATTTACTTAATCAATGTGATTTTTTGTGTTTGAACTCCAGCACCGGTTTGCAAACGAAGCAGATAAACCCCACTCCCAAGAGATGAAGCATCCATATCGATCCGGTACTCTCCCGAAGCCTGGAATGTAGTTTCCTGAACCATCAAAACTTCCCTTCCTAGAAGGTCGTGAATGGTTACTGAGACATTCATTGGGGATGTTAGAGAGTAATGAATAGTCGTAGCTGGGTTGAATGGGTTCGGATAACTCGGATACAAATATGCCTGTGAGGGAATTTCTGCCGGTATGCCCGGACCTTCGGTAGAAGTAAAGATAGGATCGACAAACTCAGAGGTGAATATTTTGAACTCACCCGGTTCCAACTCGTACGTAAATTGAAGTTGGTCTTCAGACACATCAAAAGAACTCTCCTCAAAATAGTCATACCATGTTCCCGGTTGAGTAAATGAGATAGCACGATCACGTGGAATCACATCAAAATTCCCAATAATAACTGCATCCATGTCTGAGTGCTGCAGTTTAATCCATTTTGTATTTCCTGAAAGGAACGAGGAAAACTGAGTGTCGGAGGAGGAAAATACCGGTGAGGAGGATCGAAGGTGCAATAGATCGGCCCAGGTTTCATACAGTTGACGACGATTTTCCTGATTTGCATACTGCCAGCGGATCGGTTTTTCTGCCGTGCGACTGGGATCGGTTTCCAGACAGTCTCCGGTTTCATCGGAATATGAGGGTCGAAGGCACTCCAGGTCTCCCCAGCCATACCCAAGCTCGCCGAACTGCCAAAGCATCTTTGGTCCCGGGATCGTAAAGAAAAATGCCCCGTTTAGTTTCTGGCGATTCAAGGCCACATCAAGATTACGAATATCATGATTTGTGTTTGACTGATTCCCATAGTTTTTCATTTTTCGCATGATCCACTGCTCATCATGGCTTTCCATATACCCGACCAGGTGAGGGTTCGCAAATCCTCGGTTTGCATAATAGATTCTGGAAAAATCCGATCTACCATTGTCGTGGTACCCCATTGCCGCTTCAGAGTAATTGAAATTGTGATTTCCCCAGAGAAGCATTCCAGCTTGCTCGAGCTGTTGTTCTTCAAAATTATCTGCAAAATGCTCGAGAATGATGATTGCTGTGTCATCATATTCTCGGATTTTGGAATACATCCGCTTCAAGTTTTGGATTCGTTCCGGATTTGGCCCTTGTAAATTTCCATCGTCATCTACATTGGTAGCAAATCCTTTGGTAAGATCGAACCGATAACCATCAATATTGTACTCCTCGAGCCAATAGCGGTTCATTCGATCGAGCCAATATCGAATGTAGGGATCACCATGATTAAGATGCTGAAATACATTAAATGCATGACCTGGCCCGATAAAACGGTTCGCAGATCGGTTCGCTCCGTACAGTTCGATCAGCGGTGAGCGTTCATGGGCATGGTTGTATACGACGTCCAGTAGCACAGCAATCCCTCTCTGATGAGCGGCATCTACAAATCGCTTAAAAGCCTCCGGACTCCCGTAATATTTATCCAGCGCTCCGTGGACCATGGGACTGTAACCCCAGTTATTGTTGCCATCAAATTCGGCCACCGGCATCAACTCTATCGCATTGATCCCCAACGTTTCAAGATAATCCAGCGTATCGGTAAGAACATCGTAACTGCTCTCCTCAAGAAAATCTCGGAGTAAAAGTTCGTAGATCACAAGTTTTTCCACGGCAGGCCGCTCAAATTCGGGTACTTGCCATTCATACGGTTGCTTCCCTGGTTCCAAAATTCCTACGAGACCGTTAGTAAGACCCTCCGGATAATCGGGCATATTCGGAAACCGGCCGGTCGGAATCCACGAATCATGAAACGGATCCAGAATCAATTCCGAGAACGGATCAGTAATGCGAATCGATCCATCCACGACATATTGAAACCGATAGGTCTCTCCTTCTGTAAATCCATCAACAGTGAGCCAGAAATGAACACTATCTTCACGAATCACATCGCGTTTCATCAAAAAATTGTCATTCACTTGCCAATCACTGTGGTCCCCGATCACGTGCACAAACTCTTTTCCGGGGGCAAATAGCGAAAACGTAATCGATCCGGGATTTTCTTCGCTGTAGGTAATTCCATCTTCAACACCAGCTGGACGAGGCTCATCTACAACAGACGGCTGCACAAATGTAAACGTGGTAGTTTGTTCAGAAATCTCATCACTCTGCGACACGGCCATAATCGTTAGAGAGTTCGTCCCCTCATTCAGCAGATTTACAGAACCAACTTGTGCCGACGGAATTGTAACCATCTGACGTTCATTATCATAATAATCCGCAAAAGAACCCAACTCCGACCCGTTAAGAATCACTTTAGAAGTTGAAGTATCGATTGGGTCATCGGAACGTGCTCCCACAAAACTGATAATATCTGGCGGAGTCACTGAGATAACCGCTCCCTCCTTTGGCACAGTCTGAAAAATCATTGGGTGGGTTACTTCTACAAACGAATCGTTGAAATTTCCTACGGTTATCGGGTTGATGGGATCAGAAACCCAGTTGTAAGATGTTCCTGAACTGTTCAAGTGCTCGTGGAACTTGTACGTGTACCCTGTTTTCCCCTGATGGGATGTTCCCCCGCCACCAATTGTAAGCTGCAGAATTTTATACGAGTACCCTGCTTCAGGATCGGGCGTGAGTAAAGATCCGTCCGAAGGCTGGATTACTCCGCTGGAATTGTTCCCCCAGTTATTGAATGAACCGGGGACGAAACTGCGAACTGCATTTTCTCCCGGTGTATACCGGAACAGAACATCCACTGTGTTTTGTGCGAAGCCGGTGAGCGGCCCCATCATCCCGAATAAAAAAACGAATATAATGCATCGTTGAAGCTGGTTTCTCATGATTTTCCTATTAACTGTTGGATAAATAGTCTGATTTGTGAAATTATTGTGAAGCGAATACATCGTTACCGCTACCGGCACTCGGCCGAACTCTATTAATGCTTATACCGACGAACTGCCGATCCCGTTAATTGACTGTTCTCCTGGGATTTCGGACGATCTGCGGATGATGAGTTCCGGTTCATAGGTTGTATGTTCGATCTCAATGTCCGGATCATCGATTCTCCGAAGCAGGTATCTTGTGGATTCTGCACCCATTTCGTACATCGGCTGCCGCACGGTAGACAGGCCAATGTATTCGGAAACAGCGAGATTGTCATAACTAATGATAGGGATACGACAGTTGCGCTGGGTCATCGATTTGAGCGCACCGATGGCCTGGACGTCCGAGGCACAGAAGCACGCATCCGGTTGCGGATCGAAAGAAAGTAATTTCTCCATCGCCTCAAATCCTCCCTTTTCGGTAAATCCATCCCGATAGCTAATATCCCCCGTAAAAATAAGTTCTGGCCGGAATGGCAACCCGTGATCGATCAGCGCTTTCCTGTAGCCATCGACCCGTTCGATGATCGGTGTGGAGGACTCAAGTGCAGAGATCATGGCAACATTCCTGCAACCTTGTTCGATGAGGTAGGAGGTCGCTTTGTAGGCACCCTTTTGATTGTTTACGCTCACTCCATCATGAGCCGGGCTATAGTCATCGATAATGGACATTGGAACATGATAGCGATCCAACTCCTGCCATTTACTTTGCGGAAGATGAATCGAAATGAAAATGTACCCGTCTGCACGCTGTCGACGGATTAGATGTTCTATTTGCTCGAATTGATCCTGTGTGGATTGTATGTTGATGATGTTCAGCTCATATCCGGTTTCGAGCAGTTTATCCTGCACACCTGCCAAAATCTCCATGAAGAAATAGTTAGACATAATGGGAACCACAACCGCGATGATGTTCTTTCGCTTGCTGGCAAGTGCCTGTGCAAAAACTTGCGGATGATATCCCATTTCGTCGGCGATTTTCATCACTCGTTTTTTGGTCGCCTCACGTACAGATCCACTCTCATTAAATACTCTCGAGACGGTAGCGATACTCACATTTGCGGCCTTGGCGATATCATAGATTGTATGATTCAATGGCTTTTAGTCTGGTTTTCTTTGTTTTCGGGTTGATGGAATGCTTTTTCCGGCTCGCTGGATGCCGGGCGGGTTGCCCGGAACCTTCATGGTTTGAAAGAGGAGGAGCCCGAGATCAACGAACTCCTCCACAAATGATTTGATCAATTTATGATTTGATCGACTTTTTATTTGATCAACTGTTTATTTGATCAGTGCAAATTTTCGTGTTTGCACAAAATCCCCTGCTTGCATTCGGTACATGTAGGTACCGCTGGCAAGGCCGGATCCGTCAAACTCAATGGTATAGGTGCCGGCGGATTGCCGTGCCTCGACCAGAGAGGCCACTTTTTGCCCCAGCATATTGTATACCTCAAGCATAACCTCGGCTACTTCCGGCAGGCTGTACTGGATGGTAGTGGATGGGTTAAACGGATTTGGATAGTTCTGGCTCAAAGTATACGCCGTTGGGAACTCGTTACCATCCTCGATGGAGGAGGTTACGGATTCCAAAAGCGTTGTAGAGCCATCAGCAAATACGGCAAGAACTGCAAATCCTTCCCCATCTTGATTGGCTGCAGGATTGATAAATCCACTCGCTGTGATGAAAGCAGTTCCACCCGCCAGATTGGTTGCATCCACTTCATAAGATGCGAGATAGATATTTACGCCGGATGCATAAAGATCGATGGTGTAGACCTCTGGTGCCGGTACTGTGATGTAGTCGGTAATGGCACTGAATGTTGCCCCAGAAACGATAGGATCGGGTAACCCTTGTACAAACAGATCAACGGCTGGTGCATCGGTAGCACCGTGCATGATCTTGAAGCTAAGGCTGTCGGCTGCCGTCGAAAGCTGAGCATCTGCTACCAGATCGAGTCGGAATCCAATGTCGGACATGGTCGGACTTGGAAAGAAGTTATCCGGGTTTAGTACCCCCGAAGCGATCGCGTAGTATTTCTGATCTTCTTCCAACGTTACCGGCACGGTCACTCCGGCCGCAGGGTCAGCTCCGGCTGGTGTGATTGTGAGTTGCAATTCAACGTCTGTCGGAGCAGGAAGAAAAACAGTTGCCTCCCTAAAAGCAAATTCATCTATCGCCATGTCACCATCTACATATATGTCTACAGATTCAACTGCAGGATCTGCAGAATTATGGATTATCTGTAGATATGTATAGTCGTAGAGTTCAACATCAAAATCAGTGTCAGGTAATAACTGAATTATTCCGGCTGGGAAAAGTTCGAATGAACGGTCAGATGGCAAATTATTCTCCCAAACTCCGTTATCAATATCTGAAGGATCAGCATAGTAGAACTTATAAGCGATATTACTTCCTGTCGCTCCTTCTACTTCAACAATTGTTTCATAATAGAGATCCTCTTCATCGCTAAATAATTGAGTTGTTCCCCAATCATTGAAGGCACCCCGTACGTATACTTCATCGGTTTCAGGATTGAATGATGATACGTCCTCCATATCCACAGAGAACAAAACCGGACGCACATCCGGATCTGCCGGTGGTTCCGTGCTTCCGGTTTGAATGTAGAGCGTTCCGGAATAGAACACGTTTTGGGTGTTTTCATCCTTTACGGGCTCAAGCTGTAGCGGCATAGTGGCTCCCCAATCCAAAACGGTTGGTTTTGCATCGTTGAAGAAATCATAAGCCAGAGTTCCTCCACCCAGTCCGTAATCTGGTGGTGTGGGGAAATCCAAATCTTCCTCTTTCCACTCAATCATGTCCAACTCATATCCACCAGCAGGCCACGTAGAGGTTCCATCAATGACGAGTTCCGGTTGTGCATAGCGATAATACCGTCGACCGGCATTGAATCCACCACCGTTTTGAACACGGTTTCCGTTTTCACCCACATACGCAATGGTAAACCCAAAGTGGTTTTCTGCAGGGAGATCTAGGTCGAGGGTCAACTCGTACATATTACCTGTACCCGTTGGCTCAAACCGTACACGCTCGAGAACCTGTTCGTTGCCAGGGTTAAAGATCGGTGCTCCATCACCAATCGGAATTCCTTGTGTGAGTCCCAGAATAGGGGTTTCCAGCATCAAATAAACGGAATCTTCAGCTGGATTGAAGGGTTGAGCCTGGTAGTCCAATGCCGCTGTCATATCCAGTTTGAAGGTAACAGGATAGGTTGCCGTTCCGGTTCCATCCTGCGTAATCAGTGCTTCCTGTGGAATACTGTTGAAGTAAGCGATGGAGGTGCCAAAATCTCCGGTTGCAGACTGTACTGTTTCTGCGGTTAACTCGTACGTTCTGTCTGCACCACCTGTTGTTCCTGGCTCTTCCCATCCATTTCCTTCGGTCAGGTTGGGGATATAATTTGGACTCTCCGGATCGAAGCGACTGTCGTCCCAGTTGATGAAATATTTGTAGGCAACCGAAGTACCTACTTCACCCGTGATCTCTTGTGTGCTGGTCCAGACATCCTCGATCTCATCGTAGGTCATAGAAGTAGAAGTGTCCCAGCCATTAAATCCACCCGGAACAGCTACAAAATCACCGATTGCTCGGTTAAAATATCCGAGTCCTTCCAAAAGCCCTACGTTCACAGTAAACTCAACATCTGCCGTTACAATCTCCCCAGTGGGTGGTGGGGTATCACTAAAGAACACCCAGTGTAACGTACTGTCGGCAGCAGGGATATTCACAAACCGGTCCGGTGTGGATTCCCAGTTAATTTCATCACCTTTGTCGATGACAAATTTATGAGCTACCTCTCCGGTCTCAGGATTGATCTGGCCGCGTACACCAACTACGTGATTTGCATTCGTGGTATCCAAAACATTGGTCGCAATCAGATTGCCGACATTCACCCGGAAATGAAGTGCAACTTCACCCTCTTCGCCCGCACCATAGGTAAAGGGTGCCTGTCGTCCGATTTCGGGTCGGGCAAAATAGATGACATCAGTCCGAATATCTTCGCTCGCATCTGCCGGAACCGTGAAGATATTATTATCGCCCGTCTCCCAGCCACCATCGTATCCGAGACCACTCTCTGTGTTTGTTCCGGTCCAGAATTTGTAGGCCACTTCATCGCCTGGGTTTAGTTCAAGGTCGATCTCCCAATAGTCGCCACCAACATTGGTTGCTTGCTTGGAGGTAGAACCCCAGTTGATTTCGCCGTCTTCAGATCCGTTGATCGCTCCACGCATCTGAACGACATGATTTTCGGTAAGTGTGTCTGCTACTGTTGATGTATTCACTACGAATGTTACTGTAACTGGATTTTCCTGTGCAAATACATCAGAAAAGAGTCCGCTTATCAGAAACATAGGCAGTATGAACCATGTTGGTAGCACATATTGTCGCTTTTGAATCATAGTTTCGCTTGTTTTTGGTTTTTATGTGTGAAATCGTATGCACGCTGCATACGTGTGGATTATTACAAATAAGTAACTCACTTAATTACTGCAAATCGCCCCGTCTTCTCTCCTACACCAGGAGCCGTTACATGGTAAATATACACTCCGTAGGCAAGGTCTCTTCCATCTTTTGTTTTCAGGTCCCAGATATATCGATCCTGATCAAATGGGTTATTGACATCCAGCGTCTGCACCAACTGTCCGGCTACTGTAAATATCCGTATTTCACATGATGCCGGCAGGTTTGTGAAGTGAATCTGCCTATCACCGGGTGATGTTTCAGCAATATGAGTCACCAAATAGGGATTGGGCACCACGCGAATATCATCCAGAATATCGGCACCAAGAGTCTCCTCCACAGAGGGTACATTTTCGGAGCGAATCTCGAATTCGAAAAGGTCCGCCTCGGTAAAGGGTTTTAGTGTGGAGAGCACAAGCTGATCCCCTGCGGCCGGATTCACGGTCAGACCACCAGAACTGCTGGCGCTTCGTGCAATCAGGGAAACACTCCATGTATCGATGAGTCCAGTACTTTCATCCCCGGGAACTCCGTCGATCTCTTCAAGGAAATAGATCACATCACTCCGTGGAATTCCGTTATCATCAAACGCAGACCGAAATTGATTAAACACTTCCGATGAAGTCCATGAATCCCCTCCGTTAAAGGTTCGAATCCTGCGGTCATTAGCACCGACGGCGATAACCCTCTCACCATTCAGTGCATCCACTCCAAAAAGCTCATCTGCTGTGCCGCTCTCCTGCCGTGTCCAGGTAGTACCACCATCGGTTGTTTTCCAGAGTGCTCCATTACTGCCAGTGAGCCATCCGGTTTGTGCACTGATAAAGTTGATCTGATTAATGTTTACACCAATCCCTGCATCCAGTACAGCCCATGTGGTTCCACCATCCGTGGTTCTTGAAATTCGTCCCGCTGTTCCCCCCACAAACCCGTTCAGATCATCTGAAAACGTAAGTGCTGTAAAATTGGCAACGGTTCCCACAGAGATCGTTTGCCAGGTACTCCCACCGTCCGTTGTTTTCAGCACAGTCACAAATCCGGAGGCAAATCCGGTGTTTTCATCCACAAAATGGATTCGATTGAGGGCACGTGTAATTCCTGTTTCCAGTGATTCCCACGTGGTTCCTCCGTCGGTTGTTTTTAGGATCAAACCTCCCTCACCACTAACAAACCCTGTATTTTGATCTAAAAAGAACAGATCTGTGAGGTTCGTCTCTGTATTAGTGGCCAGTGGAGAGGACCAACTTGCCCCACCATCTGTGGTTTTAATAACCACTCCTCCTCTACCGGCTGCAAATCCGTTTTGCGGATCCACAAATTCAAAGTCCCGGATACGTACCGATACACCACTCTCTACTGGAGTCCAGGTTTCACCTCCATTGGATGATTCGAGAATAACACCTCCGGCTCCGCCAATTAGAACACGATCCTCTGATAGGTAGGCAACCGCCCGAAAATCTCTGGGCAGGAGCGGATTCGCAAAATACCCAAAATCAATCTCCTCACCCGTTATGGTGTTCGTCACAATGAAGTTAACGATGGATTCGGGAAAGGTCGTACTGCCACGGGTAAACACTCTGGATGTTCGCGTAGGTTCGTCAAAGAACTCAATCTCATAATCGAAGGCCGTTGGAGTTCTGCTCGATACTGCAAAGGAAAAATCATGAATGGGTGCCGATTGACCGGTAACCCAGAATGAGTTTTCA
>Ga0129345_1000946_pt1 | contig 10940 bp, 10 predicted proteins | sample CPBDNA_FD_94425 | JGI IMG/M metagenome (GOLD analysis project Ga0129345, IMG submission 94425) | Freshwater to marine salinity gradient microbial communities from Chesapeake Bay, USA - CPBay_Sum_20_0.8_DNA | ecosystem: Environmental > Aquatic > Marine > Coastal | place: USA: Chesapeake Bay...
GGATACTACGAGTGGGGTTCCTCCTCGTGGTGGCGTAAAGTCCTGCTCGGTGTACGCAATGGCACAGGACTACGAACTAAATCTAAAGGTTAAGGGACTTCGGGAAGCTGCCCAGCAAATTCTTGATGTAACCGATAACGTCGAAGACCTCAACGAGGCCGTAGAAAAAACGGCAAAGGAAACCGAGCAAATTGGCAAGAAAGGCGGGAAGGGATTTGCTGGATTGGCAAAAGGTCTCGGTCAAGGTGTCCAAGGATTTAAAGCCCTCCGCGGTGCCATCATCGCCACGGGTATCGGTGCGCTTGTTACACTGCTCGGTGGGCTCGTTGCCAAACTAAGCGAGAACAAGAAGGTCATGGATATCGTCCAACAAGCCACGGCCGGGCTTGGGGCGGTGTTCAATCTTTTGGTCGATGCCATCACTCCGATTGGGGACTTGATTGTTACGGCCTTCACCAGTCCGCAAACGGCAATCAATCAACTCAAGGGAGCCCTGGAAGGCGTTCAGAGTTGGTTTGGATCCTTGTTTGATTACATCGGGGCCAAGTTTATGGTGCGATGGAACAAGTTCATCATCGGCATCAAGGAGGCCCAGCTTGCTTGGAATCGATTTACAGGCGACACCGAAGACGTCAACCGCCTAGTCTACGAAATCGGGACGTTAGAACAAGAAATCGCCTCGTTTCAAAACACCGCAGAGGAAGCCGCCGGGCAAGTAGCAGCCCCGTTTGAAGCGGCGGCCGCAGCGGTCAAAACATTCACCCAAGCCGCTAAGACGGCGAGCGCAAGCGCAAGCGCATTAAAAAGGGAACAGCAAGACCTCGCCCAATCGAATCGAGAATTAGATGTAGCATACGCACAATCACAGGCGCAAGTCGAAGAGCTGAAAAAGACACGCGATGACGAACGTCTCTCATTGGAAGAACGCGCCCAAGCCGCCCGAGATGCAGCCAAAATAGATTCAGAATTCGCGGCGCGAAGAATGAAGGCGGCAGAAGATCAAGCCGCCCTAATTCGTCGAGAGATACAATTGCAAGGCGAAACCGAAGAGCGTTTGGATGCCTTGCGGGATGCCGAGGTCGGTATATCCGAAGCGCGGCAAGCATCGGCCGCCGTACAGACGGAATTGATGACCTCGCTCTACGGTATCGAGCAAGAGCGTATCAGCCAGGCGCAAGAGGCGGCGGCGATGGAGCGTGAGTTTGCTACTGAGCGCATGAGCGAACGCGACCAAGAGTTGCAAGCGATTCGCGACCAACTGACGGAGCGGCTCCAAGTAATTGACCAGCTTAAAATTGCAGAAGAAGAGAAAGAAGCACTTCGGGTCCAGGCACGCAAAAATGCCGATGCCATGCTTACCGAAGCACGCGATCAATTCAATGCCGAGGACCTTGCAGCCACAGAAGAGAAGAACGCCAAACAAGCGGAAATCGATAAGGCAGCCGCTGACAAAAGACTATCCGACGCCAAGACTGCACTAGAGGCGGAGATGGCCCTAAAGGAAGAGGTAACATCTTCGACCTTCTCTATCCTCTCCAACCTGAACGAAGCCTTCAGCAAAAAAGGCGAGGAGCAATCCAGGAAGGCATTCGAGAGATCTAAGGCCATCAGCATCGCCGAGACGTTGGTCTCGACCTACCTCACCGCGCAGAAGGCGTACCAATCGCAATTCGTCCCCCTGGCCGATGTCAGTTCTCCGGTGCGTGGTGCATTGGCTGCCGCGACCGCCGTAGCTGGAGGTCTGGCTAAGGTCGCCGCTATCAAGTCCCAGCAATACAACGGGGGCGGAAGCGTAGCCGGCGGCGGTGGAGGAGCCGGAGGTATTGGCGGCGGCACTACTTCGGTCGGGGTAGATGTCGGCTCGCTCATCCCGAACCAGCAGACCCCCACACCGGAACCCGTCCGGGCATATGTAGTATCGAATGAAATCAGCAACCGCCAAGCATTGGACCGGGAGCTACAAATCCAAACGACCCTATGAGGACCGTCGAGTTATTGATTGATGAGGAGCAGGACGATTTCGGCGTTGAGGCTATCAGCCTCGTCAAGTTCCCGGCCATCGAGGAGAACTTCGTCTACTTCAACAAGGACCCCAAGCTGACCCTGGCCAAGGTCGACGAAGACAAGAAGCTCTTGGTCGGCCCGGCGCTCATCCCGGAGAAGATGATCCCGCGGTGGGATGACGTAAAGCAGGAGGAGTTCGAAGTATACTTTTCCAAGGATACCGTAGCGCAGGCCGCCGAACTTTTTATGAGGCAGAAGAGGAACGGAGAGTATACCGTCGAGCACCAGACCAAGGTCGACGGACTGTCCATCTTCGAGTCTTGGATCGTAGCCGATAAGAACAGGGACAAGGCCGCCGTCTATGGTTTCGACGTGCCCGATGGTACGTGGATGGTTTCGGTACGGGTCCACAACGGCGACGTATGGTCCGACGTCAAGGATAAGAAATACCGGGGGTTCTCCATCGAGGGGTACTTCATCGACAAGTTGATTAAGATGGAAGAGGTAACCATCGAGACCATTGCCGCCGCAGTACGTGAGGTGCTTGAGCCCGTCGCCTTCTTGGACGGCAAGCCCCTCTTCGGAACCCCGCTCGAAGCTGAACTGATGGCCTCCGCCCTCGGTTGTGAGGGGCACCATGCCCATGAGATAAACGGCCGGACGCTGTATATGCCCTGCGCTACCCACGAGGAGGTAGGGCCGCTCCTTTCAAACGAGTAACCGCGCGTTATATAACCCGTTAGAAACTGTATCCATGTCCGTAATTGAGAAACTCAAGGAGGCCGTTCGTTCCGTTGTAGAAGCGGAGCGCCAAGACCTCTACGCCGAAGCCCGCCTCAACGACGGGCGTGTTGTTGCTACCGAAGCCGAAGCCTTTTCCGCTGGTGCTCCCGTTCGCGTCCTTTCCGAGGATGGCGACGCGGCGCCCCTGGAGGCCGGCTCCTACGAATTATCCGATGGTGGCACCCTGAACGTAGACGCCGAATCGAAGGTGGTTGAGATGATGGAGGAAGAAGAGGAAAAGGTCGAAGCCCAAGAGGAGGAGAAGGACGAGATGGCCGCTGTGAAGGCTGCCCTCGTCGACAAGTTCCAAATCTCCCCGGAGGTAGCCGCCGAGATTGTCGAGGTGGTGAAGGAAGCTATGGCCCCCACCGAGGAGGTCGAAGTGGAAGCCGAGGAGGAGAAGAAGGAGGAGATGTCGAGCGACCTGCAAGACCTGACCCACGAGATGGCTATCGCCCTCGAAGCTATCAACTCCCGCCTCGCCAAGTTGGAGGAGGCACCTGCAGCTAATCCTGACCGGGTGCTGCCCAAGCAAGAATTCAAAAAAGAACTCAACCCCGAACTCAAGGGCGTTGATCGCGCATTCAACATCATTTCAAATTTCTCATGAAGTCTCAGAAGTACAACTTCGACATGACGCTGAGCCCGGACCCGTCTACATACGCCGGAGAACTCGCGCTGCCCTATGTTACCGCCGCCGTTACTGGTGCGGAGACCATCGCAAACAACCGCTGCCGCCTCATCGAGGGCATCGTTCACAAGGCCGTTATTGAGGACCTGTCTTATGACGCCGGTCTGATTCAAGACGCTGCAACGTGCGCTTTCTCCGATGGTGCATCTATGACGCTCACCGAGCAGGTCTTGACCTTGTCCGACTTGAAAGTGAACGAGGAGATTTGCCGCGGGACTATCTTCCCAACCTACGTTGGCGCCGCTGGCCGTATGCGCCGTAACGGTCAAATTCCTCCCGACTTCGCGGAGTTCCTCTTGGCTTCTACCGCTGCCAAGGCTGCCACAAGTGTCGAAACCCTGATGTGGGGTGGCGCTTCTCCGTTTGGTTTGGGTCTGTTGTCTGACGACGGCACCTTCGATATCACTGGAGTTCGCGCTTCCGCTATGGGTGGATTTGCCGAGTTCGACCTGACCGGCATTACCAGCGGACCAGTCTTGACTGCTTCCAACATCTTGGAAGCTCTCGACGGTGTCTTCGCTGCCGCTGCCGCTACCCCCGGAATCTTGAATAAGCCTGGGTGTGGTTTCTACATCTCTTATGAGGCGTTTGCATTCATGCAGCAGGCTATCGCCCAACAGGGAACGGACGCAGGTTACAACCGCGACCTTAAGACGGTGACCTATCTCGGATACCCCGTCTACCCGACTGCCGGTATCCCGAACACCGTTGACGTCATCGCCTTCACCTACCCTGAGAACATCGTCGTCGGTACCAACGCATACACCGGAAACGAGGCCGCTTCCTTGATTCCTGTATACCAGTATGACGGAAGCGACAACGTCCGCGTAACGATGAACTTCGCTGTCGGTGTTCAAGTTGCTGTCGCTGCTGACGGCGTTGTAGGATTCGACTTCACCGCGTAAGACATGGCCTGTACTATCACCCTTGGCCGCGCATTGGATTGCAAGGACGCTCTCGGAGGTCTGACGAAGGTATTCTTCGCCAGCACCTTCGCGGAGGGCCTTGTGACCGCTGCCGGAACAGGTGATGGAACAGCGGGTTCGGCGACCGTTTCGACCACTGCGGGCGAGACGTTCACCATCACGGACCTCCCGACGATGACCGTACTCCAGTACGACCTCCGTCCGGACCTGTCTTCCTTCACCATCAACGTCCAGAGCGACCCCACCACGGGAGCCTCGCTGTTCGAGCAGACGCTGAACCTCGTCCTCCAGAAGCATACGGAGGCCGACCCCGAGCAACTGCGGCTCATCAGTCGCAACCGCTCGCAGATCTTCGTCCTGGACAACAACGATAACGTCTTCCTCTTTGGAGCGACGCACGGTATGGACCTCAACGGCGGCACCCTGACTTCCGGGGCGGCACGCAATGAGATGTCCGGGAGCACCCTTACCTTTACGGGTCGGGAGGCTGCCCCCTACTACTTGATTGAGCCGACCGCAGGGGTGGGCACGGCGGACTATCCGTTCGACGCCCTCACTACGCCGTCCAATCCTACGATCACGACGGGTTAATTTCCGTTTGCTTTGTGTGTTTAGGGAAGGGGTCGCCAATGGCGGCCCTTTCTTATATCCGGTAGTAGATGATACTCGTCTTTCAGAATTACAGCGGAGATATAGAGAACACCGTATACCTCACCCCGAAGGAAAAGCGGGGCGCGGCGAATGCGGCTCTCTATGGTCCTACCATTCAGGCGCTGGGGTTGGAGCTGACGAGCCTCACGACGGATAAGGTGGTTATGGTCAACGCTCGCGTGCTGACGGTGACGGACCGTTACACTACGTTCGTCTTCGATTCTTCCGCTACCGCCGCCGATACCTCCGCCGACTTGAGTGGAGCGCAGTGGCCGGAGGGCTTCATCCAGTACCGCGTCGTGGAGCGGGCTTCGTCCAGCGATGTTCGCGATATTACCGCCATCGACGTCATCTTGGAAAAGGGCCTCGGCTACCTGACCCGCGGCGGGCAGACGGGCATACTCCTCACCGAAGGGGGTGCATACTTGGCCAAGGAAGACGGAGGACTATTATTGACAGAAGATGCCACGACAACGACGGAAGCGTACCAAGAGACTACCTACGAGTCCCACCCCGACGCAGCCTCCACCTTCACGTACTATGAGTAAGCACGAGTTCAACGTCTTCGGGTTGCCGACCCATGAACTGCCCCTGTTCCGTGAGAAGACGGGCCGCGATTGGGTCGACTATGGCTACGACAACCTCTATGGCGATTACCTCCGGGACCTTTACCTGGGGTCCAGTATCCAAGCCGCGGTAGTCAATGGCGTCTCGGAGATGATCTACGGCGATGGCCTCGAAGCTACCGACCGGGAAGAGAAGCCCGAACAGTGGCTCAAGGTGCAGCGGCTGTTCGAGAATTCCGACGAGGATATCCTCCGGCAGTTATGCTTCGATTTGAAGCTCTACGGGCAATGCTACGTCCAAATCATTTGGAACCGGGTGCGGACGGAGGTGGCCGAGCTCCGCTTCCTCCCTGCCCATACCGTCCGTACGGGCGTAGCCGACGCGCAAGGCAAGATTGATTGTTACTACGTCTCCCCGGATTGGTCACGGATGCGGGAACCGCGCTACGCCCCGGTCAAATACCCAGCCCTCGACCTTGAGGATAGGACCGAGGCAGCGGTGGTATACCAAATCAAAGCCTACCAGCCCGGAATCTTTTACTACGGCCTTCCAGATTACGTCGGGGCTACGAATTACGTCGAGCTGGACAGGGAGATCAGCACGTTCCACCTGAACAACATCAAGAACGGCCTGTTCCCTTCCTTCAGTTTAGCATTTCGGAACGGCATACCGTCGGACGAGGAGCGCCGTACCATCGAGCGCCACGTCAATGACAAGTTCAGCGGGGCAAGCAATGCCGGACGCATCTTAATTTCCTTCAACGACGGCAGCGATTCGGCTCCGGAAATTACTCCTATCAACCCAAACGATAACGATGGGATGTATGAGTTCCTGGCCAAGGAATGCACCACGAAGATTCTTGCCGGTCACCGGGTTACGTCGCCCCTGCTGTTTGGTATCCGTGGCGACGGCTCCGGGTTCGGGAATAACGCCGAAGAATTGCGGGACTCGTTCTCGCTGTTCCAGAATACCGTGATCAAGCCATACCAGCGGACCCTCCTCGATGGGCTTCAGGTCGTGTTCGGCATCAATGGTATCGACCTCGACTTGTATTTCGAGACCCTGAAGCCCGCCGACTTCATCGACGTTCAAGCGGTGAAGACGCAGACGGTAGACGAGCAAGAAAAAGAAGGCGTAGAAGTGGCCCAAAGTTTCAGCGCGCAGGACCTCAGCCAAGCGGCGGAGTTTCTCATCGCATTGGGAGAGGACGAGGACGACGAATACGAGCTCATAGACGCAAGGGAATACGACGAGGCGATGGAAGCCCAACTCGACGCCCTCTGGACGTTCGCGCGGGTGCCGTCCTCGAACCCTGCCGGCAAGAGCGACCAGGATACTGAGCTCATCAAGGTCCGATACGCCTACGCCCCCGATACCGCAGACGACAAGAGCCGGGAGTTCTGCCGGAAGATGGTCGCCGCGGGGAAGGTGTACCGCAAGGAGGACATCCTCGGAGCCTCACAACGTGCCGTGAATCCCGGATGGGGACCGGGCGGAGCCGATACCTACGACCTTCTAAAGTACAAGGGGGGAGGAAGTTGCCGCCACTTCTGGCAACGCCGGACATACCTGAAGAAGAACAACAAGCGCGTAAGCGTAAACGAGGCGCAACGCATCATCCGCGCCGCCGGGCCCGATGCCGAGCGACTGAAGCCGCAGGATCCACTCGTAGCGAAGCGCCCCCGCGATATGGTGAACCGCGGATTCTTGGAACCTCGTGACTTTACAACCCCCCGATAATGGCAAACCTCATCCTCTTCATCTCCCCGGCGAAGCTCAAGAAGGAGACCGCCCTCGGTGGGTCTGTGGACGACGAAATCCTGCAGCCCTACATCCGCCTTGCTCAGGAGATGCATATCCTCCCCACGCTGGGGCAGAGCCTCTACGACGACCTCACCGCCAAGGTGCAAGCCGGGACCATCACGGGCAACGACGAGACCTTGATGGATTCGTATATCGCCCCGGCCCTGGTGCAGCTTGCGTTCTCTGAATGCTTGCCTTTCATCCGGGTCCGGATTGTAAATAATGGCGTGACGGTGATGGACTCCGAGCAGAGCACCGCGGCCACCTACGGCGATATGAAGCCGCTGATGAACCGGGCCAAGGATCTTGGTCTCTTTCATATCGAGCGCCTCATCGACTACCTCGACAATAACTCCACCCTCTTTCCTGAACTGGACAATGAGGGGCCGGGTGAGTTGTGCCGGACGGTAAGGAACTACACGCAAGGACTGAACATATACCCCAGCTACCGCGACGACAGGCTCGTGGAGCGCATTTTAAGAGATTACGGCATCCGCTATTGATGACCAACGAAGAGAAACTCGCCAAGTATATCCTACAGAGAGATGGCAAACAGCAAGATATCCGACCTTACAGAATTGACTTCGCCGGACAACGCCGACGTCCTCGTCATCGTGGACGACTCGGCGAGCGAAACGAAGAAGATCAGCTTCGCGAACCTCTCCAGCGGGATTAGCGTAGGCAACGCCACCGAGCTACAATTTACCGCCCTCAACAGTACGGGATCAACTATCGCCAAGGGCGCGGCGGTATATATCTCCGGGCACACCACGGAGACGCAGGTAGCCCTGGCCGACAATAGTTCTGCCTCGACGATGCCGGCTTTCGGTATCGCCAAGGACGCCATCACCAATGGCAATACGGGCGTTATTGTTTTGGCCGGCGAAATCTCCGGCATCAATACCTCGGCGTATTCGGAAGGTGACGAGCTCTTCGTGGGCACCTCCGGCGCGCTGACCGATACCCGCCCCACCGGTACGGCGCTCATTCAAAAGATTGCCAAGGTGACCAAGGCCGCGGCAAGTGGTGAGCTGCTGGTAATGGGAGCGGGCAGGACCAACGACGTCCCTAACCTTGAGGACGGGAAGATTTGGATCGGGGAGTCTACGGCGGTAGCTACGGCCAAGACGCTCACGGCGGGAACCAACGTAACGATTACCGAGGACGCCACGACCGTAACCATCGCCTCTACTGGTGGCGGTGCCGGTACGCTGGACTCGGTTACTACGGCGGGCAATACGACTACCAACGACATCACTGTCGGCGGAGTGGATTGCACCGCTACGGGTCAGGGTTCTCTGAGCGCCTCCGGCAACGGAGCCCTCGATGGCACCTTGCGCATCGACGGCGGGGTGGGGGCAGCCTTTGCCCTGACCATCTACGACAGCGGCGGGACGGTACGCGGTACAATTACTCCCAGTGGCGCGGCGGCCTTTCCGACTATCGCTTCGACTACTTACCAATGGGCAGCCCAAGTCCGGGTAGGAGGTAGCGGGGGAGGGACATACGAATACTCCCTGCCCACTGCGGACGGCTCACTAAACCAGCCCATCGTAACCAATGGCTCTGGGGTATGCTCCTTTTCCGATACTATCAAGGCCACGGTCCAGGGCCCGGTGAATGGCGCCGAGTTGGATTTCAACGCCGAGAGCGCGGCGGTATCTTCCGACGGCGGTGCTGAGGGCACCATCGTAAAGTTCGGCACGGGCACTACTGTTGCGGGGCAGGTCTATACCTTCGCCTCGGGCGCGTGGGTGGCTGTCGATGCTGACGCCGAAGCTACTACGAAGGGCTTGTTGGGTATGGCTATTGATACGGACCCGGCTACCGATGGTATGCTCGTCTACGGGGTGGGCTATTTGAGCCACGACCCCGGCACGGCGGGCGACGTATTGTACGTCCACACCACGGCGGGGGAATTGAGCTCCACACAACCGAGCGCCACGGGCGACTTCGTGCGGGTGGCGGGGTACTGCCTCGCGGATAATAAGGTCTTCTTCTCACCCTCTCAGGACTGGATCGAAATTGGCTGAGATTAGTAAGATAAGCGCGGTGGCCATTGCTGACGTGGCGAAGGTGGACGCGGTACTGAAGGCGAACATCGCCGACATCAACGGCCTCACGATTCCGTCGGACTTCACGGGTCTGCTGGACACCTACACGGGCGCGGCTGCGGCTTACTCCGTGCGGCGCATTGCATCGGGGGCGACCAACCTCATGCGCATCCGTGAGGACTCAGGCGATACGGAGACGGACATCGGATACGACTCCAATGGAGATTTGGACACCGCTGCCATCGCGTCCCATTGCGGTGCGGCCAATGGCTACGTGGTCACTTGGTACGATCAAGCGAACATAGGCGGCACACCAAACAACGCCACGCAAAGCACACTCGCAAGCCAGCCGCAGATATACAACGGCACGGCGGTCATTACGGAGAACGGCAAGCCTGCGCTTGATTTCGACGGCACGAATGATTTTTTATCGAACAGCAGTCCAACAGGATTTAGCGGGAAGTCACAGAGTGCTTTTAATGTGTCTTTGAATGAGGCAAAAGCTAGTGGAATTGGTTTTTTCTGGGCAATAGGCGACGCTTCGCCCTCGACAGGCACAGTAAGGTCATTGTCAGACGAACCATATTTGCGTTTTCAGGGAACCATTCAAGATTACGATTCACATTATTCTGCAAATACGCAGAGGCTCTACAGTCTTGTTTGTCCTGGAACAGTAACTACCATTGATGATTACGATTTATATCGTGATGGTTCACTTTTAACCCCAGATAGTAGCTCTGGCGGTACCATCAACAATATTAGTGCCGATTTTTTACGCATAGGTGTAAGTTCGAATGCCCAGTTGAGTTTGTGCATCAACGGTAAGTCACAGGAATTCATTTTCTACAACGCCGACCAATCCAGCAATCGCACCGGCATCGAGTCTGACATCAACGATTACTACAGCATCTACTAATGGCTACCGTATACCTCCCCGTAGAAGCGACGATTCCAGGGATGACCTCGGCAGAACGCGCCGAAGCTATCGACGCGGAAGTGTGGGCGTTGCGCCGCCCCGATTCGGTACGGTCCCCGCAGGATATCACGCGGTACTACTATCCCCGCATCACCCACCCCACGACGGGACAGGTGGCCATTGTGGGCGATACTGAGGAGAACGTCAAGATCCACCCTGACGTAGACCTTACCAAACTCCTCGCCCTCCTTCCCGAAGTTCCGCAAGCGGAGAAGGATGGGCTGGTGATGTTCATCGATATGAATCGAGGGGGGACGGTTCCGTTCGGGCAGTTGATCCCGTCGACCTCGACCCAGCTCACCCAAGTCGAAGCCGAGGCGGAGGGATGGTTCCCGGACTTGCCTTGAGGATTCTCGTCTTCCTGATTACCGTCGTCGTGGGGCTCCTCCTCATCCCCATCGGGATGGTGGTGGGGCTCCTCTCCTTTCGGTACAACGTAAGGCGCTATATCCGCGGGGTGGGGCTGTCCCTCTCCCAGCTCCTGA
>Ga0129345_1000947_pt1 | contig 10935 bp, 9 predicted proteins | sample CPBDNA_FD_94425 | JGI IMG/M metagenome (GOLD analysis project Ga0129345, IMG submission 94425) | Freshwater to marine salinity gradient microbial communities from Chesapeake Bay, USA - CPBay_Sum_20_0.8_DNA | ecosystem: Environmental > Aquatic > Marine > Coastal | place: USA: Chesapeake Bay...
CCACCAGTACCAGCAGCGCCACCTGTGCCCCTCGCAAACTCGCCACGAGCACCCAAATCCATACGAGCAAACACCTCCCAGGTTCGCACATTGGTAGATGTCGTATCCAGCCCGGCCTCACCCAGTGCAAACAGATCCCGCCTCGCCCCTTTAACCGCAAAACCCACCGAGCGTTTCACATCACCCCGTACACTATCCCCCTCCTGGACCTGCAAAAACAGATCCCGGAATAACTCCTCCGACCGCGCAGAACTCTGATTCGGCTGCGCCGTAAAACGATTATAGACAAATGAACCCGGACCCTGTGTCACATAACCAAAGGATTCCTCCCTCTCCGCCCGATTTTGCCATAACCCCACCCGAAGCACCCGTTCTGCCGAAAGTTTGTGCCTTAGCTGAGCCCCAATTTGATGCCCCTTGCTATCCCCACGACTATAGCCAGTCCCATCCCGGCGGTCCCAGTATGACAGCTCCAGATGCGTCGCTTCCGCCAAAGGCTGCTGCCATGCAAACTCCAGGTGACGATACGAAAAATCACTTTCGTCATAGTTCAAATAGGTTCTTGGCTTAACAATGTAGTGATCCTTCGTTTGCACCCTTAGATCCTGACGGGAACCTATCATCGAAGTTTGTATAGAAGCCACATGCTGCAAAGGAATGCGATAGAGTGCCACTTGCCCGGTCACCGGATCCGCTAGAGAAAGCCCGTTCAGCTGCAACCGAAGATCCTCCGGGCTGTAGGTGTACCAAAACCAGCCACTCTTTCTCTGGATCATCCCGGTTCGGTACGGCACAAATCCCGGCTCAAGCGCAAAAAGGTTTGTCGGGTTGATGTAATTGCTCCAGCGCAGTGTGCTGTCTGTGTGGATGGTTTGAAACCCGGGAAGGGCCGGGACATTCCAGATGGTCTGCATAGGTACCACGTTATCAGGTTCCGGCGTGACTTCTGATCGATAATCCAAACTGGAAAAGGGCGTTTCGGTGGTGTCAGATGGTGCTATGGGGGCCTCGGGGGCCTTGGGTGCCTCGGGCGCCTTGGGTGCCTTGGGTGCCTTGGGTGCTGAAACTACTGAGTCGGTTGCAGTTGATACAGACGTCACAACGATTGTGGGTGTTGCATGCACTAAGGACGCCATGGGCGTTGCGAATAGAACCAGTAGAGCAACGATACAGAAACAACCTATAGAGGAAAAACCTATAGAGGAACAACCAACAAAAGAACAACGCTTTTTAACAGGCTCCGCCCATCCCATCCGCACTCGTATCCACCAATGCATCCGCCAATGCATCACCCCTCCCACCGTTTCAGCTGATAAGGCAAACGATCCTTATACCCTGTAAGCTCCCTGCGAAGTGTCTCGAGAGCCACTTGTACGGTAAGCGTTTTGTTTAGTCTCCTGTCCTTCGAAAATACCGGATTCACTGCGAACAACCGGCCCTCCACGCTGAATCCAATCCAAACCGTTCCCACTGGTTTCTCCGGACTACCGCCTCCCGGCCCTGCCACCCCTGTCGTTGAAACCGCAACATCTGACCCCGTCAACTTTACAACCCCTGCTACCATTTCCAGCGCCACCTGACGGCTCACTGCTCCATACTTTGCGAGTGTCTCGGCCCGAACCCCCAGTACGTTCTCCTTTACTTCGTTGGCGTACGCAACGACCCCACCCAGAACTACCGCACTGCTCCCCGGCACATTGGTGAGAGTATCCGAAAGTAACCCGCCCGTACAACTTTCTGCCGTCGAAACCGTATGACCCCGTTCCTGTAGTAAGCGTACAAGAACATCTTCCAGCCGCTCATCCCGAGTTCTTGCATAGATCACCGCTCCAATGCGCTCATCCAAAAATGATTCCAGACGGTTCAGGCGCCGGTCAATCTCCTCCCGGTTCTCCCCAAACACCGTAGCCCGAAGTGTTACCTCCCCTGGGGCAGGCAAATAAGCGATTTCGGTCCCCTCTCGCAGATACTCCTGCAAATCTCCCACCATGCGCTCCGACAAAAAACTCTCCGGTACTCCGGCTGTGCGATAGTAGCGTGTCACCGAGGGCTGTACCCAACGAAAACTTGTTGCAAGCTGTTCACTAAGCGAATGCTCAAAGATCCATTTCATTTCGTAGGGTACCCCAGGTAACAGGGCAAGATAATGCCCATCCTGTTCCAACCAGATCCCCGGCGCCGTCCCCATCTTGTTAAACAACGCCTTGCTGCCCGCAGGAACCGCCGCCTGCGCACGGTTCAATTCAGATAACTCAAACCCCCGCCTCGAAAAAATCTCCGCAACGTGCTTCAACACCGCCTCATCCACTTCGTAACCCACCCCAAATAGTTCTGCTACCGCATGCTTGGTAACATCATCGTGGGTCGGACCCAATCCACCGGTCACCACCGTGAGATCGTTTGAAATCATACTTTCGCGTATTTCCTGCCGAATTGTATCTGCATCATCCCGAATCACAGCCGAACCGGTAATCCGAAACCCTCGCTCTGACAGGAACTGCCCGATCCAGGATGCATTCGTATTTACCGTATCTCCGATCAGCAGTTCGTTGCCTATGGCTAGTATTTTGGTTGTGTACATAACCTGAATATACTGCAGTCTCGGCCGGAAGGAAAGACGGTTGCAAAATCCATAGTTCCAACTTTGTTCTCCGTATCTTACCTTTCCATCGTGGAAAAATTACCGAACATACTCAGCACATTCCGCTTGCTAATGGCTCCCGTCTTCTTCCTGCTTTTTATCCAGGAGGATGTATGGATTCGAGCCTTCAGTTTATTTGTGTTTCTGGTGGCTGCCCTAACCGATTTTTTCGACGGGTATGTTGCACGTCGATACAATGTAGAGTCGCCTTCTGGCGTGTTCCTGGACCCGCTTGCCGATAAGTTCCTTACGTTTTCCGGCTTTATCTGCCTTGCGTTTCTCGATCCTTCACAATTCCCCTTGTGGGCCATTTCGTTGATTGTATTTCGAGACCTAGCAATAACTCTCCTGCGGATCTACACCGACCGGCGTGGAATTATGCTTGCCACTCGAAAATCCGCAAAGATTAAAACGGCGTTTCAAATGGGGTTTCTGTATGTTTCACTCATTCTGGGGCTGTTTGTTCTTATCCCAGGGCCACTCGCAGTTTTTACAGAACAATTGTTCTCTACAAATCTGTTTTTCTGGCTGATGATGGGTGTAACTGCGATCACAGTGTATACCGGTATCGAGTACATTATCGTGAACCGAGACCTGCTTCGATCCTCCAAAGGTTAGGTTCTCTAACTACCCTTACTCTAGGAAAGCCAGGTGCGCCGGTTACGCCAGGTACTCTCAGAACTATCGGCACGCCAGGCACGATCCGCAGTTGGCAAACCAACGATCAGCCATCCCCCTTACCCGTACTTTCAAACCCAAACCCATGATTCGATCCGCCAAACTTGCCGTTGGGTCCTTCTTTGGTGCAGGACACTTACCCAAAGCACCCGGCACATGGGGGAGCCTGCTCTTTCTGCCGGTCATCTACCTCGCCTCCGTCTTCGGACCCGCCTGGATTCTATGGCCTATTCTCGCGACCACCATCGCTCTCTCCCTCTGGTCATCGGACGCGTGTGTCCAAAAATACGGAGAAGACCCAGGTTCCTTTGTAATGGATGAATGTGCAGGCCAAACCATTCCTTTTCTATTCACCTCTTTTTCCTTCGCCACCTCGGCAAGTTTTACATCCTCAAGTGACCTCTGGATCCTCGCCACAGGCTTTCTACTTTTTCGCTTTTTCGATATCAAAAAACCCCTTGGCGTGAACCAGCTACAAAACCTTCCGGGAAAATTTGGTATATTAGCCGACGACCTGCTCGCCGGTGTGTACGCTCTGGTTGTGTTGGAAGGTCTAAAATTTACAGGATGGTTATTTTAATGAAGAGAATCGTGAATACCTTTCAGGCCCATCGACCATAAAATCAGGTGTAGCCAAACATGGTTCAGGTGTAGCCAAACATGGTTCAGGCAATGCCAATTATGGTAAAATATTGTCGGGGTGATGAGAGAGCCTGCCGGACTCGACTCGGCAAAATACCGGCAATCGTATACCTTCTTCATATTACCGATATTTAGAAAAAACTCGAATGACACATACAAATCAACATATTATCTCCGACAAGGAGTACTCTCGAAAACTTGCAAAACACCTGCTAAACATCAACGCCGTTCTGCTTCGACCCTCGGAACCATTCACATGGTCGTCCGGTTGGAATTCTCCAATTTATTGCGACAACAGGCTCACACTTCGCTATCCATCCATCCGCAAGGAGATCGCTTCTGCATTCAATACCATCATTCGAAAACATTTCTCCGAAATCGATGTTATCACAGGCACGGCCACATCGGGTATTCCTCATGCAGCATGGGTGGCACAAAATCTGGATCTGCCACTCGCGTATGTACGAGCCAAATCGAAATCCTACGGTTTAGCCAAACAAATTGAGGGAGGTGTCAAAAAAGGAGAAAAAACGGTCGTGATTGAGGATCTGATCTCCACAGGAAGTTCCGCACTTTCTGTAGTGGACGCACTGAACTTTATTGGCGCTGATGTTCCCGGGGTGCTGGCTATCTTTTCATATGGCTTTGACCAGGCTAACGAACGCTTTGCCCGAAGAGGCATCCCTTTGTACGTGTTAACCGACTATGCCACACTCATTGATGTTGCTCTTGAAGAATCCAAAATCACAACCACCGATCTGGAACAATTAAACCGATGGAGAGAAACCCCCGAAACATGGCCAAAATAAGTTCATTTAACAATCCGACTTCACAGGATCAACCCACGATGGTAAAAACTCTGTTGTTGATTCTCATCGTGCCGTTTCTCTCAGGATGCCTGGATTTGGTAGAACCTGCCGGGTATGATGATACTCAGGATATCGTATTCTACAATAACTTTGCAGAGGAGGAAGGGGTCATAGCCACCGATAGCGGAATTCTTTATCGGATCTTGGAACAGGGAGACGGGAACCGGCCGCGGAACAGCAGCTATATCTTTACCCGATACGTTGGATACTCCATCAACCGGGAGGATCAGTTCGATACAGGCAATAACCTCGAGATTTTTCAGCCTACCTCTATGCAGTTTTTCCAGGGTTTGGGAGAAATTTTGGTTCTTATGTCGCCGGGGGCACGCTACGAAATTGTCCTTCCATCGGAGCAGGCAGCACAAAACGGCCGTGTGTATTTCTTCGATATGGTGATGGATTCCTGGTTGCTCGAACCTGGTCAGTTTTTAACACAAAATGTACAGAGAGAGGAGGTTTCAGAGACAGAGAGTGGACTTCAGTACAGAATCATCGAAGAGGGAACTGGTGACACACCAACTGAAAACAGTCGGGTGCGTATCAATTACAAAGGCTCTTACACAAACGATTATATTTTTGATCAGGCCAACAATTCTACATTTCTGCTGCGCGACACGATCCAAGGATTTCGGGAGGGAGTACAATTGATCGGAGAAGGGGGAACCATCGAAATGTGGATCCCATCTGAGATTGGCTATGGAGATAATACCCCGTCTACAATTTTACCGGGAGCCGTTCTTGTCTTTGAAGTCGATCTGATCGAGCTACTGGACTAACCAAATGGACTAGTCTAATACCAGATCACAGGCTGGCTGTGCTCACAAGTTACCTTTCAAGTTTAGTAACCCCTAAAAAGTCCACAGCCGAATAGTCCACAGGCAGGTACTATCAAAAAAAAGCCCTGCCTCTCTCAGAGAAACAGGGCTTTTCAAAACATGCAAATATCAGCTTTGCTATAATGTCAGACCTATTAGGCCGCCATCTGATATCCTTCTGCTTCTGACTTGGAACGTGCGATTGCATAAATCATCACACCGTACCCAGCCTTGGCAAGAACGTCTGCAATGGAGTATCCAACCTGGATTGCTACCGTAGCTGTACTGCCTTCCCATCCTATGAAAGGAGCCATGTACACGATTGGGTAAAAACCCCAGGTGAAAACAAGCAGGTAACGGATATTTCTCAAAAGCACACCTGTTTTCTCATCTTTCTCTGCAATTGCATTTCCGATCTCGCCCCAGAGTACATAAACGATGTACACAAAAGGAATGGAGCTAAGAAGACCCCAGAGTCCTCTTTCAGAGAACACGCTTGTCTGTCCTGTGAGAATCTCACCTGGATAACCAAGAAGAATCATCAGGAATGCAGCAACCACCAATTTGGTGATCATGCCACTTCGTTTTTCAGCAGCCAATCCAAGAACGAGCACCAGCTCCACAACGAGCAGTGGCACGGTCAGGAGCCAGTCAACATAACGATATGCATCGTTGAATGGCTTGCCGGAAGCCTCATACCCACCACCGGTGAGGGTGTAAGCAGCTTCCCATGACTGGAAAATTCGGAAGTAGTGATATGCCGCAATACCTACTACAAGTGTAGATACTACGAGGGAAATACGATACTGAGGAGCCACACGATCTCTGGCGAGTACAAAGAAAACGCCTGAGAAGATCATAGAGGCAATAGCGAAAGACAGCATATTGTATACAAGAGTATACTGTCCTGCGGTTAGTTGTTCCATAAGGTAACCTCGTTTAGTTAGTGTTAACAGACTGCAAAACGCACAATTATTTTTGAGCGTTCCATGAAGGTAACCGAAATTTTAAAAAAGCAAAAAAGCGATTTTTTGATCCATTAAAGGCAAATACCATTGGTTTTTACCTATTTTGCGCGGAAAAATGTCTGCATTGGTGAATTTTTCACTTTTTCTCTACCTTTTAAGGGCTAAATTTTGAGAAAAAAAATTCTCAGGCAAGGCGCACACTCATCAAAAAACATGAATAAAAAGAATTTTTATATCGAGACTTATGGCTGTCAGATGAATTTTGCTGACACAGAGGTGGTGAACGCAATCCTGATGAAAGAGGGACTTCAGCCTGTGCAAGCAGCAGAGGATGCTGATGTGATCTTTGTGAACACCTGTGCGATCCGGGAAAATGCGGAAACACGGGTGTGGAATCGCCTCAAAGAGTTTCGTTCCCTGAAAAAAGAGAAGAGAGATTTAACCGTCGGGGTGATGGGGTGCATGGCGGAGCGAATCAAAGAGAAGATTATTGAGCAGGAGCAATTGGTGGATATTGTCGTTGGCCCTGATGCGTACCGGGACATTCCAGGGCTGATTCGTGAAGTGGAGGATGGCCGAAAGGCTGTCAATGTGATTCTGTCACTCGAAGAGACCTATGCGGATATTGCTCCCGTCCGAACGGATGGCAATGGAGTCACTGCATTTGTATCGATTATGCGCGGATGCGACAATATGTGTGCCTTTTGTGTGGTTCCGTTTACACGCGGACGAGAGCGAAGCCGTCCTATGGAGAGTATTCTCGGTGAAGTACGGCAACTGCGGGAACAGGGATACAAAGAGATTACATTGCTTGGTCAGAATGTAAATTCCTACCGATTTGAACAGATCGATTTTGCGGCACTAATGGATCGTGTGAGCCTGGAAAACCCCGAGATCCGTTTTCGTTTCTCATCACCCCACCCAAAAGATTTTCCCGAACCGCTACTTCACCTGATTGCGGAGCGGCCAAACTTGTGTAATTACATTCATATTCCGGCTCAGGCTGGTAGCAATACGATGCTGGAGCGGATGCGTCGTCCATACACACGGGAGCAATATTTCGATTTGATTGGTCAGATGCGAGCCATTATTCCGGGTGTATCACTCTCCACCGATATGATTGCCGGATTCTGTGATGAAACCGAAGAGGAGCATCAGCAAACACTTTCACTGATGGAGCAGGTACAATTTGACCTGGCATACATGTTTGCTTACTCCGAGCGGGAGCGCACCTTTGCCCATCGCAAATATGAGGATAATGTGCCGGAAGATGTGAAAAAGCGTCGCCTTACGGAGATTATTGAACAGCAGATGCAAATTCAGTTGCTCAACAATCAGAAGGAGATTGGGAAGCGCCACCTCATTCTGATCGAGGGATCAAGTAAGCGTTCCGAAGATCAACTTTCGGGGCGTACCGATACCAATAAAATGACCATCATTAACAGAGAATCCTATCAGAAAGGGGATTACGTGGAGGTCGAGATTACCGATTGTACGTCGGCCACTTTAAAGGCCACCCCGATCCGTATATCATCGATCCGCGAATTTTCGGAGCGATCGGCTGCGGGGGAGCCGGCGCTTAACCACTATGTTTCGTAACAAACCATCGTACTATTGATCGCACCTGATATCGTTTTCGTACAGTACACATTCCCCGTGTCGTATGAATTTCGAGTCATAATGTTGGGTAAATGATGGGCAATGGATCGTAAAATGATGGGCAAGAGTCCAACCCATCGACCCCTTGAATGGTATGTTTGCACCGTCCCGCCCGCAACCCTGGCGACTCATTTTTTCGGAATGTTCACCCATCAACCCGAAATAGAGTAACTCGAAATAGAATAACCCGTAAACTACCTGTTTCGTCATGAAAACAACTACAGACCGCGTTTCTCTTACCGATCTGCGGGATCAGCTTCGTACGTACAAGGAATCTGTGCTCGCCAACCTGGTGATGGCCGGAGAGATCCCAGCACCAACTTTTTCGGAACACCGGCGTATAGAGTTTCTAATCAACCGGTTCATAGAAAGTTCTGTTTCGGAGGTTAGTGTGGATGATGCGGGAAATGGAATCGGGATTATCAAAGGCACAGGTGGAGAGCAGGGAAATGGACGTGCCATCCTTATAAATGCTCATGCAGACACGGTTTTTTCGGAGAAAACCGACCACACGCTCATGGTTGGCAAAGAGACGATTTCGGGGCCGGGTGTCGCAGATAATGGCCTTGGGTTTGCGGTGCTTGCTACGCTACCGCAAATTCTTTCGGAACTGGATATTCGTTTTCACAATGATATGATCCTGCTTGGCGGCGTGAAAAGCCTGGGACGCGGAAACCTCGACGGGATTCGATTTTTCCTGGATCAAAGCCCATTTGATATCGTTGCAGGGCTCTGCATCGAGGGGATTCAGTTGGGGCGTTTAAGTTATCAGTCGATCGGTATGTTTCGGGGAGAGATCACATGCAGGGTTCCCGAGTCGTACGACTGGTCGCGGTTTGGAGAGGCCAGTGCCGTTCTCACCCTGAATGAAATCATCAATAAAATTAATGATATTCGAATTCCAAGACGACCACGAACCGGTATTGTGATGGGAAAAATCGACGGTGGCTCCTCTTTTAATACACTAGCCAAGGAGGCTACACTCGGTTTTGAGGTGCGATCGGAATCGGATGAAGTGGTGTCCTCCATTGAAACTACCTTTCGGAATATTGCCACGGAAGTGGCCTCCAAGACTGGCGATCAGATCGAACTGGACATTTTTGCGCATCGGAAAGCCGGTGGAATCCCGTTCGAACACCCGGTCGTTACGCAGGCCCGGCATGCCATGGAACAACTGGAGATCGAGCCACGACTAGCCCCATCCACCTCCGAACTGGCGGCCTTTATCGACCACCAGATCCCGGCCCTAACGCTGGGGATCACAACCGGCGAACAGCAACATAATCAACTCGAATCGATCCAGATCGAGCCGATTTTCCGTGGTCTTGCACAGATCATCGGAACCCTCATCAGCCTCGATCAACACTACAAAACCCTCCAACATGAATCTGCAAAACTGGATTAACGACAACACGTACCATCACTCCCAGTTCTGGGATCTGAAAAAACTTGTCGAGGAGAAGGAGCGTCAGAACCTCAAAATTTCGCTGTGCTTACCCACGCTCAACGAGGAGAAAACGATCGGCAAAGAGATCATTTTGTTCCAGTCGGAACTGGTAAAACGCTACCCGCTCCTCGACGAAATCGCCGTTATCGACTCCGGTTCGCAGGATAAGACACTCGAAGTTGCCAAAAATTATGGGGCCGACACCTATCTCTCCAGCGATATCCTCCCTCATCTGGAGCCGAAGCGCGGCAAGGGGGAAAACCTGTGGAAGGCGATCTACCAACTCACGGGAGACATCATTGTGTACGTAGATGCGGACATCAGCAATATCCACCCGCGTTTTGTGTATGGGCTTATCGCACCGCTTATCTACCGTCCGGAAGTGAAGTATGTAAAAGCATTTTACGACCGGCCACTGGCGATCTCCGGGAACGTACGGGTTTCCGGTGGCGGACGGGTTACGGAAATCCTGGTCCGACCATTATTTTCGCTCTTTTTCCCGGAACTTACGGCGATGATTCAACCTCTATCCGGCGAATATGCCGTGCGTCGCGATGTCCTCGAGCAGATTGCCTTCCCGGTTGGGTATGGCGTCGAAACCTCTCACCTAATCGATGTATACCACAAATTTGGCATGGAAGCCTTCGCTCAAACCGATCTCGACAAACGGGTACACGAAAACAAACCCACCGTCGATCTGGGCAAAATGTCGTTCGGGATTCTGCAAACCTTCCTTAAACGAACCGACGCGCTCGATAAAATTCATCATACCGGCCACGAAACCCTGTTGCGACAGTTTCAAGTCACCAAAACGCAATATGAGCAGAACCTTATTGAAATTATCGAGGATGAACGCCCACCCATGATCGAAATTCCGGAGTACCGGGAGAAATTTCACAAGAAAAAGGTGTCGGGTTGATGGAAATGCATCAAGAGCTGAAAGAGAGATTTCGCCGGCAGGCGAGCCCGTTGGAGTGTATTCCAACCGGGGAATCTCCGGTTCTGAAGCGATTGTCCGGTATTCGGGCGGTGGTTTTTGATGTGTATGGCACGCTAATTATTTCAGGAGTTGGAGATATTGGGGTAGACGACGGAGTGATTGCGCCGGAACGCATCCTTGACGCACTGGAACAAAGTGGGGTACAATGGATGGCTGAGGGTGCAGGCGGGGCTGGTGAAGGGGTCGAGGCGGGCGAGGCACTTGATGTGAATGAGG
>Ga0129345_1000948_pt1 | contig 10932 bp, 3 predicted proteins | sample CPBDNA_FD_94425 | JGI IMG/M metagenome (GOLD analysis project Ga0129345, IMG submission 94425) | Freshwater to marine salinity gradient microbial communities from Chesapeake Bay, USA - CPBay_Sum_20_0.8_DNA | ecosystem: Environmental > Aquatic > Marine > Coastal | place: USA: Chesapeake Bay...
CCTGCAAATTACCCGCAACTACAAGAGTACCGGTATTATCTCCTACCGCAGCGGGGTCGATAGTAAACGTAGAAGGTCCAGCAATATAGCCAGTAGTAGTAATATTTCCAGAATTTATAGTGGAAAAAACAGGAGTAGAAGTGCCTCCATCTAAATAATCTTCTATTTTTGTATTTAAAGATGCAGTTACAGGTTGATTTGAAGCATTTCCAATAAATATATCGCCGTCATCAAGATTCGGAGTAGCATTTGTTCGCCCTGCACCCCCTACCTTAATAACACCATTACTACTAGCACTTCTTATAATTTTACCAATATTTTGAAGTAAGTTGCTTTCTCCGGTTGGAGGTGTTGATGTAAAACCTCCGGCGGTAGTAGCACTTACGTATAAAGTATCGCCTACGTTAAAAGCGGATGTGTTTAAGGGTGCACCTCCACTACCATATAGATTGCCAAAAGTTACAATTTGGCAGGAGGCTCCGTTTGAAGCATTCGCTACTGCAAATCCAAAGGCAGGCATAGTTGAAGAACTATTTGCTTGCGCTTTTGATACTATAGTATTATCACCCGCCGCACCACTAATGTAAACAACATCACCCTTACTTAAAGCTTCACCAGCTTGAGCAGTAAACCTAATTCCACCATCTATGTCCCCCTTTAGTTCATAGCTAGATTCTGGAAATCCAGACATTGTAATATCGCCTGAAAATGTGGATTCCCCGCCAACGGTTAAGTTTCCGCCAACTGCTAAATCTCCGCTATACTCACCAATTGTAACGGCTCGACCCATATCTACGATATAGTCGATCACGTCGCCTGTTACGAGCGCAGGATCAAATGTAATTGTAGAACCAGAAATTGTGAAAGAGTCGCCAGGCTCCTGGGTTATACCGTTGAGAGATACTATAAGAGCGTTTTGAGAAGAAGGAGTATATGCAGACGAATTTAAGGTAAGACTGTATGCAGCCTGAGCATTTACAGTAGTAATTGCATCAAGTTTTGTAGGGTCTTGTAAACTAGCGGTAGTTGTTACATTTGTAAATGCAGCTATTCGTACTTCGTCATTCGCAGCAAGAGCAGTGCCGAATACTACAGAAGTGCCGTTTGTTGCAGTATAGTCAACTCCGTCATCTTGAAATACTCCGTTGAGAAATACAAGTATAGAGCCCGCGGTGTAAGAAAGAGTAGCAGAATTATTGTCAGAGCCAGAAAAAGTAGTTTGATTGGAAGTTGCAGTATACTCATACTCAATCATTCCAGCTTCTAGATAAGAAACCGAATTTCCACCGACACCGCCAATTTCTACAATAGACTCGGTGCCTCCAACATCTTTTTTGATGTACATTTTGCCATCATAAGTGTTGATTGCAACTTCGCCAAGTGCTAAATTGGATGTAGTAGGTATTGCGCCCGACGTAGCCGAGCGCTTTAGCTTAATCGTCTGTGCCATTTGGCTTCCTCTTTAAAACTGCGTATATACGCGAAGGATTATATTGTTTAGAATGTACCGCCGTCGAGTGTCGTAATCTGAGTCTCAAAGTTGACAGTTGTCAACAGATTCGCGGTAGTCAAAGTATTGCTATTATTCGGATCGGGCTCAAATACCTGCCAAATGTCGGAAGTCTCATTCCAACGCAAGTAAACATTTGTTGCTGTGCCTCGCTCAATTTCAATACCCGCATTTTGTGAAGGAGTGCCCGTTTCATCACGGTTGAGAAGAATAATATTATCCCCAATTTCAACAGTGTTTGAATTAACAGTAGTAGTTGTACCATTTACAGTAAGATCACCCGCGATTGTTACAGCACCATCGTCTGCAATTGTCATTGCAGAAGTGAAAGAATTTACACCTGTACCGCTTGTAGCACCATCAGCAGTTTGGAAAATAATTGAACCGCCCGCACCTGCTCCAGTACCAGCACCCGCTTTAAAGGTAAGATTTGTACCGGCAGCATCTGTGCCTGAACCATCAATACCATGAATAACTTGCATGCCATCAATAGTGGATGTAGTGCCTGTCGTATCACCTAAAGTAAGTTCTGTGCTTCCAAGGAATGTAGAATCATTGGCAAGCATTGAATTAGAAATTCCACCTGTATCAACATTAATTGTTACATCATCGCCACTATTACTGGTAGTAAGTCCGGTTCCCCCAAGAATCTTTAACGTATCGGTAGCAAGAGCAACAAAGTTATTTGTAGCATCATCTGACTGAATAGTAAGAGTTGTAGTAATCGAAGCAGTGCCCGCTGCGGTCAAACGACCTTGCTGGTCGACAGTAAAAGTAGGAATTGCAGTAGAAGAACCATAACTTCCAGGAGTTACAGCAGTATCGTCAAGATCTACACTAAGTGTCGCTGTAGTTCCTGACTTAGCAATAGTAGTCGTAATACCAGTATCGCCAGTAATATCAAGAAGATCTTGAATATTAATAGTTACATCCGTACCTGAGTCGCCTCCGACTGTAAGAGGAGCGGTAGATGCAATTACAATATTACCAGTGGTTCCATCCGGATGCCCGATAAAAAGTTTATCAGAGTTACTTGAGTACGCGAGTTCGCCTGCCGCTAGGCTGGTGCTGGGAGCAGCGGTGGTTGTACTGCGCTTAATTTGAATAGTTTGAGTAGTGGCCATTTAAATGGTCTCCAGCAGCCTTAAAAGGCCCCTCCGTCTAATCGACTATCTGTTTGCGTTGCAAGCAGGGGGTACCAGTCTGTGATACCATTGATTGTCCGGTAAACGTAAAAAATATTATTTAAAGTATCGTACCAAGTATCGCCCTCTTCTACATTTGTAGTTGGGGTGCTACCACCACGAAAACTTTGGTCTGCAAGAACTTTTAGAGCCTCGTCTAAAAATCCTGTAGAAATTGTGTTGTATCCCGTTACAGTCACACTTGAAGCGTCAATTACTCCGGGAACCGCTGTAGGAACTGCTAAGTTATATGCCTGAATTGTAGTAACATCATCAGTAAGATCAATAGATATCTGATCGCCAGTAGCTGTAATAGATGTTACATTTTCAGTAACTTCAATTGTAGTTGGTCCTGCCATTATCGTGTAACTTCCGGATTGATTGTAGCAGTTCCTTGCATAATCCTTTTAACTACTGCATCTGCATTCGTAAAAATTTCTAAATCATACACATACTGCCCAGCCGCTATATCTTTGCTACCCTGCCGAACAGTACCTCCAGAGTCCGTCCAGTTACCGTTTGGAATTTCTACCTTTAACGAGCCTCCTGTAGGATTTGTCTTTGTAACTTTAAAATAACCCACAATCGTAGTTGACTCATGAGTTGAGCGCAGTTGTCCCCGACCGGAGTAATTGGTCAAATCCATTGCGGAACCGTTTTCCTTAATTACCAAGTCAATAGCAAAGTCGGACCCTTGGTCAATGAATAAGTTATAAGTTGCTGCGCTCATTTAAAGTTCTCCTATGATGAAATTATAACAAAGGGGACATTCTATGTCAAGTTTTATTTTTTTGGTGGTTATGTTGTATTATTAGACAGATTACCAAGATGAACTCTTAAAGCTGTTCCCTCGAAAATTTTCAAAGAATCATCTAATAAAAGCATACGAGAAGAGGTCTGGCCAGTTTGTCCAATTTGCATAGCAGAAGCAGTTATACTTCCAGTAGTAATATTTCCCCCGTCTATAGAGGTCGTTGAGCTTCCCGGAACATTTAATGCTGTAGTCCCACTGCTAAAAGTTCCATTACTAAAAGTTACTACTCCTGTAAAATTGGTATATTGAACTACTCCACTATAGTTTACACTTATAGTAGAACTACCTGCAGAAGCTTCTGTTCCATAATATCTAATTGTGTAATGAGTATTTGAAGAAGTAGGGTCTTGAGGTCTTGGAGAGTTTGTCCAAGTATTTACGCCTGTTCCTATACCCGTTCCACTTACTACTCCCGTACTAAATGTATAAGTATTTCCAGAGGGGGCTGAAGGACTTCCTGCAGTGGTTTTTTCATAGTATAGATAACCTTGTATAGTTCTTAATCCGTCTGTACCGTCTGTACCGTCTGTACCGTCTGTACCGTCATCTCCTACAAATTTCACATAGGTAGCACTTACCATAGAAGATAGAACACTGGTAGGAGTATTTCCAGTGTACTCAAAAAATGTTACATATTCTTTAGTGCCGGGGCTGAGACTTAGTTGAGAGGTACTAGTAGGACTAGCTACAGAAGAGTATACTGGAATAACGCCTTTTGTTTGTCCATCGTCTCCGATAAACTGTACAAATCCAGAGGTACCCCCAGAGCTTGGAGGAGTTCCTGTATACTCTACATATTTTACAAAAGTTCTACTTCCTTGAGTAGTAGACTGATTTGTACCGCTTGCATCATCTGCATAAAATACTTTTACGCCTTGAGTCTGGCCGTCATCCCCGTCGTTAATAGTTATAGAACTGCCGTCGGAAAAATTAACAGTAGTAACTCCCGCACTAGTACTGGTACTCGTAATGGTAACAGAGGTTCCATCTTCTCCTACAAAAGGAACATAAGTTTGGCTAACCATTGCACTAGTAACAGAGGTTGGTTTTGTGCCTGTATACTCAAAAAATGTAATGTATTCTTGATTTGAATAAGTTAAAGAAAGCTGTCCAGTACCTGTAGGACTAGCTACAGAAGAATATACAGGTATAACGCCTTGAGTTTCTCCATCGTCTCCGACAAATAAAACCCATGTTCCAGTTACACTACTTACACTTGGTTTTGTTCCTGTCCATTCGTAATATAGTACATAGTTTTGGCCAGACCCTCTAGTAGCAGACTTATTTGTTCCACTTGCATCGTCTGCATATACAACTAATACACCTTCTGAAGTACCTTCGTCTCCATCGCTAATGGTTATAGTAGTATTGTCAGAGAAAGTAACAGTAGTAACTCCATTACTAGTACTAGTGCTAGTAATAGTAACAGAGGTTCCATCTTCTCCGCCAATAATTAAAGGTATAGTTTCTTCGTCTAATAAAGTTGCTGTTCCAGAAGCGTTATAAAGTTTTACGTTTACACTAGTAGCGCTGGTACCCGTAAATGTATGAGTAGCAGAACTGCCAGATGTAAGAGTGCCGCTATCATTTATATCATATCTGCCCGTGAATGCACTCGACTGTCCTCCTGCTACTTTCTTAAAATTAAAAGTTATATGTGGAGTACTGCTAGGAGTATAAGTACTATCATTTGGATTGTATGTAACGGCGGAAACATCCGGTACGATTCTATATGCAACTCCGTCATTAACTCTAGAAATAGTAAAAACTGCTTGATGAGTGCTGTAACTACTATGTGTAGCAGTAATTGTAATTTGACCGCTTGTAAACCCTGAGTTAACTTGAGTAATATTTAATTGATTTGTATTTGTAGAATCAAAACTAGCAGTTACTCCACTCAGCGTTGATTTAGTAAATGTCCAACCTGAATTACTCAGCACTCCACCAATATAAATATTTGCAGTAGTAGTTGCTAAGGGGCTTCCCGTTATATTTGCATCGGGACTTGTAGAGGCAACAGTTTCATTATCATTACTAAGCTCCATGATAATATTATCTGCGGCGCTCTTACTTGCACTAATTGTTACAGTATCTACATCAAGTAGATCTGCAGAAGTAGGAACATTACTAGGGTCCCCTTCATCATCGAAGTTATATAGTTTTGCAGTAAAAGTAATAGGATAGTTTAAGGTTCCACTTGTTTCATAGTCTGGAGCAGATTGAGGGCCGTAGCTAGATCCTGTTTGTTTTGTTGCAGAAGATAGAGGTCCCCCTTCAAGAGTGACGTATGCATTTGCTCCTTCAGGCACTGTGGTATTCCAATTAATACTATAGCTTGTAGCTGGAGACTCTGTAGTAAGATCATCTCCGTCAAATATATAATGACCTATTGTCGAATAGGCAGAAATATTTGCAGAGTTTTTATTTTTTACAATTCTTTGAGTAGTAGTTACAGTCTCCGAAGAATAAGTATTATTATCATTACGAATATAAACTGTTAATGTCCACGTAATACTTGCTGTATTCTCAGCTTTTGGCATTGCGGATGCCGCAGGAATAGATAACGCTGCATAACGATTACTAGAACTTGGATATGTATATGTGTTCTCATTCGCGGGAGTAATATTTACACCACTATCATTTTGAGTATACTGCCAGTAAGCCGCAGGCTTATCGGTGCCAATAGCTGTAGTTTCGTTGGCATCTGAACCATAATACGGAAGATTTACACCTCCCATAAACACATTTATAGTTGTAGCCGTAAGACTATAAGCATCAAAAGTTGAATTACTAAGAACATTATTATTCTTATCAACGGGTAAACTTTCAAAAGAATTACTATTAATTACAGCAATTCCTCCAAACCCTTTCTTTGACTTTGAAAATCCCTGAGCTATATTTATAACCCCTGATGAAGACGTAGTATCTACTTCAGGGTACACTTGAATACCAAGAGATGCCGTATTTGCAGTCCAGCCGTTTATTGAAAACTCATGATCTCCAAGAACTGTTAAATTACCATTAAAACTTACGGCACCTTTATTAAAGTAACCGTCAGAATTTTCAGTATATTTTATAAAATATTTATTCTCTTTATCGTCGTAGGAAAGATTATTCCAATCAGTTTCGCTTCCTTGCGAAGTAACTCCATTAACAGTAACAGTGTACGGAGAAAGAATTTTATCGCCTCTTCCAACCTCTATAGTTGTTCCTGAATTTTCTGCTGTTGCGAACCCCGCTGTATTTGTATTTGAATCATAGGCAGCGTCTATACTTCCAGCACCATCGGTAACAACAGTATGGCTAGGATTACTAAGAATTACCCACTTTCCTCCGTTCCCTGCGTGAACTCCGATAATAGATACTTCATCGAATGCTTCTACTACTGTAGTTGGATCATCTTCTTCAGCAACTTCTACTTTTACTGTAAACTGTTTTTGTAGCTTAGTATTGTTCCAATTACCTAGATAAGTACTTGGTAAAGCAATAGTAGCGGTTGAAATAAAGTCATTTCCAGTACCTGAGTCATTCTCTTTGAACGTGCCCCAAGCATAACTTCCCCCGCTATCACTAAAAGTAAAATTAGTATCATCGGCAAAACTTTCTATAGCTGTCCATTTAAATTGCGGATTTGTAAAGTTAAAAGCTTCCGCAGTAAGTGTTATTGTAGTATCTAATCCATTTAATGAAGGATTCGCACCGCTTTCGTCGTAAATAATACTATAATCTTCAGAAGTTAAATGAACTGTCTTGCCATCAAGTCCATCTGACCCTGAAGTTACTTTTGTAATCTGACCAGTACCAAAAGCATTAATATCTATTGCTTTTGACTCTCTTACTTCCGCTGTAATTACAAGAGGTTCTCCTTGTTCGAAAGGTATGTTATCAGATTCGTTCGGGTTAGCTCCTGTTGCAATTACTTCACTATAAAAGAATCCTCCAGTATTTGTTGGATTATTCCAAGTCGCCGTGTAGTCACTTCTATCTACTCCACTGCCCCCACCATCTACTTCTACAATTCTGAATTGTGGATTTTTAAATCCAATTGCATCAATTCTAGCTGTTATATCACCATTTACATTGGTAGTCTGAGTAGTGCCATCCGCATTATACTGAAGAATAGAAGTCGAAGGAGTCACAAGAACTTGAAGGCCTTCTACAACTAATCCAGGATCTACGGTAATAAACTTGTCTAAAATAAATTGATGCGCCCCTGCAGAGTTATCATAACCGCTCCACTTAACTCTTCCAAATACGGCATCATTATTATATCCTGGTCTATAATTAAGTTTATATATAGGTCGACTACTAATATCTTCATCAAAGCTTCTATCAAGAAGTACAGTAGTACTGTCTATAATTGCAGTTACTTTTGCAGCTTTTACCTTACTTGGAAATATATATCCAGTGTATTGTGTAAAAGTTCCTCCAATATCGGAAGAAGATACTAAGTGCTTAGAAGGTATTGCTTTACCAGTTCCAGAACCGGCTGCTGTTGCTGTAAAAGTAGTTCCTACAGTATTTGAGCTCGCTCCTACGTTTGACCAAGTTGTACTTCCTACAGAAATAATAGTATACTCTTCGCCTACTGTAAAACTTCCCGCGGTTTCTTCTACACTAGCAGGATTCACTGCTGCTTCATATGTTTTATATAGAAGAGCTTTTTCAAACTCTGAAGGATTTAGTCCATTATGATAGTCTACGTGTATATAATAATAGTTTCCATTAAGAGGACTGGAAGCTCCTGTATTCCCATATTCTACTCTTTCGAAACTTACTATATCCCCATTTCGCCAATTAAGCTCATTTTTTATATTAATATTCGTAGACGCAGTGCCCGGGCCCTCCTGTTCCCAATAAGCACGAATATCTACTTCCGCGGTTTGTTTAGAGGAAAGAATGGAAATATTATCTAGTTTATAATGGGCGAAATCAATATCCCTTCCTGCAAAATGAACAATATCTCTAAGATTTAGGGAGAGATTACTTGATCCTACTAACTTATTAGAACCTTCTGCCAATGATGCATTATTAAGGGCGGTCCAAGTCTGAGAAGCTCCTCTATACCCAGAAATACTAATCCATTCTTGGAAATTAATTTCTGCGTTTCCTAGTTCTGGAATTTTTTGCATAAAGGGCAGCCCCTCTAAACTTGTAGTATTCCAGTGAGCTAAAGTACAGTTTCCTCCATCAAAAAGCAAGTAGTGCCAAGTTGAATCTGGTTTGGTTCCATCTACTCCTCTATCCGCAGGATAAGTACCTGGCGAATACTCTGCACGAGGAAATCCATTATTTATTAGTCCGTAAAGAGGAATATCATTTAGAGAGACACTAATTGCTGCAGTATTAGCAGAGCTTAAAGTAAACTCACTTCCAATAGAGTGACCTATAGGAGTAGAACTTTCCCATTCCAACCTATACAAAGAGTCATAGTCTAAAGAATCAGATCCGGCTACCTTATAAAAAGTACTATTCGCAATTAAACCTTTTGGCAATCCCCCCACTACTCTAGGAACATCGGTTGCAAAAGGATCATCTACTGCATATTCTGTAGAAGTATAACGAGAGTAGTTTTGTTTTCTTGATACAGTACGAACTCTAAATACGTATTGACCATCAGGAACTCCTGTGAATTCAATAGAGTTACGAGTAGTTCGTAAAGGACTAGGAAGAGTTGGAACAGTATGAGAAACTTCATACTCACTAAAGAAAGAATAATCTCTTGTACGAGTAGTCCCAGAGCTATCAATATAACTCTCTTGAGGAGTTGTCCATTCTATATCAAACTCTTCTCCATTTTTTGTAGAATCTGTTTTTAGTACAACATAAATATTTCCCGGGGCGGGAACATCTTCATCAGTGTCTTCAATTGTAGGAAATACATTTTCTGGAGTTGCTCCTAAACTATAGTCCTTATCTATAGCATCATATTTAACATTATAGTGTTCTACTGCAGAAATTCCATAAGTATGTTTTTCGTCATTTTGTTCTATTCCAAGAACTCGATACTGTTTTGTAGTTCCTAAAATATTTCGTCCTGCAGAGTCTTCGGAATACAAAGCCCAAACACTTCCTGCTGCGGGGTACTCATTAACATTATATGTAACTGTAGGAGTAAAAACATTTTTATCGTTATTTAATGTGCCAGCTTTTTTTACAACATAAGTATGCTCTTTCCAATCTAAGGGAAGCGCATACGCTGAATAGCCTGACCCACTAGGAGATCCGGTGGCCCCAAGAGTCCCTCCAGTTTCTGCAACTAGATAATGGGCTTGAGATATGACACTTTCGGCTTCGGAAGCATTTAAATCATAGATATCATTAGCATTACTTGTTAATTCTGCTTCATATCCTGGAGGGTTTGAACTCGAATAGTACGCATACAGGCCGTTAACTTCGCCTAAATTTGCCACTTCATCAGCATCGGGATACCAAAAAATTGAAGTAAATCTATCTCCTTTATTAAAAGTTGTAATTCCACTTCCGGGAGCATATACTTTATGTCCCGTAGAATTTTCTATATGAATAGGGTCTACGCCAGTATAAAAAGCTGCAAAGTTAGTTACAACTGTGTTTAGCTCCCAAGTGGAAGCATTTGAAAGACTTGTAACAGCTCTATCGAAAGTTACTGCGCCCGTACTTGAGTCAAAAGATTTTACAAGACCACTAAAGTCGACTCCATAACGGTCTCTATCTTGAACATTAATTATATCTCCCGGACGTAGATAGGCTCCTTGAAGTCCTGTTTGAAAAGATATAATTTCTGTTTGGTTTTGAGCAGTCCAGAGTTTCCATCGCCCATATCGAAGAGCTTGTCCTTCTGATGTAGCTCCCATAGCAACTGCTTGCTCGGATATAATTCTTCCTTGTGCAACTATATCATTTCTATCTTCTACTATAAGAGGAACTTGCTCATAATTTACCTTTGGATCATTCCAAGTTACGACAACTTGATTTGCGCGAGTTTGTCTACCGCTACTTTCATAGTTAAAAATGCCATTAATAACATTTGATTTTGAAAATGTATAAATTGGCTCTCCTGGTACATCCTGTACTGGAGTAATTTTTCCATCAAGCCAGTAAAGAATTCCAAGAAAAACAGTGCCCATATCTTTAAGTACTTTATATACTTCAGTAGGCCTTGTAAAAAATAAATTTGCACGAAAACGGGGCTCTTGTCCAAAAGCTATTCCTGTCCCAGTTACAGTAGTACCGGTTGCTATAAAAGTGACTCCGACAGTATTACTTGCGGCCCCCACCACTGTCCAGTCGGTTGTACCTATTTCTTTAATTTTATAGGTATTTCCTACGGTTAGACTACTTCCTCCTGAGTATTTTTTACCATCATCTACAAGTTCATCACAATACTTTGATATTCTGTAAAGTGAAAACTTATTTATAATATCTTTATCAATCCATTTTCC
>Ga0129345_1000952_pt1 | contig 10911 bp, 27 predicted proteins | sample CPBDNA_FD_94425 | JGI IMG/M metagenome (GOLD analysis project Ga0129345, IMG submission 94425) | Freshwater to marine salinity gradient microbial communities from Chesapeake Bay, USA - CPBay_Sum_20_0.8_DNA | ecosystem: Environmental > Aquatic > Marine > Coastal | place: USA: Chesapeake Bay...
AGAGGGCTATAATAACTTAGTTATTAATGGTCGATTAGTTCATATTTGGAGAAAACTTAATGATCACTTTAAGCTAGACAAGGAGTTATATGACTTTGCTATCTCGCTCTGAAATAGGACATTGGGAATATTCTTATAGATTTGATCCTACACAATGGTTTGGATTTCTCTATGTTATTGAAAATAATATTACTGGACAATTTTATATTGGTAAAAAACAGTTTTTTCATAGAGGTAAAAAACGATCACGTACTTTTGGCAAAGAAATGACTTGGAGAACTTATATGGGTTCTTCAACACACCTTAAGCTTGATATTAAAAAGTACGGTCAGAAAAATTTTACTTTTAAAATTATAGAGTTATATAAGACTCGTGGTGGTTTATATTATGCAGAAGCTTACACTCAAATGCTTTGTGAGGTTATGACTGCTAAGAAAAAAGATAAACCTGTTTCTTATAATCGCCAAATTGCAGCTATTAGGTTTATACCACCAGAAGAACCAACTAAACGTACAAAATCTTGTATCAACAAGTTAAGAAAGAAATACTTATGAAAATACATCCAATATCACCTGCTCTTTATTTAGCAGGTATGGTAACATTATTTGTAACTCTTATAGGTTATATTATTGACTTCCCATGGTTTGACCCTGTATTAGCAATTATTATTTTCTTGTTTTGTCAAGAAGCAAGTAAGTTTGTAGCAGAATTTACTATGGAAGAAGAAGATGGGAAGAATAATTAATAGAAATCAACCCTGTGAAAAATGTGGAAGCAGCGATGCTAAACAAATTTATGAAGAAGGCTCTGCTTATTGCTTTTCTTGTAAATCATTTTTTCACTCACCTGATGAGGGTCATATGAATGCAAAATTTAATCAGGATGATTGGGATGACTTTGAGGAACCCGTTATCCAAGCTTATAATAACTACGCTTGTAGGGGTTTTAAAGAACGTAATATCTATAAGCAAGTTAGTGAGCATTATGGTGTTAGGGTTTCTTATGATGTCGATGGCAACATTGATGCTCATTATTACCCTTACTACCATGATAATAATCTTGTTGGATATAAGATCCGACAATTGCCTAAAACCTTTCGTTCCATTGGGCGAGTTAAAAGTGGAGTCTTTGGACAACATCTCTACACAGGAGGTAAACGACTCGTTATTACCGAAGGCGAATTAGATGCAATGGCTGTACAAGCGGCTTGGTATAAGAAGTATAAAACTTTTTATCCTGTTGTGTCTCTTCGTTCTGCATCTTCAGTTAAAGATTTAATTGAAATTCGTGATTGGCTTAAAAACTTCGATGAAGTTGTTCTATGGCTAGACAATGATGATGCGGGTAGAGAGGCTGCTAAAGAAGCTGCTAGAATTATTGGTTATGAGAAAGTTAAAATTGCTTCTTGTACTGAAAAAGACGCTAGTGACCTGTGGATTAAAAACCCTGATCAAGTTCTTAAAACTATCTATGATGCCTCCGTTTATACTCCTGCAGGTATTCTTACTTCTGAAGAACTTTGGCAGCAACTAGAAAAGTATAATGAAATGGAGTCAGTGCCTTATCCTGACTTTATGGAGGGTCTTAATGAAAAACTTAAAGGAATGCGTTTTGGAGAAATCACTCTCTGGACTTCAGGAACAGGATCAGGTAAAAGTACGCTTCTTCGGGAAATTGCTTTACATTTACTTGAGCGAACTGATGATAAAATCGGCATTATCAGCTTGGAAGAAAGCCCCGCCGAAACTGCGCGTAAGATGTCTGGCATGGCTATTAACAGAAATCCTGCAAAAGAGGAAATACCCTTAGATGAACTTAAAACAGGTTTTGATAGCGTATTTTCTGGTGATCGTGTTATGGTGCTTGATCATCAAGGTAGTATTTCAGATGGTTCCATTATGGATTTTCTTGAGTATATGTGCCTTAGCGGGTGTAGGTATTTGTTTATTGACCATATCACTATTCTCGCTTCTGAAGGAACAGAAGGTCTTACAGGCAATGAAGCAATCGATAAAATAATGAATGATTTGCTTTCACTAGCAAAGAAACATGAAGTATGGATTGGCTTAATTAGCCATTTACGTAAAACAGATAATTCAGGAAAATCCTTTGAAGAAGGCAAATTACCTTCAATGGATGACATTAAAGGTTCTGGCTCTATTAAACAAATTAGTATGGATATTATTGCTTTTGCTAGAAATGTTGGTTCAGATAATCCTGAAGAGCGTAACACTATTAAAACAAAAGTACTTAAATGTCGTTATACTGGTTTAACTGGTCCTTCAGGAAGTTTGTATTATGATTTTGATACTGGTAGACTTTGTAAAGGCAATGATGAATTTACTGAAGAAAGGTTTATGACAGTATGATGGACGTACAACATGTCTTCTTACTATCTATTATATATCAATTACTTGACTCAGGAGGCAATTCTTCTGAGTTAAGTCCTAATGTACAAGACTGGTTAGCAGGAATTTTAGAAGAATATGAGAAAGCAGAAGGTGAAGAACGAGAATTTTTTGATAGAATATATTGGTATGCTGACACCTTCTTAAACGAACAAAATGGAAAAGAAACTTTAAATTAAGGAAAACACAAATGGATCCATATCGCTCATTTATCCATCTGTCTCGCTATTCACGTTTTCTAGACGAAAAAAATCGTCGTGAAACTTGGAAGGAGACTGTAGATAGACTTATTGGCTTCTGGCGCTCACGAGCACAGAACGTAGTCAGTGAGGAAGAATTTCAAGAATTACATGATGCTATATACAATCACGAAGTAATGCCCTCTATGCGTTCTATGTGGTCAGCAGGTAAAGCTCTTGAGCAAAACCATTTTCGTGGATATAACTGTAGCTTTGCTGCTGTTGATCACCCACGAGTGTTTGATGAAATCCTGTTCATCCTTATGGCTGGTACAGGTGTTGGCTTCTCTGCAGAAGCTCAATATGTAAATAAATTACCAATTATTAATGATATCTTTCGTAAAACTGAACGTACTATTGTTATTGAAGACAGTGCAGAAGGTTGGGCCAAGGGGCTGCGTAAATTAATTGCTGACTTATATATGGGTAACGAGCATGAATGGGATTACTCTAAGATTCGTCCAGAGGGCGCACGACTTAAGACTATGGGTGGACGGGCTAGCGGTCCAGAACCACTTATGGATCTTTTTGACTTTGTAACAAAATCATTTAAAAAAGCTGCAGGTCGTAAACTTCGTCCTATTGAAGTACATGATATTGTTTGTAAAATTGCTGAAGTAGTAGTTGTAGGTGGTGTACGCCGCTCTGCTCTTATTTCTTTATCTGATTTAGGAGACCCTGAAATTCGAGATGCTAAGTCAGGTCAATGGTGGGAAACAGAAAAACAACGTGCTTTAGCAAATAACTCTGCTGTTTATGATAACAAACCTTCCATGTCTGTTTTTATGGATGAGTGGATTGCACTTATGAAATCTGGTTCTGGTGAACGTGGTATTTTTAATCGTGGTGGTGCTCAAGCTATGGCTCCTGAACGCCGTGATTCAGAACATCTTGTTGGAACAAACCCTTGTGCAGAAATTCAACTTCGCTCAAATCAACTATGCAACTTAACAGAAGTAGTTTGTCGTAGAGAGGATGGGCCAGAAGAACTACGTAAGAAAGTTCGTCTTGCTGCTATTTTAGGCACATTACAAGCTTCTTTAACAGACTTTAAATATGTTCGTAAGATATGGCAAAAGAACTGTGAAGAAGAAGCTTTGTTAGGCGTATCTTTAACTGGTATTCAAGATTGTAGAATACTGCGTAATCCTCACCCCGTGTTATTAGAAGATCTAAAAGAACACGCTATTGCTACTAATATTGAATTTGCTGAACGTCTTGGAATTAGTCCTGCAGCGGCAGTAACAACAGTTAAACCATCAGGAACTGTATCACAACTTGTTGATAGTGCTAGTGGTATTCATGGTCGCTTTAGTCCTTATTATATTCGCAATGTAAGACAAGCTAATAACGATCCACTAACGCAGTTTTTAAAGGATCAAGGTGTACCTAATGAAGCGGATGTTATGAATCCTGCTAAAACTACTGTCTTTTCTTTTCCAATTGAATCACCAAAAGGTGCTGTAATTGCAGGAAAACAAACAGCTATTGAACAACTAGAAAACTGGTTAGTGTTCCAACAACACTGGTCAGAACATTCTGTGTCTGTTACTGTTTATGTTAAAGAACACGAATGGATGGAAGTAGGTGCTTGGGTTTATAAAAACTTTGATCATATTACAGGAATTAGTTTTTTACCTTATTCTGACCACACTTATCAACAAGCACCTTATATGGACTGTGATGAAGTAGCTTATCATCGTGCGGTTAAGGCAATGCCTAAAGTAGACTTCTCTCGTCTTGCAGAATACGAACAAGAAGACAATACAGAAGGCTCTCAAACATTAGCGTGTGTAGCAGGTGGTTGTGAAATTTAATGACTCGTAATCGGCGTAAAAAAGTCGGTAAAGTTGAATCCCCTTGTATACTTGTTTGTAAGATTAAAAACGGGTATTGCGAGGGGTGCAAACGAACACCTGAAGAAATTCGTGATTGGATTATAATGTCTGAATACGAACAACAAAAACTTAAGTATGAACTTATGTGGAGAAAAGAAAATAGGGGTAAAGTGTTACGGTAGCACATTGGATTCCAAATCCAAAAGACTGGGTTCAATTCCTAGTACCCCTGCCAATACCTGACGTTAAAGAACAATAGAGGTTAAAATGATAGTTCAAAGAAGGTCTATACTTACTCAAAAAGTAAACACAATGAACTTAAACGTTACAGAAGAACAGCTTATTAGACAAAAACAAGGAGAGCTTGTTCAAGATGTTTTTCCAGAGCTTTCAGCTGATGAAAGAGAATTTTTAATTTCAGGTATTACTCCTGAAGAATGGTCTACACATATAGAAAGTAGTAATTTATGAAGTATCAAAAGAAAAACTCTAAGAAAACTTCTCAGGGTAAAGGCAATGTAAAGTTGTCTTCTATGAATAAACATAAAAAACGTAACAAAGGATTGTATAATGGCGGAAAAACTGGGTAAAATAATTGGTACTATACTAGGTTATGCTACTGCAGCTACTATTACTGTTTATATTGGTTTGTCTATACTTAATTGGCTTGGCATTACGCCATGACTAAAGTTATAGATTTTAAAAGTATAAAAGAAGCTAAACAATTCAAAAAGTTACAAAAAGAGGCTAAATCATTTCATGACTTGGTTCTTGACTATTGTGACGAAATTTTTCCTGAAGGTGTCGTTTTAATTGCGATGGTAAACGGTGAACTAGAAATTTCTTCAACAATAGAAGATGAAGAAACTATGTTTGCTGCTACCTATGCTGCAGCTAAAACTATTAAAGATAAACTCGATGGAGAATAAAAATGTATGCTGCTATATTAATAGCTTGTATAAACGAAATATGTACAGTTCAAGCTAGTCCTGCTGTACTTAGAACAGAAGAAGATTGTTATGCGACTTTAGCTAGCGGCATAGCTTTATTTGAAAATTCAGGTGCAAAAGTACCTGTATATAAGTGTGTAAAATTAGTGGAAGATAAAAATGCTACTTGAAGTTTTAATACTAGGTTTAGCTCTTATTGGTGTAATTACTATTGTTAATGAAGCAATGAAAGCTACTAGTGTTTATGAAATGAGTATCTTTAAACGATACTGGAACTATATGAATACTTGGCGAGAACACAGAGAAACTATAAAACAACTTAATAGCTTAACTGATAAAGAACTTAATGATATTGGTATTTCTCGTGCTGATATTGATCGTCTTGTGTGGCTTGGAGAAGATAAGACTATGCGTGGTCGTGGTGGAGAAAAAGAATGACAGTAGAAGAAATGGCTTCAACAATGTTTGATGAGTATTGTGACGGGGGGTTTGACTTTGACACTAGTATGACTTTTGACGAAATCTTTCGTAAAATCTATGTTGATGCAGTTACAGCAACAGTAGCAGTATATGAACCTGAAGAGGAACTTGAAGAATAATGTACTATGTTATTGGTAAAGATGATTGTCCTTGGTGTGATAAAGCTAAAGAAGAGCTTGATAAACCGGGAAATCCACCTTATGTATATAAAAATTTAAGCAAGCTATCAAAAACAAAAAGAGAGCAATGGAAAGACTTTATTAATAACGAACTAAGCAAAACTACTGTTCCTGTTATAATTAAAGTAATTGGCGGTTTTACGGATTTAAAAGAGGAATTAGAAAATGAGTGAAGAAAAACCAAAAGTAACTATTAAAGGCAAAGAGTATTTAATTGAAGATTTAAACCAAAATCAACAATATATGGTCGCTATGCTAAGTAATTATGAAGCTAAGGCAAAGTCTATGCAAGATGAAGTTTTAGTGCTTCAAGCAGGTTGTGCAAAGCTAATCGAAGACCTTGTGAAAGATATTGAAACTCCAAAAGATGACAGCTGATAATACTAATAATAAGAAACCTAAAGGTCGTCCTCGTGGAAGGGCGGCTAAAGTAAAACTTAAACACAACCCTAAAACTGCTTTTGAAGACCTTTTAAAAAAGTATAAAGAAGTAACTGACTGGGGTATTTTTGGCATAGATGATTTTACGATGGAAGTAATTAACAGGCTCTGGAATAATCCAGAAATTACTTTCCATGTTACAGATCTTAATGAAGATCGATTGTCTTATGCTAATAGGATTTACGGGCAGAGAAGCTTTTCTATGTATCGTTGGAATATTTACTCTCATCAAGGTTTTATAGAAACACCTTGTGTTGAAGTAATGTTGTGTTCTAAACTTGTTTGGGAAGAAATAAGTAAACTTCCTAATCCTTACGATGTTGATCTTATACTTTTGGAAGAAATTTAAATGATTAGTACTGTTGAAACTTTTATTCCTAAAAATCAAAATAAAGACTATATGCTTGTTGATTTTGTTGAAATGAAAAAGACACATAACGCTGTAATGGCTGACATAATGGTGGTCAGTTATAAAGGCAAAACTTATGAACTGTTGTGGGATGACCACTATTCTTACTTTTCTGGAACTGTCAAAGGAGAGTTCGGCTTTATACCATAGGAGGGTACTATGCCTTTTAAAGCATTTTTTAAAGACCTTAAAGATGGTCTTATGGAAAACAAAAAACCTTTAGCTATCGGGCTAATTGTAGGAGTTGTTTTAGCTCACTTTGTTAGTTGAGTTAAAATAGTTTGAAGAGGGGGCGTTGGTACGCTAGTCTGAACTGGGACAATACAGTAAAGAGCCTAATTGTCTAGGTGTTGTAGGTTCGATTCCTACCTCCTCTTCTAATAACAAAGGAAAGATTATGAAAACTATTAAAAATCCAATGGCTAAAGACTTAAGAACACCTAAGTATAAGCCTCAAGTAATACCTAATAAAAAGAAATGTAATAAAGTTAAACACAAAAAGAGACTCTCTCAGAGCATACTGTAGCTGCCTTTAAGGTGGTTATGGTGTGTTCTGAGAGGGTCTTTTATTTTTTTTTTTTTTGAAAGAGTAGTCTTATGAAATGGATACTAATACTAATATCATACTGGGATGGAAATATATTAACTGTTGGCGATGGAGTATTTGAAAATCATATTGAATGCTTTGAAGCTAGAGAAAAGTTAGGAAAAGAAATGAGTGGTGAATCAGGGTATTTTCCTGTTAATCTACAAGCTATTTGTATGAGAATAGATGACGCTTAGCCTGTTTAACAATACCTGACGTTTAAGAATAACTTTGCTAGGTTCTACCTAAAAGAGATACTTAGGACTCACTACTGACATCTGAAAGTGAGTATCCTCATGACCCCCGATGATGTCCGTCTCATGGAGACATTAATTAACACTCTAGGACGGGGGTTATATCTCTTTTAGGTATCCTAGTGTAAGCATTCTTTAGGAGTTTAAAAATGAATTTTTCACAATTTCACTCGGAGCCTTTTTACTTAAAGGTTTCAAAAGGTAAGGTAAACGGTCACTCTTATATTCATAAGTTTGGTGCTGTTCCTGCTATGTCACAAAGCACTACAGGTACCATTTGGGATGTAAACGATACACTCTACCCGTGGTCTTCTTTTAATGTTGCTTCTAACTTAACTATCCCAGCGGTTAATGCTTCTGATGATGGTAAGACTATTATTATTCAAGGGTTAGACGCTAACTATAACCTTAAGTCACAGCAGGTAGTGCTTTCTAGTTCTGGTGCAGTGCAAACTACAGCCTTTATTCGTGTGTTTCGTGCTTATATTACAGATGCTACAGGTAATGTGGGTGATATTGACATTAACGTTTCTACTACTACTGTTGCTCGTATTACAGCGGGTAAAGGACAAACTCTGATGTCTGTTTACACTATTCCTGCAGGGTTTACAGGTTACTTAGTGAGTACTAATGCTACTTGTCAAGCAGGTGCCGATGCTAGTGTAGATACTTTTACACGGTATTCTGGTGAAAATGCCTTCCGTGTTACTCATAGTTTTGAGTTAACAGGCAACGGTGGACCTTACAACACAGAGTTTACAATTCCTCTTAAGTTAACTGAGAAAACAGACATTGACATGAGAGCAACAACACGTTCAAATAATGCTCGTATTACTTCTACTTTTGATATCTTGTTGAGTAATAACAGCTATATTCACATGGAAAAGTAAATAATATTATTTGGAAAAACTAAATAATCTTTTTTAAATAAAAACAATGACTTATCTTAGTAAGTTATTAAGTATTTGTAAACAATAAAAAAATTTTAAAAAGTTTTAATAACACATCATAAAGGAATTTAGTATGCCTGGAAATCCTAACCCAACAGTCAAAAAGATTGCTCCAGGGCCAGGACGTCCGAAAGGTTCTAAGAATATCAACTCTATGGCTTCAGTCCGTAAACTTGAAGAGCTTGGTTTTGACCCTATTGAACACATGGTCAAGAAGTACCATGAAATTCAAAAGCAGTTAGATAACTTAGAGTCTCTTGGAAAGTCTACGTCTGGTGCCTTTGCACAGTTGACAGCCACACAAGGCCAGCTAATTAATAATTTAATGGCTTATGGCTACAAGAAGATCCCTGATAAAATTGAACAAGAAGTTACTGAAAAGAAACCAATTAGTATTTTACTCACAGACAATGACAACAAGGATAAGAACCATGAGTAATTCAGATAATACTTGGCATTTATCTAGAAGTGTACCTATAACTTTTATTTTAGCCATTATACTTCAAACTTCGGGAATGGTGTGGTATGTATCAACACTTGATTCAACTGTTGAAATTAATGCTCGTGATATTGCACGACATGAAATACGTATTGCAGAAATGGAAAAAACACAACAAGAATTAGCATTAATGAATGCTCGTATAGACGAAAATATTAAAGCAATTCGAGAAATGATGGAAGCTTCAAGACAGGAGACCTACTAATGCCAATTGTAAAAGGAAAAAAATACCCTTATACTAAAAAAGGAAAAATGGCTGCTAAGAAGGCTATGAAAAAGGCTACTAAGAAGAAGAAATAAATGGTAGATCCTTTAACTGCTCTTAGTGTCGCCTCTGCTGCAGTTAGTCAAATGAGAACTTTAATAAGTGCAGGTAGAGATGCATCTTCTGCTATGTCTTCTTTTGCAGGGGCTTGGAGTGATATTAATTATGCTGAAGGCAGGGCTAAAAACCCGCCTTGGTATAAATCATTTTCAGGTAGTGCAGAAAAAGAAGCTTTGCAAATTTATACAGCAAAGAAAAAAATGCAAGAGATGAAAAAAGAAGTTGAGGCTATGATACAGTTTATGCACGGCCCTTCTGGTTTAGAAGAATATAAAGACACTATAAGACGAGTTAGAGAAGAACGTAGAAAACATGCCTATCGAAAACAAGAAATTAAGCAAGCAATTATTGATTGGACTCTTGGAACCATAATCACATTAATAGCTATGGCTATTTTCGGTGTAATAATTTACTTTATAGGTATGGGTCAAGGTAGATGGTAACTTGTGCTTTCATAATGGCACTCTATAATCAATCCTTTATAAATGGATTTTACAAAGTATGTTATTATGATTGTAATGAAAAGAACAGCATATGGTATGATAGACGCTATGTTGTAAATCCTGACTACTATTGTCCTATGGAGATTACAATTGAAAATAATAAAAAGAAAAAATAAATATATTTTTTATGATGACGATGGTAAGATTATAATAATTACTTGTGATAGAAAACTAGGTAAACGTTACATTTTAGGAGGTGAATATGGGGCGATCAAATCCAAAGCTATGGGAGAGAGCCAAAGCCAGAGCTAAAGCTAAAATGGGCGGTAGGCATTCTGCTAGGGCTATGCAACTAGCGGCTAAGATATATAAAGATTTAGGTGGAAAGTATACAGGCAGTAAGACTAAGGCACAGAAGTCTATGACTAAGTGGACTAAACAAGACTGGGGTACTAAGAGTGGTAAGAATAGTGTTCATGGTAAAAATGCTACTGGTGAGCGTTATCTTCCTAAAGCAGATCGTGACAAACTCACCAAAAAACAGTATGCCTCCACCACTAGAAAAAAGCGAGCTGATCTTAAGAAGGGAAAGCAGTTTAGTCAACAACCTAAAAAAGTCAAAAAAAGGCTAGGTCGTAAAAAATGATAAAAAAGATTAAACAAAAAGATAGACAACAACAAATGAATAAGGCTTTTAAATATGGCTCTAAAGAGGGTGAACGCCATAATCCTTATAAAGCTGTTAAACCTGCTATTAAAGCTTATAAAAAAAGTTATAAAAAATGACTGTAGATTTAGGGCTTCTTGGTTATTTACCTCTTCCACAAATGCCTTTTGATAAGGTACAATCTAAACCTACAAATAAGCAAAGAATTGTAGAGGAAACTCATCATTCTATAGACAAAAGAAA
>Ga0129345_1000953_pt1 | contig 10910 bp, 9 predicted proteins | sample CPBDNA_FD_94425 | JGI IMG/M metagenome (GOLD analysis project Ga0129345, IMG submission 94425) | Freshwater to marine salinity gradient microbial communities from Chesapeake Bay, USA - CPBay_Sum_20_0.8_DNA | ecosystem: Environmental > Aquatic > Marine > Coastal | place: USA: Chesapeake Bay...
AAGTTTCCCCCGGAAGTTGATTTCTCTTTCATTCTTAGTTCACTTGAGAAAGAGCTTGAGTTGACAAGTAAATTCACGGAGATCTTTGTAGATATATTACAGGACTCGGATAATAGGTCTGTGACAAGGAAGACCTGGTCAGACTCGGCTAGGACAAAGCCGGTTTTTACTACTCAAATCACATACCGTACTGACAACAACATTCTGAAAAAGACTGTATTTAATCATATTGACAAGACGCAGCTTGATATTAAATTTAGCTACGATCAAGATGGTAATTTGATTTCGATAAACAAAAAGGTTTTTAAGAGAAATGCCTAATCCTATAAATGAGATACGCTTTCCTGAGAATCCGAAGGCAGGAGCCCAAAAGAAAGGGGGTCTTTGGTATTCTGCTGGAAAGCTTTTTTTTCGTTTATGGAATTCTTCAGGTACAATTACTAGAGTTCTTCTTTTGAATAATCTTAGAAAAGATATTCAATTAGTTAGAATCACAGCACGTATTTATGAGTTTCCGGAGGACTTTGTACCTGGTACAACGAGAGTTTACAAAATAGGTCAGAGGGTTTTTGAGGGATACGATTATACTGTTATAGGAACGAATCAGGTTGAGTTTTCTAGCGATCAGTTGGCTAGCACGAGATTCTGGGCAGATTATGTCGTAGGTTAAAAAAAAGGAGGAAACCGTGACTCAATCGCAATTTATTCGAGATCAGCTAGCCGATTCCATTATTGACAATTCAAAGGTCGATCCATTAGCCGGTATCGAGTTTTCAAAACTTGAAAAGATTCCGTTGGCAATAGACGGGACGAATGGAATGCTGGCAGATCTTAATGTTGGTGGCTTCAGGGCTATCAATATGGCAGCTCCCTTAGCTCCTTCAGATGGTGTAAATTTGGCAACTTTGGAGACCCGTCTTGCAGGGCTTGATGTTCAGGGTGACGTTCTGGATAATCAGATCGACAATACTTTGGATCCAGGAGTTGCACCATCAGACGGTGATCGCTACATTATTACTGATGCTGGAAACCTAAATGCAAATTTTGGGACGATCAATACAGATCTTCTTGGGAATGCAGCGACTTTGGAGAATAATGACATTGTTCAGTATTTCTCGAGTCAGGGTAAGTTTGTAGTAGCCTACGATGTTTCTGCTAAGGGCTCTGGTGCTTTGGTATGGAACCGTGCAAAGGGTTACTGGGAGCGTTGGAACGGCACTACTTGGGATGAGTTTGGTGGTCTTGCAGGTGTTACTACCGGTGATGCCTTGTCCAAGTCAGGTAATGTTGTTAATGTTAATGTTGATAACACCACTATTGGTGTCAATGGATCCGATGAGCTTGAGCTTGTGGCTCTTGGTGCGAATCAGATCTATATGTCAATTGGTGGAGTAATGACTGGCGTTGAGAGATTTAAGGAGGAAGTCTTAGGTAATGCTTTCACTTCAAATCTTTACGCTTTAGCAAGGCTTCCAATTGGTCAAGCTTACTTTGATGCAAGCTTCAACGGTCAGGATCTCTATTACACTGAGGACTATACTCTTGCCGGTCCATTTTTTACTTCAACAAGATCTAGTATTCCAGCTGACAGTAGATGGATTTTTAAATACTGGGCACAACCGTAAGGATGCGATATAGGGGGTAGTAATGGCAATACAAGAATTTAATCCGACTCAAGCTCTAGGTATCGAGAAAGATAACCTGGTTGCTATTGCTGCCCCCACTATCAATGATGATGCGACTCAACTTTAAATTTCCTGATGCCTACTTCTATTGAAATAGTATTTCTTAATGATGATGACTTTTTACAGTTGGCCAGAATTACATGGATCACTGGACTTCATGTCATTACTGCCACTGATATAACGAATGGCTATTTCACTTTACCTTTTGAGCCTTATGCTGCAGAAGACTTTCATCTGGAATTACTAAAGGGTGGCGAGCAGAGCAATTATTTATCCGGAGATCCTGATCCCGACTACTTTCTTCAGGGTGATCGAGTATATCTCGAGAATATAGGTCCAGCAGCTCTGGCAAATCTTTCTGCCGGGACTGAAGTTAATCAAATTTTTAAGTACAGATTTTTCGGGCTACAATTGGGAGATCTTGTTGATCCCAATTCGATTCAGGGTATTTCCCAGGAAATGCTTGAAGAATTTAAGAGCTTTCGTAATTTTGTAGTGGCAAAGCCATAGGAGGAAATCATGGCAAATTTAACTGTTAAGACGGGGTTGGCTCAAAGAGGTCAACTCCTTTTGTATTTAGGGGAGTCTGGTCCTTTTTATGGTGCAGGAAGGCCATACCCAATGCTGGAAGAGGGAAAGGCTTATATCTTTGACCCTATTGTGGCCAGTAGAATTATGCACAAGTACAAGGGTCTTTTTATTCCTATTGATGGGCAGCTTCAATTGACCGTCAAGGACCAGGTTCACAAGAAAACTCTTGAGGATGCCCGGAAGATGATTAAGGATCGAACGAAGAAGCGTGAGGATGCTGCTAAGGCGTTGGAGAAGGAAGAAGAAAATCAGCTTGAGCAAACTAAGAAGTTGATCGAGGATGCAAAGAATGCAGCTTCTCCTGAAGCTCCTAAGCATTCCGAGGGCCCATTGGATCCAGATGGTACTGCAGAGGAGGAAGGTCATATTCCACCTCCACCACCTGTAGAGGAAGGGGCTTAAAGTGAATTTAGCTGACTGGATTTCAGAGGTTCGTCAGATCTTGAGGGATAATCAGAATAATCCCAGATGGACTGACGCTACTATCATTCAGGCTTTTCGGTACGGTGTTATCGACTTCTTTAAGAAAACTAAGCTGAACCGTTCTACTGAGTATGTGGGCCTCGTAAACTATGTCAGCCGATATACACTTGATACAAAGTTCCAAAGTCTCTTGAGTGCTAATTGGGCTGGTGAAGATATTCCTATTTACACTTCAGAGCAGATGGATGAATTGACTGGTCGTGATGATTGGATCAATGATACTGGAACAGAAGTGAAGGCAATAATTGTCGGTGGCTCCACAAAGAATAGAATTACTGTTTGGCCTAAGCCTGTTGATGTTGAGAATGCGAACCCATACGTCAATACGGATCAGGACTTTTTTGAGGACAATGATTTAATCTTTCAGGCTGCCGACGATTTTACAGTTGGGATTCCTTATGTTCTTACTATTGAGCCGAATCTGACTGTAACTTATGTGCTTCACCCAGAGCTTCCTGCTACTACGTTGGATGCCTCTGGCCAAGCAAATTTTGAAATTCCTTTTGATGAGGATTATGTTGGTGCAATTGAGAACTTTGCTGTCTCGAGATTGTATGAGTATCGTACAGATCGACAGAGCGAACAGATCAAGCGCAGAGCTTTTGCTAAGTATGAGAAAGCTATAGCAGAAGGAATCAGTGAGTTCAATTCGAGCTATGGGCGTGTCAAAAGACAACCTAAGTATCGAGGTTATTAGGAGGCGAATATGTCTACTAAGCGTAAGCAGGTAGCAAAAGAACCTTTACCGGTTGTTGAGGTTAAACCAGGCTACGGGGATGGTGAGTTGAATGCTCATAACATTCCCTATAGAAACTTCCTTGATAAAGTATTTCCCCTGGCCGAGAGGTTTGAGAGGGTGATCTATGTTGAGGATCTTTTTGATGGTGGTTATCCATGCGATTTTGCATTCCAGGCCCTTTGTGACTATGTGAATCAGAATCCGGATAATCCGTACACTGTGATCCTTCCTCATGGGGCGTGGACCGTTGGATCCAAGCTTATGATGAAAGGTCAACAGAAGACGATCAAGGCACTTCAGTTTGAGAACAGAAGGGCTCCACTGGAATTGATTGGTAGAGATACGCTACTTTTCATGGGTAAAGGTTTGACTTATGGCCGTGATGAGAAGGGTAATTCTCACAATGTTTCCTCATTGCTGAGTTATGACGGGGAAGCTTCCTTGTTTGTGAAGAACTTGGGTTTGGAATTCTTTCCGGAAGTTGTTCACAAATTCGATAATAGTTTTTCACAGCCTATTCAGATTTATGCTCAGTCTAAGCGTGCTCCAAACAATAGAGTGATCTCTTTTGAGAATTGTAGGCTTATGGGCTTTAATCCTTTGATGGAGCTTGTTACTTCTGGTGGTTTCAAGGCTGTTTTTGACGAGTGTGAACTGGGTGGTACTATGCGTTATAGTGATCCCTCAGTTATTCACTTTAAGAATACAAAGTTTGTGGATAACTACAATTTTATTGGGAATAGTTTTGATCGTTGTTCTTTTTCCGGACGGGGTAGCCTTGAGAACTGCCTACTGGATACTTGCACCATTGCTATGGATGACGGGAAAGTAATTGATTGTCATATTCGTGACACAGATCTGATACCTGGTAATTTGATTCGGAAAGGTAATACCTATCGTGGAAGTTATGTAGTCCATGATGGAATGTATCGCCAGCCTATTGCTGAGAATGTGGCTTTGGATACGGTTATCTGTGGTGGATCTAGTCTGAAATTTAGTGGTGCTTCTCAACCACCTACAAATGGAAGCTTCAATGAGGGAGACTTCATTCGTAATGTTCTTCCAAAGCCTGGTGGCTATTTTGGTTGGGTCTGTGTATCAAGTGGAAAGCCTGGTAAGTGGCGAGGCGTAAAAATGGAGGCGTAGTTATGGCGTTTACAATTAAAAATATAAAATTCAAAGGAATTTCTATTGATAATGCTCATTTGAGAATTGACACATTCGACGGAAAGAAAGAGTCTGTTAAAATTACTTGTCACATTTATACAAGTAAGGAATCTTTTGAGGAAGGTACTGGCTATCTACAGGAGCTAGATTTCAAAGTTCCAAAGGAAGCAGATACTCCAGTGACTCATGCTTGGCTGTACGATTCTATTAAGGAGGTGCAACCATACGGCTGGAATCTTGCCTCTGATGAAAAGTAGGAGAGCCTAATGACGATCAAACTGAGTGACTTTTCAGGTGGTTTAAGAAGAGTAGTTCGAGAGCAATACCTAAGGGACAATGAAAGCGTTCAGCATAGAGACTGCGAAACAATAACTGGAGTCCTCAGTTCGATTAAGGGTGAATCCCTAGAAGGAACAGGGTCACGCTACAAGTCAGTATTCAATGGCCAGGTTGTAGATCTGGTCGGTCAGAATTCCGATGAAGCGTACAGCAGCGTTCCTTTTAGGGATTTTTTGTATTATACGGACAATGCGAAACTGTATAAGTACAACAAGAACGATCTGACTACTCGGCTATCTGTTGGCCTGGATGGTAGATCTATTTTCATCAAGAATGTTTTTCAGGTTTCCTCTGGTGCAGTGAATCCCCTGCAGAATTTTTTTAATCCAGGTGATGTAGGTATCAATGATGGTCCTATTGATGGGACTGAGAACATTACTGAGGTTCCTTTTACCAACTTTGTTGAGTATGGTTGGGTGTATCACAATTCTTTGACTGGACAGAACTCAGTGATCGGAAATTCCTCCGGACAAATCACAGTAAATAATGCTCCGTTCAATGTTGGAAATAAGCCCCCTTTGGAGGCATATGTTAAGCTCCCAAATACTTCAATAATTGCAAGTCCTGGGGATTCGATTCTCCTGTTCAGAAAATCAAATGGAACTGTAAATGGGCCTGGTGGTTTTGACTACACAAACTTTCACTTGGTTGAGATCTTCTACAAGACGAACCTGGGGTCTGGGGATCAATGGGTTTCTATCAATGGTGGTCTTGGTTATGCCAGTGAAGGTTTTTTCGTTGATGGCTTTAAGGAAAGACTTGTTGTTGGGAATGCTGATGTAAAGATTCCTGAGAATGAGAATACTCCAGGCTTCAGTTATCGGTTCCAGACTTATCGCTATACAGATCCTAACACTGATTTTCATCCTGCAGGTGAATATCAATACTTTGTAACCTTGTTCGATACCTCTACAAACAATGAATCGGATCCTAGTGATATTACTAAAAAAGTCACAGTGGCCGAGAACGCATCTACTGGTGTAACAATTGATGGGGCAGTTTCATCTTTTGGAAATCTTACCGGCCGTGAGAATATTTCGATCAAGGTTTACAGGTCCAGTCAGACTAAACCAAGCTTTTTTCTGGTTGGTGATACTCCGTTGAATGATGATGGATCGTTTAGCATTACTACTAACTTGGGTGATGATGAAGTAATCTTTGAGAACAATTCTGAAAATCAGGGGATACCTCCTGAGAATGGAAAATATCTGACAGAGATCTTTGGGATTTTCCTCATGGCTGTGGACAGCTTTATCTATTCCAGTGAGCCTGGTAATCCAGAGGCCTGGACTCCATTGAATGCGATTTCTGTTGGACAGACAATTACTGGTATGGCTAACGCCAAGGATCATATCTTGGTGTTCACTGAGAATCAGACGTATCGCCTGACTGGAAATAATCCGTTAAATTTTACTCTTTCCAGTCTTAACCTTACTCATGGGTGTATTTCATTTAATAGCCTTCAGAGAAGCGATTTTGGACTTTTCTGGTTGAGTGAGACTGCGGTGATCCGTTACACCGGCCAGCAGCTTATTCCTATTCATCGTGAAGCCTTGGGTGAAGTTGTTTATGAGTTCGATGATGTGAAGGGAAGTTTGATTTCTTCTGAGAGGTACTTTGTATTTCTTGGGGTTGAGACTCTTGTGGTGGATTGGCGTGATGGTTCGGTGAAGTTTAAGGAGAGATCTCTTCAGGCTCTTTCTGGTTACAGCTATAAGGGTGAGATCTATGTGATTAAGGACGAGGATCCTGACTTTGGGTTTGATGGTTTTGCTGCAGTCTCTTATTTTGCTTCTTCTCAGATTGTGGGTGGTGGGAATATAGGGACTCCATCTGACAGCTTTTCTGCTAGTGGGAATTTTTGGGGGCCTTCCTTTGGTCATGGGGTCAGTGAGTTTATTGGTGTTGAGCTTGAGGTAGAGGTTTTCATTGATGAGATCTCATGGGTGAATATGTCGATAGACTTTGAACGTATTATTGACGGGTTTGTTTTTGAGGGATCTAATGATGGAATCAATTACACTCCGATCATTACGGACAATGCTGGAGTCTATGGCCTGGTAAGTTACTCAGCTCCACCAAGCCATACGGACTCCTACCGATTCTACAGGATCCGATCTACCAGTTTTATTGAGAGCTCTCCTGCAGGAAAATCTTTTCGTATGAATGAGATCCGATTATCAAGTAGTCAATCTCCATACTATGTTCTTGAGGGTGGTGACTGGCTTCCTCTTCAGTACAAGAGCGGGGCTTTTGCGGAACAAGATCTCACTAAAGTTAAACAGCACAATCTCATCTATATCTACTACACCGGCAAGGTTCACATTGATCTTTATGTTGATGATTTCACTACTCCGGTTAAGACAATATCCCCTCCCCAGGTAAGTGGCTTCGAGGTTCACATTGAGGACATTCGTGATCTCTATGGACGGTTCATTCAGTTTGGTGTCCGGACGGATGCAGGGATCTATGGTGAGCTTCACTTCATTGAGAATGTTACGGATACTTTTGAGAAGGGTGTGAGCGGATTATTTGCCAGTCGTGGTGATCGAGTGATTGTCAGTAAGACTGGAGGCCTTTTGAGTTACGATGCGCTTCTATATGAGAATCAATCAGATGATGGTGTTGTTGAAACTTTTCATCAGATAGTCGTGACTCATGTTTGCAATTCTGACTTTGCTAATGACGATAATCTATTGAACATTTTTGTGGATGAATCTTTGGTGGAGTTCCCTATTTCTATCAATACCAGTACAATTGAGGTTGTGGATCTCGGTGGAGGAACTGGGACTACTATTAAACTCAAAGGTTTAGCATCCCATGAAACCAGGCGAGAAATTATATCCATACCTACCGGAACACATGGAAAAAGAGTTAGAGCTGTACTAACCACTAAGGACGGAAGGTTGGAATCTATAAACCATTTATCAGTTAAGCCACTAATCGCTGGAGGCAGCTTTTTGCAACCAGATATATCTGCAGTGATTGAGCGTGTGGACGATACAGGGAAGATCGTCGGGACTGTGAATCTTACAGGCCGTGGAGCTGATATTACTACTGACAAGATTTTTGACAGGTTCTTTGTTTCCTTCAAAGGCTCTATCGAGTTTACCGTCTTTGTGGATGGAAATTCCGTGATCTCTGAGAGTCATTCCTTTCAAGACACCGAGAGGGAGCTGGATATTTCATTCGATAAAGGTATTGTTGGAAGAGAACTTGTTGTTAACTATACCTTACAAGGCTTTTTGAACGACATGAGATATAGCGACCGATCTTTAGCTACTCATGACAAAGGTTTAGCGTTGGAAGAGGACAGGAGACTGGAGTATTCAGGGAATGGCTCTCAGGTCACGGTGTTAGCAAAGCTTACGAAAGCAGGGCCCGATAGGTTTCTGGATAAGGAATTTCAGTACCTTCGGGTTCTGCACGTAGGCACAACAAACTACACCGTTACCGTCGATGGTGTTACTGTCCTCACTGGGAATCTTGTCAATGCTGGTCCTGGTTTTGTTGAGGAAGAAATTCCTTTTCCTGATAATACTATCGGCAAGGATATTTCCCTTCAGTACACTACTACTGGTGAAGTGAAAGAAATGGATTATGAGGCTGGAACTTATACCAGGTCCAATCTTGGATTATCCAGGCCGAATTCTTATCCAGTTCGTATTGTTAAGTCCGGATCCGTTACTACCTTTGTTGTGGATCTTACTCCCTCATCTGATGATGCCACATTTGAGAAGCAGCTTGATATTCTCTTCTTTACGTTCAAAGGTGATCTGACTATTCGTTTCTATGCGGATGATGTTGAGGTTCTTAGTGAGTCTTACTCAGAGGCAGGTATTACCAGTAAGCAGCTTAATTTTACTGCAGGAGCCCGTGGTAAAATATTAAGGCTTGAGTATGAAATTGAGAATGGCGTACTCTGGAATGCAGACGTTATTACAGATCAACGTGGACGAGAAGGTGAGTAATGGGTTTAGGTGGATTATTAGCAGCAGGACTAGGTTATTTGTCTAGTCGTAAAGACAGGAAGGCTCAAGAGGCAGCGATCAATCAGCAGAATGCTTTGACTCAGCAGAGTATTGATATTCAAAAGAGGCAGATCTTAGCCCAGGAGAAATCAATTCAGAATCAGGCAAGAATTGTCGATGAGATTGTTGCCGGTTCACAGCAAGATCGTCAGAGGTTTGAAAGAAACTTTCAGCCTATTGAAGACAAGCTTGCCCGTGAACTTATCAATACAGATCCGGAGCAGTTTGCTTCAGCAGGAATACAGGGTTTAGCTTCTGCATCTAGCCAGGCTCTTGATCAGGTTAGAGAAAGTTTTGCTTCTAGGGGTCTTGCAGGATCTCCAGCGGAAGCAGCTTTTGAGGCTGATATTCTTCGTGATCAGGCAGTAGAGTCAAACCGGATTCGTATTGAGGCAAGACAGGATCTCCAGAATCAGCAGCTTAACTTTTTAGGCCGTGGATCCAATCTTAATAGCCAAGCTAATCAGGGTTTTGCTCAGGCCAGTGCTTCACTAGGTCAGCAGACTGCAGGTTTAGCTTCTATTGGTTCTCAGGCAGCAGGTATACCAGGTCAGCTAAACTCTACTATTCAGCTTCGTGGTCAGTTGGCCAGGGAGAAGTCTGAGGCTGTTGGTGGCCTTATTGGCCTTGCATTTCCAGATCTATTCGATAGCGATAGAAAACAAGTTCTTTAATCCAAGGAGTACATCATGGGTTTAGGTTCCGCATTAGTCGGTATGAATCAGGCTGCACAGGCAGCTTTCAAATCCTCACGAAAAGTTAAAGAAGCTCAAATGGCTGATGAGCTTTACGATAAGAAACGTCAGCTAATTGATGCACAAATCAATCGTCAGAATGCTATGGCAGAGAGAGCTATTGCCAGTGCAAATGACATTGCTTCAGGTGGTTCCGGTAAAGCTGAATCCGGGGGAAAGTCTTCTGGTGGTGTTGCTGGATCTTTTGGCGTTTTATTTCCACAGGGGACTTCTGTTGAGGGTCGTACTGCAGTTCCAGAATTCAATGAAGCTTCCATTCAGGCTGCAGGTGGTATTCAGAATTTCACAAGGATTCAGAATGCTGCCCTTGCTCGTCGTAAGGAAGAGGATCGTGTGGCTGAAGATCTCCGTGAGCTTGAGAAGATGAAAGCGGAAAGGCCAGTGGAGGAATTGGAAAAGAAGGTTGGTCTTCAAAAAGATATGCTGGCCATTGAGAAATCCAAGATGGATATTGAGGCTAAGAAGCGTATTGAGGATCAAGCTCGAGCAAAGCACTCAAAGAATATTGGCCGGGTTCTTTCCGATTCTCTCGTTACTTACATGAGGACTGGGAATCGTGCAGCTTTTGATAATGCAGTTGACCAGGCAGAGAAGCTTAATCTTGAGCTTTCCAAGAGTGGGGATTCCATTGCTATTCCAAGATCTGTAACCAGGCATGAGGATGGATCTATCAGTGGAATGTTTCGAGAGACTGAGGACGTTATCAGCTTCAATGACCCGGAGGCCCTATTCAGCTTCTTTGGCGATACTGACAGAGCGAATTCAGTCAGGATTCAAAAGCAGGCTCAGGCAATCAAGGCTTTGGATACTTCTGGAAAAACTGCAGACAGGATTACCAGGGAGGAGTTCAAGCTTGCTGGTCTGGAGTCTGAGATCCAACAGCTCGAGGCTGACATTGCAGCAGCGATTACTGAGAATTCTGGTACAGGGCTTTGGGAGATTGATGGTGTTGAGTCTCAGGATCCTGAAAGCTTACCTCAAGTTAAAAAGCTTCGAGCCAAGCAAAAGGGTGTTCAAAAGCAGGTGGAGATTGTGGAGAATAGGATCAATACTTTGAACCAGGCTTTGGCTAAGAAGGCACTCAAGGATACTGTTCCATTGTCAGAATCTATCATGGCTA